>JAABUL010002462.1_pt1 | contig 30617 bp, 65 predicted proteins | sample 5559151 | NCBI WGS metagenome assembly JAABUL01 (sample SAMN10711876, study PRJNA513368) | rock metagenome | isolation source: Antarctica rocks | place: Antarctica: Victoria Land, Pudding Butte sud
CGCGCGCGCGCGCGCGCACGCAAGTTGTAGTGCCAGGCCAGGGCACCTGTGGCGGTGACATCACCGAGTGAGGCGGGAAGGAATTCCTCCACTCGTGTCTGACTCTTTGCCTTGAGTGTCAGATCTATCGAATGCTCAATCAACACATAAAATCTTGCAGGCAACAGGCCGCCGACGCTGGTGGACTGCCAGCGCGTGGTGTATGAGTGCGGCGCCTGGAACGCCGCCTGCCCCGATGGCGACGCCTGCTGCCAGCGGGTCACGCAGCAGGTGTGGCCGCCTTCTTATGGTGCTGCGGCTGGCGGCTGCCAACTGAGCATGCCACAGGGTGCTAGTTCTGCATATTTGCCTGCATGCCCGCATCATGCCTCGGCTCGGACTTGCAGCAGTCCCGACTCTCAGCAGAGCCGGCTCCAATCGTTTCTCAGCGCACCAGAGATGAGCACACCATTGAATTCGTCTTGGTGCAGGGGCTGCGCTTCCGGCTGCAGCTGGAGCACACCAAGCACTGCGGCTGGGGCCTCATCTCATGGGACACCATTCCTTCCGGCGCCTTCGTTGCCATCTACTACGGCAAGGTCCGCGATAGCCTAGTTGGGTCTTCTCATCTCGGCATGACATAAGACTGCACCATCCCACTTCGGCTCCTGTGTAAAAATCTGCTACGGCAACACATTTCATTTTGCGCTTGACTATGGTTGTTGGCGCTTGCCAGTCAGAAGCCACCCAGTCAGTACTCCAGTTTGTCGTAGCTGCTCCGCAAGGGAGAATATCTGCGACCATGCTGCTGATTGTGGCCGGTGCTGTCCGTTGCCGACGGTGCAGACGTCCTACCTGTTGGAATTGTGCCCTGGAGACGTTCTGGAGATCTCCGCATGAGCTTCGCGACACAATTTCACACAATGTTGTACTCTTCTTGCAGGTGCTGTCCATTTCGGAAGCGGATGCGCTGCCGGCGGCGCAGTCATCTCACCTGCTGCTTGCCCCGGAGCAGTCTTCTGATGTGCAAGGTCAAGAATCGTAACACTCTGCGTGTTTGTGCAGGTGCTGACCATTGCAGAATCGGATGCGCTGCCGGCGGAGAAGTCGTCCTACCTCCTGGACCTGTCGCCACGCATTGACTTTGACGCGGGCGGCCGGCGGCTGCCCGACGGCGAGCAGAACGCGTGAGTGCCCTTCACGGCAAAATTCGGCAGGTTCAAGGGCTGAGAACATTACAAAGTTAATGTATGAGTGAATCAAGCAGCAGTGACGCGACCTGCTGCCACTGGCCCCTCCCAGCCGCAGAGCTGCGGTTCCTGTAGCATACCCATCCCGAACCAGATGCCTATCGGCTTTGATGAGTTCTTTTCTGAGGAGGACAGAGGTTGCTCGAATACAAGACGGTTATGATTGTGTGTGCAGCCACCAGCCGCTGCCCAAGTACATTGTGGACGCGGGCCCCGCCGGCGGTGTGTCGCGCTTCGTCAACCACTCGTGCGACCCCAACCTGTTCGTGCAGCCGGTGCTGAGCCGCCACCACGACGAGGACCTGCCGCACATGGCCTTCTTCGCCAACTCCAACATCCCGCCCTTCACACCGCTCACGTGCGCCTTTGGAATGAAACGCCCTGTGATTTTGACATGATCGAGCACAAGTGGCTTTTTCATCCTTCCTTTTGAATTTCTTCGCCAAACTCCATGACAACTTCATCCGCACTTCACGCCGCTCAGGTGCCCTTGTCGAAAACAGCTCATTACAGCTCATTACAGCTCATTACAGCTCATGCACAATGTTCATGCAGAAGAAGCAGATGTATCGACACTGCAGGCTCGCATGCCGACTGCTGTCAGCTCCCGCCGCTTCGCCACATGAAGGCGGAATCCTCTCTGCAACAGAACTCCTGAAACAAAGCTTCCAAACTTACAATACTGCCCACTTCTGCGCACAGCTTCGACTACGGCATCCAGTATGTGCAGCAGACGCTGAAGGGCAAGTGCCACTGCGGCGCGGCCAGCTGTGTCTCGGCGCGGGCGCCGGCGCCGGCACCGCCGCGAACTTGCTGAAATGTGGCAGCGGCGCACTCGCCGCCTGCACCGGCGCGCCCGCCGCCGGCGAGCGGCCGGCTGTCGCTGGCCGCTAGGAGCGCTGCCCGACAGCAGCGCTGGCAACACACTACGAACCGAACCGTGCTTAGGGGATGTGGCGTCGCCGTGGCGAGCGGCATCTCGGAAGGAAGGAAGAGGCATTGACACGCGACGCTGTAGGGCTTCGAGTTCTGGTAACTGCTTTCTGAATCCTATACGGTCACCAAGCATCATTCACTTCTGCAGCATGTGCCGCTAATTCAACGCAGGCAATCGTGATTTTGGAAGGCACCAATTTGTGTCTTTTGACCCTTGTGTACCGTCAGCAGACTGGCAGCACTGACGATTTGAACTGTCGAGGCGGACAGAACATGTCCATGGTTTCTGTGAGAGGCGCCCCGCACCTGCTGATCGTGTCCCACTGAATTTGAATGGCCCGCCCATGTCGGAAGTGCCTTTCCAAAAGCAGGATCCATCCCCTCAGAAAACACGAAATCCACATTCACCATTCGCGCTTCTGAACCCCCCAACAACCATGCATGCATCGCGTCTATAGGCTTGCGATAGCTCTGTGCGCCGTCAGGGCTGCTGTAGCGTTCTCACACCGCAGCACGACGCACTGACAACTGGCCATCACCGTTCCCTATCCGAAACCGTCCGCAATTCAGACATCATGCAGTCATGTAGGATTACAATCAAGTGCCAGTCAGCATGCCCACGACAGTTGGCACCGTGCCCGGCAGCGAGCCGGCCGAGGCCAGGTGCGCATATCGCGCTCTGAGGTTGATGAATATCTCTGCAGGCTGCGAAACATCGCAAAATCTTCTTCTGAACACTATTACAATGTGCTTCCACACGTCGGCAGGTCATCGTTTGTCCTGCATTGCGTTCCGGAAATGTGCTGAGGTGGATTCTTTGCTGCTTCGCAGGTCGCCCGCAACGGCAATGCACGCGGCGATGCCGGGTAAGTGCATCAGGAAACAGTAGCGAGGTAAGCTGCATTTCTAATGACCTGCCCTTGCACTGGCGAAGGTCCTGCACACTTGCGATCAGCAAGAGACTGCATCCGTTGCACCTTCAGGATGCTTTCCCTGCTTTGCTGCATTCGGAAAGATGTTGGACAATACGTGAAACAACATCAGCATCGCTTGCTGCGTATCGAAGGGTCCCATCGCATCATTGACCATGCTCGCGCCCAGCGCAGGCGCAGGCAAGCCAGGCACCAGCAACATCCTGGAAGCACGTGATGCTGGCGATTCTGGACAACAACCCCTACATGTCGGACGGCAGCAAGCAGGTGATTCTTGTGTTGGGGTTCCATATGTTGAGTCCGTGCATGGCTCACGACTTCCAGCCTCCGCAGTGTCAGCGCGGACAGTCAGCATATTGGCACTGCCATCAAGTATGGACGACAAACATGAATAAACTTACGTGCGCCCGCAGGCGACACAGATGGCGGCAAGCCTGGTGGGCGCGTCGTCGGGGCGCATGACGGTGCTGCTGGTGGACGAGAAGCAACGCGACAGCGGCGACTCCAGCATCCGCATGAAGGTCCTCACAGAGTGAGTCTTCTCACCTCATGCGGCAAGCCTCATTGCACACACGCTGTGGTTGCAGCTGCAGCAGACACGATCAGCAGCAATGGCGCCAGGCCCAAATGTCAAGTCAGCGTCGCGGCGTGCGGCACACTCCGCCCGTCACCCTTGCGACCCTGTCTCGGACTGGTCGATCGTGTCTGCTGCTGCCTGTCCTTCATCAATCACATAGGCTTGCGAGCCTGGCCTGATCATCTGATGTTTCTGCGAGGCAGCTACATGGCGGCGGCTGCCGCGATTTCGAGTGCCGGACCAGATGGCGCCACCCAGGGGCCTGTCGAAAACCCTAAACCCTAAATCCTAAACCCAGGGGCATGTCGAACACATTACTCGTATGCCTGGAGGTCACCACACGAATCCATGTCGCAGGCAGCTGCGTGGCGTGGCGCGCCGCGACTTCGAGGTGCTGGACCAGGTAGATTCGCCCAACGCAAGCTTCCTGTTGTAATTGATGTTCCCGTAGGAAGACTCACCTGTCCACATCCGCGCAGGCAGCTGCACGGCGGGGGATGCCGTGACTTCGAGGTGCTGGACCAGGTGGCGCCGCCCAACGCGAGCGCCGCCTGCGGCGAGGTCGCCGATGCCCGCGGCGCCGACCTGCTGGTGCTGTCCGCCGACGCGGTGCACGCCAAGGCCGTCGATGCCAACCTGCTGGCGGTAAGCAGGGTTTCGTCTGCACACTTGGCATCAACAGGAAACAGACACTCTTGAGCTGACGCCCGCGGCGCCGACCTCCTGGTGCTGTCTGCTGACGCGGTGCACGCTCGACATCTGTGGACGCCAACCTGCTGGCGGTAAGCTGTTGCACGCTCGACATTCCCCTTCCGCCAAACCTTTACAGCAGACTTGGTGCACGCTACATTGACATCACTCTGCGTGTGATGCTGGGCGGACCCTGTCTTGCACCCCAATCAGCTGGGTGCCTCGGTACCAGCGATGCACAAGCTTACGCGTGCTTCCAGCAATGTGATTACTTCATTTCCCGCGCTCTCATTCATGCAGCTGTGAATGTGTGGGTCTGACACGCCGTCTTCCGTTGCGTGCAGGAGTTTGTGCCCTGCCCCATCATGCTGCTGCCTTGAGTCCAGCCTGGGCGCAGGGTGGCGGCAAGGGTTTTACCGCGGCGGCAAGACCCTGGCGCGCAAGGTCTACGGACCCGTGGCTGCGGCCTTTGCGCTGCAGAAGCAAAGCACATTGGAATGGCACATTCTTCCAGGCGACAGCGGCAAGGAAAAGCTGGCAGGCAACGGAAAAATTCGTGGGCACGTTTGTGGCGCAGCTCGTCTATGAACAAATGCTACCGGTCTTCCGAGGTTGAGACGCAACGCTTCATGAACGGCGTCAGGTGTACTTAGCCTCAGCATGGACACCAGCTGCAGCATGCTTGTGACCGCCTGCATGCCCGCAGACTGCAGAGGTTGTTATAAGAACATATCGTTCCAGGACGCTCCAAATTTGGTCCATGGAGTGCAACTTCATCGCAATACAATCAGCCCACCCTCAAGCATCAGCACCTCATGTCTAGTGCGGCAGCGCCTAGGATGTAAAGTCGCACAGGCCAAGATGATCACTCGCCAAAGCATCCCCACGTTTTGTTGCAGTCCACGCCAATTGCCACACAGTGCGGCAGCCTGCCCGCATGAGCTTCCGCCACCAATCCACAGCTCAAAGCACTCGGTGAGCCATGATGCAAAGTCCAATGACGCAGCTGTGCGCGGCTCAATCTCAAACATCTGGGCAGCACGTGCGTGCCGCCGGTTCCTCCCAAGCAAGTAACCCCTCAGGCAGCAGCCTTGGGGACCAGCCGCTCGAAGTCGGTGCGCATGCCCTCGAACGGCTGCGCTCCCGCCCCCGGCTGCGGCGGCGTCAGCGCCAGGCCAAAGCCCTCCCACGGCGCGCCCGCGCCAGTGCTTCCATCCGCCTCGCCGCCGCCGCTGTCGCTGCTGCTGCTGCCACCGCTGCTGCTGCCGCTGCTGCCACCGGTGCCACTGGCGGCGCGTTTTCGGCGGCCGGAGTAGTACAGCCGGTAGCGGCCCGCGGCCATGGGCACAGCCGATGGGCCGCCGACCTCACCGTCCCAGGCGCCCTCTTCCTTCGACCCCTCCAGCAGCGGCCTGCGTTCATTGTTCTGGCAAAATGATACCGGCGATAGAAGCAGCACAGGCGGATGCAGCGCGGTACTGTTCAGTCGAAACATGCACTGGCGCAACTCCAGACGTATTCAGAGTGGCTCTCGCAAGATCCCGCGACACACGCCGCCCTTTGCAGCCGCTGGCCTAAGGATGCCATCTGCCCATGGCAAAAATAAAACGAAAGGACATCGGAACAAACGCGCCTGTCGAGGCGCTGCCAGCCGCTGATGCCGTCCTGCGAGGCCGCCAGGCCGATGGAGCGCGTTCCGTCGGCCGCGACCGCCTCGTAGAACATGAGGTAGCGCTGCAGGTCGCCGTCCTTCACCATGTGCACGTTCAGCGCGCCCTGTGTATGGCACAGTCACGGAGTTAAGGGGCGTTTCAAGTTTGTTGTCGGCCGTGACCGCTCCATAGGCCATGAGGCTGCTCTGCAGGTTGGAGTCCTTGACCTCGTGCCGTTCAGCGCGCCCTGCATATCTGGTAAGCCACTCAACTGACTGGAGGTTCCAGGTGCTTTGAGGTCAACATGGTCGCACTTTTGTCACACTCATGCCAGCACCAGGACCAAGCTGGCAGAATGCAATCAGCTGGAGGTCGCCACACGTCATCAGATCGTGCTGGGCTCGCCTTCGAAATTGAAGGGCGCGAAGGAACGGCTTCCCACCTTGGCGTCATGATCGCTTTCCGACTGGCCGCCCTCGAAGATGGGGCCCTGCTTGCGCCACCGCAGCGCGTCGGAGCTGGTGGCAAAGCCGACGACGTAGCGCCGCCGGGCGCCGTCCCAGGAGTGGTAGAACATGCGATAATCGGTGGGAGACGCCGCCACCACCTGCAGGGTTTGTGAAATACACATGGGTGAGATTTGGCTAGGTCTGCTTTGCCGCCCAGCCAGAACGAGCACAACAGAAGCCTTCTCGCTGGTGCAGGCAGCCTTCCCGCTGGTGCTGCAGCAACAGGAACCCGCTAATGGGGTCTGCGCCAGGCATGCCATGAGGTGAACTTGGTCGATGAACACTGGAAGACGCGCTCATAGTAGCTGTGCTAGACGCCATGTTTGTCATTGCGCCGCAGACATCGTACGCGCCGGTGGCGCGGCGACAAAGACGGCGTCCCTATCACTTCGAGGACAGCCCCAATTCAGCCTCCTCGCTGCTGCCTGACACTAGCGTGAACAGCGGAAACTTTTGAACAGCGGAAACATGACTGTCGTCACCTGCGGCGCGGCGACAAAGGCGGCGTCCCAGGCGCCTTCCTCGCCGACGTCGAACAGCGCCCCCGAGTGGTGCTCCCCCTCGATGCGTGCCCAGTTGCGGCCGTCTTGGCTCATCGCCAGCCCCGGCCGCGTCCTGGGTTGCAGAAAGAGGAATGTGAACATCTCGATAGGTGAAGATTCCGAGATTTCAAAGGGCCAAGTACCTGGATCTCGAGGTACACATGCGCGTCATCGCGGCTGGTCATCCTGACTGGTGAGGCTACCCTAAACCCTAAACCCTAAAAGCAACTGCGGCACAACGTCAGAGGTGTCGACATGTGGCACCAAGAGGCTGATGGCAAGCCTGCGCTCGTGAGGCTCTGGATCTCTGCGCCATCAGCAAAGCCCGGGCAGGCCCGCGAGTGTCATCAGGGACACGATCTAACACGAAGCACTTGAAATGTTCGCGGACAGCAGTCCTGCTGCAGCATGACTCTTCGTCAGATCATGCTGCACAAAGTGGGTTAAAGACCGCGCACGTGAGGCTCTCGATCTCGGCGCCGTCTGCGAAACCGGGCAGCCCCGCAGGCGCTGCCGCGCTGTTGAAGTCGCCGCCCGCGTAAAACATCCAGTACACGCCCACGCCGGTGTTTACCACCGAGCTGCTCAGCATCTGCAACGGTACGATGATCCAGATAGAGCCATAGCTTGGTTCGGATATTAATGCACATGAGGCCAGGGTCCAGAAGAAGCCGCCCAGCAGACGTCAGCCTGCGCCCAGACCACAATCGCAGCCATTCCATGAGCTGCCGTAGCTCCACGATCTCAGGGCTCCTGCTGCTTGCGTGGGACCCACAGCGCAGCGTCTCCTGACCGCACAGAGCGCATCTGACACACGCGTGCTTTGAGCCCCAAACTGGGTTTTGCAGGGTTTTGCAGGGATTTGCAGGGATTTGCAGGGTTTTGCCTCACCTGCACATCCGACACGGACACGTGCGCCGTGTCCAGCGTCCACCAGTCCTCCGTGTTGGGCGTCAAAACCCGGCCCACCTCCTCCAGCCCCGCTCGACCCGCAACCTGCCCCGCGCCGCGCTGCCAGGTTATGCCATCCGCGGACGCCGCCAGGCCTGCGACCGCCGTGCGGAGGCGTGCCTCAGAGCGAGGGGCCTCCTCCATTCTGTGTTCTTGCTTGTCACAGGCGGCGTGTCGAGTGTCACCTGCCATATGTCATGCTCCATTGTGCTCATGTGAGTATGCCTTGCCCGCGCTGCGAACACAGCGGCTGACGAACCCGCGAAGCCGGCGCCGGGGGAGATGGCGTCGCGGTCGGGGTCGCCCGCGCCGCGTCCGCTGTACCACATGCACCAACGCTGCCCCTCGTCGCGCAGGAAGCAGCGCACGACCGGCCTGCCGAGCGACGCGTCATCCCACGCCCCCGACGAACCCCGCTGGAAAACCAGCCCAGGCTGCGCGCTGCAGGACGAATGCACGAGCATGGACATGCAGGGCCAGGTGGATGAAACACAGGAGAGTGGCGGCACCGCAGCGTTGCCAAGCTCTACGTTGCCAAGCTCTGCATGAGCTCTGTGCTTGCGGCATGCTGACTCGCGCCACGTTGAGGCAGGAGACTGCCTCAGACTGCTCGGTGTTGCAGTGCCCGTCAATGTTTAAATATTTAAATGTGTTTTATTGCGCTTGCCTCTCCTGGTCTGCTCACCTGCGGTCGGGCTCCGGCGGAGCGGGGATGGCGGCTGCCGCAATTTCGTCCTCCGACATGGACAGCACCGAGCCGCTGTCTTCCTGGGGACTTCGCTGCGCCTGCGGAATGGCCTGGAGACGTCGATTGCCGGACAGCATGTTGCGCGGTGCAGGTGGCATGTCGTGCGTCTGGAAGGTAGTATCCCATTCATCGTACCCTGAACTTGCCTGGCATGCCACCGACATTGCATTGGATCGCAGGGCATGGCAGTGTCACCCACCGAGCATTGCTGGCCGCAGCGGGGCCTGTGGCGCGGCAGTGTGTGTGTCGGTGCCGCGGCGGGCTGGCGCTCATGGCTGGCTGGCCGTGCGACACCGCTGGGCTGCCGAGTTGTCACGGAAGTCAGTTTTCGGCGTGCAAGCCGCCCTGCCGGCGCAGCGGGCGCATGTGTGTTCATGGCGCGCGGTGCGGCCTATGAACGAATGCCTGGAGTCGTGCTTTGGCAGTTTCCAACGAGGTGTCAAACGTAACTGAAACAGCCTGTTTGAAGGCAGCGATGCAGCGAGTTTGCCAGACTTCAGCACACTGACTTTCGGAACGACAGATTTTTTGTGTGGCTCAATGCTGCCGCAAGATCGGCTGGCTGGCGTGCCAGACTATGGAGCAGAGTTGAAATAGATGTGCAGATTGTCCAATTGCTGTGGAATACAGCTTCACATGCGCTTCCCGCGCAATACCCGATAAGATCCAACTGCACCGAAAGCAGATCGGGTTCGCACATCGGTCCACGCGGCCCCCGACAGTCTGTTACAGTAACAGCTTCATATTTGATCTGGCTGCGCGCGACACACGGTCTGCACAGGCCGGGGAGCTGCGACTTCAGCACAAAGCTGCAGCCATGCAGGCGCAGATGGCTCTGCGGCGCACAGCCACAGCCCCGCAGCAAGGCCAGCAGTCCGCTGGCGCAGCTTTGCGGCCAGCCGTGCCGCTTGCACCTGTGATAGCATCGCGCTGCTTCCAAAAGCGCAGCAGTAGAGCGGCGTCTCGAGGTGGGCTTCGCTCGGGATCACCCTCATCAGCTAAGATGCTGACACAGCTCCACGCTCCACATTCAAGTGGTCACATTCGGCCCTGGGGGCCTCACATAGTCGTGCAGAGGAGGCCAGCGCAACAATATGCACGTCCGGCTTGCACAATCGCCCACCCACGTGTGGAGTGCCCGAGCCTACACGGCCGTTGATGATGTGCCTGGCCCGTTCAGTTTGGATCCTGATTATGTCGATAAGATGATAGGGGACGCAGCGACGCGTATGCCGCCAGCCTCTGCAAGTATTCAGTGTGCAAACATATCCTCGTGGCAACACGCTAGGAGGCCTCTTTGTCGCTTCATACCAGCGTCAAATGGGTAGGCGAACCCAGCTGCATTGAGCTAGTCACAGGCCCTCTCGGCCTGGAGTCAGAAACTGGCACTGCACTTGCCTGCCAACCAGTCGGCTGCCGCACAGGTGCCGCCACGCTGCGCTGCGACACTGAACCTGCCCGATTGCTGCATGCACAGGCCGCGCGTCTCTGCTGTGCCGGGCGGAGATTCGGCTGCCGACGCAGCACCCGGCGGATGACGCAAACGAGTTCATCCAGGTGCCGCGAGCCGCCTCCGCTGCGCATGCCACAGACGATGCCATGCGGCGCCATCCTCTGCAGTGACCTTACAGGCTCACTAGTGGCATTTGGCCGTCACGCATCGAGCATGGGCACGATCATGCAAACTTCAGCAAACAATATACAGCAAACTCCAAACCCACATCATCGCATGGTCTACAGGTCGGTTCCGACGGCTTCCCCAGGCCGGACGCAAACCCGGCGCACGGCGACTACGACTACATCATCGTGGGCGGCGGCGCTGCGGGCTGCGTGCTGGCCAACCGGCTGTCGGCGAACCCCAACAAGCGGGTGCTGGTACTCGAGGTGAGGCGCCTGGATGTGCATGCAGTGTCACGCAGTGCACTTCCCGCGACTTTGATGTGCTGCGATCAGCACAGCGGCTGGCGGTGCTGCCCGAGAGCAGCGCGCAGGCGTGCTGACCTGCCGCAAAGGCATCTGGATGAGCGCACATGAGGGAGTAGACCCAGCGGCTGGTTGGCGCTGGGTATTATGTAGCAATGCAGATGCTGCAGGGGGTCAGCTGCCTCTGATGGCGCTGCCGCACAGCATCCAATACAAGTTACAAACTTGTATTGGATGCTGACAACTTGGTTGATTCTGTCAGGCCACATGCCTTCTGTGTTGTTGTATGTAGGCGGGCGGCGACAACAAGGCGCTGGACATCAAGGTGCCGGCTGGCATCACGCGCCTGTTCAAGAGCAATCTGGACTGGAACCTGTACACCGACCAGCAGAAGACGCTCGACGAGCGCAAGGTGGGGCTCGAACTCATAGACGACAGATGCCAAATTGCAAGGTTGTGCATGATGTCATCACGCTCCTGAGGGCGGCCCTCTTGTCTGGTGCCTGCTGGTCTGTCAGGTCTGCCGCTTGCATGCGCGAGGCACATAGACAGGCCGACAGTCGAGCGAGGTTGACCCCCGCTGAACAGAGAGGAGTGCAAGGTATCATAAGCTTAATCCACAACCAACATGCTGCAGGTGTACATGGCGCGCGGAAAGGTGCTGGGCGGCAGCTCCTCTACAAACGCCACCCTGTACCACCGTGGCACGCCGGCAGACTATGACGCCTGGGGCGTCCCTGGCTGGAGCTCCAAGGACGTGCTCACCTGGTTCACCAAATGCGAGAACAACGACTACCGTGAGTCTGCTGCCCGGCTCCTCCCTAGCAATCTGATACGAAATGCACCCCCGCGTATCGAGCGCCGCTTGACAGACTTTTGTCTGTTTCAAACATGCATCTTTGCCGTGATGGCCCGTCTGCGAAACTGCACGCGGGCAGGTACTGTCCGCGGCTGGAGGGGGGCGGCAACAGCAGAGTACATGCCGAGGCCCACCAATCCAGCACAAACACACGATGCGCACCTGCATATCGTAGTCACTCTCATGCCCCCGCCCCTACAGACCCGAAGGGAGAGTACCATGGCAAGGGCGGCACGATGCACGTGGAGGACCCGCGCTACGAGAACGAGATGCACGACGTGTTCTTCTCTGCCGCCAAGGAGGTCGGCCTGCAGTACAACCCCGACTTCAACGACTGGTCCCACCAGCAGGTGCGGCGTCGCGCAGCGCTGGTGTCGTACATGTAGGTCTTTGCACCTTGAGAGCACTTGTACACACCCAATTGGCAGCCGGAACCGTCTTGTCCGAAGAGCGCCTTGCATTCAGGACCTGCTGTCAGAACGCAGTGCAGCATGTGCAGCCATGCCGTGAGAGGAAGTCGCAGTGCACTGACTGGCATGAGGTGTGTGCGCGTTTAGGGTTTCCCTAAACGCTTTCCCTAAACGCTAACCCTAAACGCTAACCCTAAACCCTAAACCCTGACCCTGCCGCAGGACGGCTATGGACAGTTCCAGGTGACGCAGGAGAAGGGCGTGCGCGCGGACATGTACCGGCAGTACCTGCAGCCTGTGCTGGAGCGCGACAATCTGCAGGTGCCCGCAACTAGGGTTTCAGGGCTCAGGCCGCCCGCAATGCCAAGCCCTGCGCTGCTGAACGGGCTGCTGTCGCTGAAACGGGGACACGACACGAGGCTGGACTGCGGACTGCGAGTGGGGGTTAGGGTTTACCTTGCAGCTGCGTCTATCCATCCATGTCTTTTGGTGAGGAGGATGCCGTGTTCAGCACACGCGGCTGCCAAGCGCAGGTGGTGTCGGGCGGGCAGACGCTGAAGATCAACATCAGCGGCGGCAAGGCCACCGGCGTGACATTCGTCACCAAGGGCCCAGACGGCAAGCGCCACCAGGGTGCGGCACAGTCACGCTTCGGGTCAGTGTGATCATACCCAAGCCAGCGGCCATCCTGTCAGAGGCTCTGGGGCAAGTCCCCTGCTTCTACTGTTGGATGCTGGCGTCGCAGCGGCCTACACGGCGACCCTGCCAGCTGGAGGGTCTGCGCACAACGCATGCCTGCGGCTGCAGCATGCTACCATCATCAACCTTCATCTTGTCACACAATTACTCTCGACTGCCTGCAGCGCAAATCCAGGAGGCAACGCGGTGCTGTTGGCCAGCATTGCTCAGTTGATGTCCCTTCCCTAGGATCACGAACAAGTCCCGCTGGTCATGAAATGCAGCATGCATCCGGGTGAGGTGGTACTGTCGGCGGGCGCGGTGCACTTTACCCAGTTTAGGGTTTAGGTTTAGGGTTTCTCGGAAGATGCCCCCACTCCTTCCTGCGTGCAGCGCACATCCGGGCGGGCGGCGAGGTGGTGTTGTCGGCGGGGGCGGTGCACTCGCCGCAGATCCTCAAGCTGAGCGGCATCGGTCCGCGCGAGGAGCTGGAGTCCCACGGCATCGATGTCGTGGCGGACCTGCCCGCCGTCGGCGAGAACCTGCAGGCGAGCGAAATGCCTGCGCTGTGGAATCTACATCAAGTGGCGGTTGCACAGCCTTTGCTTCTGGCGAGATCGGTTGTCGAAGACTGCATCCTGTGCCGCCAGTGGGCTACCGCACCTCAGGTCGAATGCACCTCTGGCGCACGGGCGTGTCCGCTGATGTGTCAGACCGTTCAATCGCATGCAGACGCGGATCCCTGTCGCTGCACATGGCTGCAAACTCAGCCACTCCCAGCTCTTCTGAACCAGAATGTGTGGGTGGTGGCAGGACCACCCGGCTATCGTGTGCAGCAACACGCTGCAGAAGGACAAGAGCTCCACCTGCCTCACCGACCAGATCTACAAGGTGCGTCGGGAGACCATAGTGGACAGCATGGAACGCTTGCAGCACCGGGTCACGGCAGGGCTGCGGCACAAACCCTTGTGGAGAGGCTGCGCCTGTGGGTGCTGCAATGCTGCGGACAGCCGCCCTGACATGTGTCAGCAGCCGCCAAGCATCGTGTCATATGGCACCTTCATGACGCCCCCAGCCGACATTCACACCCGGTGGTGTGGACTCCCAAATTGCCGGCGGCCCTCACACCTCTGCATGCAAATGCACACGCAGATCGGCAGCACGAAGATCCGGAAACGGGCGCTGCTGGCGTATGCGCTGTTCAAGAAGGGGCCGCTGACCAGCACCGGCTGCGACCACGGCGCCTTCATCAACACCCTCAGTGAGAGCCCTGCCTTTCCTGAATTCGGATGATTAGCCCCCCTTGCGATGAGCCTAGCGAAGGATGTTCACAGACGTTTGCATCGCTGCGCCCGGCCTCGCTGCCTGGGCAAACCTGCGCCACGATGCTGGAGATGTGATCGATTAACTTTGACTGGTCTCATATGACAACGATCCTCCCTGCCGCAGACGGGCCGCAGCCGGACCTGCAGGTACGGTTTGTGCCGGCCTGCTCGCTGGACCCGGACGGTGTGGGCAGCTACGTCCTCTTCGGCCAGCTCGCCAAACTGGGCCTGAAGTTCCCCTCCGGCTTCACCTTCCAGGTGCGTTTGTGTGTCCGATCGACTGTGAGCAACCGACTGAATAGCCAACCTGTGGGATGCACGTGTATCGGCGGGTAAGAGAATCGAGACATCCGTGAAATGGGCTTACTTCAGGCTTCTGCTTTCGGTGTGGGCACGAAGCAGGGCTTGCTGCCTTGCTAATGTTCCTGCAGCTCAAGAACATGCACCCTGCTCCTCTGCTGTGGCCAGCACATAGCGCCGTGCCGCCCCGTGACCTCAAAAGATCCTGCACTGAGCACGGCCATTGTGCAACCCCCACAGCTGCTGGTGGTGCGCCCGAAGTCGCGGGGCAGCATCACGCTGCGGTCGGCGGACCCCTTCGAACCGCCGCACATGGACGCCGGCTTCTGCTCCGACGCCGAGGGCGCCGACATGCAGACGCTCAGGTCCGCAAAACATGTTGCTGCTGCGCTTCCTTCCTTCCCTTGGCTTCCTCACCTGCTGCCGCGACGGCGCCCTCATCCTCCACCAACACCCGGCCTTCCGAGCTCTGCTGCTTATTGCTTCGAGATCATGCTGCTTTGCGAGGCCGCATAGTGCCTCTCCGCTACACTCTGGGACCGAAGCTGCGGTGTGTGACAGCATGTTGACGGGCGCTGCAGGAACGGGCTGAAGTGGGCTCGCCAGGCAACCGGCAGCTCAGCCATGGGAGACTGGTTCGAGAAGGAGATCAACCCCGGCCCAGACGTCCAGGTGCGCACTTCTCCCCTGTATGCGCAGTTGGGTTTCCGAGCGTGAGCGTCGCAGGACGGCAATGTGCTACCTGCATCAGTGGTTTAGGGTTTAGGTTCAGGGTTTAGGGTCGCCGATCACCGAGCACACTCACACGTTGTTCCTACAGCCGCCAAATTCCGTATCCAATTCTTTTTGCCGCTGCCCTCCTCGCAGAGCGACGCGCAGGTGGACGACTACATCCGGAAGACGCTGCACAGCGGCAACGCCATCGTCGGCACCTGCAAGATGGGCACCGACGCTGCCGATTCTGTCGTCAACCCCCAGCTCCAGGTGCGGCCTCCCTATTCATGAACAGTATTGCTCTTAATGGCGATCAATCGCATCACGCGGCTTCTGGCTCGCCCAAGGTTGCTGCAGGAATGCTGCTGCACATCCACCGCACAGAGGCCACCTTCTTCACCGTTCCCATTCCCACTCCCACTGTGGCAAGCAGTTCGCCTGACGCTCGCTAATTCTCGCCCTGCAGGTGCACGGCGTGCAGAACCTGCGGGTCATCGATGCGTCCGTCATCCCCCAGATCCCTGGTGCGCCGACTTAAGCGATTAACACTCGGCGCCGTCTGCCTTTGCCTCCCTCGACTGGCATCTGCGTGCCTGTGAGGACAGCCAACCTCGTGCAGTTTTCCTCATCACAACGCCGTCAATCTGAACATGTTGCAATGCACAACTGCAGACTCAGCGGCTGAGTCAGCTGCCTTTCCTTGAACAGGCGGCCAGACCGGCGCGGCGTCGGTGATGGTGGCGGAGCGCGGCGCCTCCTTCGTGGCTGACTGGACCATAAAGGGCTCCTCCCAGCCGCAGATCAGCGTGCGCGACCCGGTGGCCGCCTGAGCAGCACTTCCAATGCCTGCCTGGCGGCCTGACCGCCTGAGCGGCTTGTGGAGCTTGAGCCGCGCCAGGGGTGCCCGCACGGCGATCGGACGGCGCGGATAGTGCGGTGGCCATACCACAGGTTGTGGCGGCACCAGTGCTGATGCCGTGGCGGGTCGGGCGGCGGCAGGCGTTGCCGAAGTGAGAAAAGCTCACGCTACAGGGGCCCGCGGCATTGTGAGGCGGCGCTGTGGTACCAGCAGCCGCATGCGCGCCGGTCGGGTTCCACTGATGCTTGTTTGCATAAACGAGAGAGCTGGCACCCTGTGGGGCTCGCTCTGAGAAACAACTGATGATACTCAAGTGGAGCTGCTGGCGTCTGCAGCGCCACCGCTGGGGGACACTACAACTGAGGACGTTAACATTCTTCTTCGGGGCAGCTCTTGATCACACACGGGGGACATGCTGGGGTCTTGGGGATGGTGGGGGCGAGTATTGTCAGGCGTGTGCGGTAGCGTGCAGCCAACAAGGTCTTCTCGCTCCGGTTTTGGGGTCGCCATTGGTTTTGGCACTTTGTTTGGGCAGCATCGGCCTCTCTGTGATCATTTGAATGCGGCAACAGATTCCTTTTAATCTCGATCTCACAACCACACGCTTTCTTCCATCTGTCCTTGTCTTGTCTCCTGCTGGTCACTGCAGCCACCAGCATGAATCAGGATTTCCGCCTTGAACACCCGGCAGTATTGTGGCCGTACTGAAGTTGCCAACACTCCACTGCAGAGACACCAGACGCGGCACTCATCTCCCATGTGTGTCGGGGGGGATATTTCCCGCCGCAGAGCTGCGTGCTGCACAGCATGCATCCGCACGCACGCCCGCATTACGCAGCCCGGCGCCTCAGATGTCCGTCATGTCGACCGCCTCCGGCCCGGCGTCTTCCATTTCGTCCGCCGCGTCGGCCGCCAGCTGCGAGCGCCCACCCGACTTGGTCTTCTTGGCCGCCTTGGCATCGCCGGCCGCGTCCCGCCGCTCCCTCTTGAGGCCCTGCAGCAATCACGTATCACCAGCAGCTTCAGTACAGCTTCTGGCTCCGCGGCTCTGCAAGCTGACGAGCCTGATCAACAGCACCTGGTGCTGTGCTGGTGCCTCCCCCGGCATCAAGCCGCGCGGCTTCAACCCTCCATGCGCAGTCTGCAATCCGCCCAATGCAAACAAAGATGATAACACTGGTTGCAATCAGAGGCCGCACCTTCATCTTGTGCAGCGCCATTGAGCCGATGTCCTGCTGCGGCATGTAGATGCGGCCCACCTTGCCCGCCAGCTCGTCGCTGCCCACGTTCTTGACCTGCAATTGAACGAGGAATGCGCCTTGGTAGAAGACGAGCCAGAACTTCCCTGTGTTCGAAGTCGTCTACGGCAGCACCTGACTGAGCGATTTGCACAGGTTCTTGCCCATGAGCCGGGGCTGGAGAAGCACCTCCTCGGCCGGATCCAATTTCCCGCTTCAGAACACCCATAGCCATACTACCCAACAGAAATCAAGTGCTGAATCCATATCAAATTCGCCCTGTGCAAATCGAACCCTGTGCAACTACTCGCCGGTGAGCTTGGGCTGGCGATGCGCCTCCTTGGCCAGGTCGGTCGGCGCCTCCCATACCAGGCGAAGCAGCCTGTGCGAAACTGGATGTGCCTGCAGATCTGCGTGATTTTGGCGAAACTGTTCCCACCTTCTTGCCGGTGAGCTTGGGCTGGCGGTGCGCCTCCTTGGCCAGGTCGGGCGGTGCGTCCCGTCGCCGACGCACGCTCAGATCCAGCCGCGGCCCCATCTCCGTCAGCTCCACCCGCGGCACCTGCGTTTTTCAACATGGGATGTCTCCATCCTTGAGGTATCCTTGAGAACACTGATGACCGGCGGCCGGGCTGGAATCCAGACGCTTCTGAATGTCACTGTCACTGCCTGATGCGAGCTGTCCTGTGCCGGACGTCGCTGTGCACGGGATGCCGGGCACGAATTATGCTCACCTTGGTACCGGTCTTTTTGAGGCGGATGCGGAATTGGCGCAGCAGCAGTGTTGAGGCGTCCGCAACGCTGACACACATCACTCGGTCCAGGCCCTGGAACGGCCATAGACAACGTGGCTTCAGAACACACTGCAAGGCTGTGGCGATGACCAGGTTTCATGTCGAGACCAGCACTGCATTATCAGAAAATTCTGCCACAATCTCATCACGTCTTGGTCTTGTGCCCATCACGCCTCGATGGTGTGTACATGGTAATGCATAGTGAGCACGTTTCGAGCATCCATCGCCTGTGGCACTGTGTCTGGTGTCGACAGGCAGACAGCAGGCAAGACCTTGAGACTGCGTCTCAAAAAAATCACGTGACAGGCGACAGCCGCTGCAACAACGAGATGCAGCCGGGACGACCTGCACCCTGATCCAGGGGGTGCAGCAGTCGCCACCGTTTGGCCCAGCTGCACCACGTCGAGTCCTGACTGTGCCTGCCACTCTGCAGCTGTGCTCTGTCCACAGCAGGCTGCTGCGCCATCGCGCCAAAGGCGTCGCTGACTCACCGCCACAGGATTGGAAAGGTCCCAGACAGGAGTGCGGCGGTTCAAACTTGATTTGCTGATTGTTTCTGCGCAGCCCGGCGGCCCACCTTCACGGCAGGATCGCTGATGTGGCACATGCGGAATGGGTCCAGCAGCACAAATCTTTCTCAGCTTCGGCGTGAAGCTTTGTCAGCGCCGAGCAAAGGGTGCACCTTCATGGCGAGGTTTGTGATCTGGCGCCCGCGAAAGAAGTCCAGCAGCAGGCCCTTCGCCTGTCCCAGCGCCTCCTCCTTCTCGAAAAGCTCCCCCGCAAACACGATGGCCGGCTGCACGGCGGAACAGTCGCTAGGCTGTCAGAGGGCAATCAGCCATGGTAGAGGGTTGACAAGAGGTCTCATCGCCAGCTCGTGTGCCACTGCTTCGCAAGTGTGACGCAGGCTGCCAGGTTTCTGCATCTGAAACGCAGCCGTGAAATTCCTTCTCACATGTCTCGTACGTCTTGTACAGGGCGACCCGTCAGCGAAAGCGTCAGCGAAAGCGTCAGCGAAAGCCCCTGAGACGAGGATCTTGCAGCCCCTTCAACGTGTCACCTTGTTGCCGATCTGGACCTCGGCGGCGCGCCCAAAGTCGCGGATGCTGGTGTACCGCTCCACGCCCAGCTCCAGCAGGTCGTACAGCCGCCCATCGAAAAAGCGCCCTGCATTGACACAGATGAAATACAAGTTTATCTGACCCTTGAAAGCCGCGGAAAAAGATGCTGGTCTTACCGCTCCACGCCCAGCTCCAGCAGGTCGTACAGCCGCCCGCCAAAGAAGCACCCCGCATTGGCGTTTGACATTCATACATAACATTCAGCTCCAGTAGGCAGTAGCGAGCCGCGCTTACCTTGATGGACACTTTCACATTTCCCTGGGGGCACATCCTGGTCCGCGCACATTGTACTCGCAAGGGTCTGGGCGCATTCCGGCGAGATTTCAAGTCTCGAGTCCTTGCCTGACGTCAGTTTGTTGGGGCGCTTCTTGGTGCTGCTGCCCATGGCAAAGAGTGCAGCGTCGGCGCGCCGAGCTCGCTGCACTTTTCAGGTATTCCGGCAAAACCTTGACGGTTCTGGCGAGGATTCAGACTCACCCAAGGTCAAGTTATTGGGGCGCTTCTTTGTGGACGAACCCATCGCGAAGAGCGCGGCATCGGAACGCCGGGCCAAGTGCTCCAGGGTGCCCTCGCCGCCCGCCTCGAAGGGCTTGATGTCGCCGTTCTTCCGCGTCAGCTTCACCGCCTCCAGCTGCAAGGCACACCAAGGCCTCTCCATCAGGATCTCATTAGAACACCGATGTGAGTTCTCTAGAGGGTGGGTTGATGCGCTGTTCATCGCCGCCCGCCTCGAAGGGCTTGATGTCGCTGTTCTTCTGCATCAGCTTCACCGCCTCCAGCTCCAGAAAACCGAGCCGAGCTTCTTGCGTATGCCCTCCGAAAGGCGCGGAGAAAGTATTCACCATATGATAAATGGTTGACCGCCAATGTGCGCCACGATTGCAGGTGGCTGACATGTGCACAGCGACATACATGATCACATTTCACAGACTGCTCTCACCCCTTTGAGCTTGCCGAAGTCTGCCAGCACGTCCTTCACTGTCTGGCTGGTGCGCCCACCATACAGCAGCAGCGCCTTTTTGGGGTCCTCAACCTGCGAGCATGGTGGTAACAGTCGAGACTTTTTGGGGCGTCGGATCTCATGTAGCACATGGCAGACCCCTTCACGCCTTTCTTCCGCCATGCTCCCCCTATGCAGCGAGTCAGCAACTGCATGCAGCTACGCCTGCATTCCATAGAGCAGTGCAGCTCTAGCGGTGGGACAGCTTTCAGCAAACCTACCAGCTTTGGTTCCCGGGCCTCCACAATGCGCCGCGCCCGCCGCGACTTGGGCTTGGGCTTTGGCGCCGGCCCGTCGTCATTTTTGCCAACGGGCTTCGCCCTGTACTGCTTGCCCTTCACATCCCGCTCCTTCTTGACCATGGCGGCCGCCCGCCGATGGCGGCCGCAAGCTGTGCCGGTGGTGCGATGGCCGGTGCCTCAGATGGCACTTCCTGCTTGAGGCCTGTGCTCAGACTGTGCTGTTTCACTGCTGCGTTTTGTTTGCCGCGCAGCAGGGGGCTCTGCAATCTGGTGTCAGTGCGCTAGCCTGTGCAGCCGCAGCATGCACGGGAAATGCTGCACTTCCCTGCGCGTTCGACCTTCAGAAGAGCGGCGCTGGTGTCAGGCTCGAATCCGGATCAACAGAATCAAGCTTGCTTAGCCGGCAGCTGCACGGAACGCAGGATTATGAAAGCGGAAGACTTCCTGAACCGATGCAAATGCTCCTCGGAACCGCTGTGATGCGCGTAAGTCGGGACTTGCTGTACTCTCAGTCGTATGCAATCTTGCAGGGGATGTCGCAAGCGTGATTTGAGTCTCACACTGCGAGCAATTCTGAGCAAGCCGCCGAGACTGTGTCGATCACGTAATCTTCCGACAATCAGCACAAGGCACACTGATCGCAGCTCTGCAACTTCGTCCATTGCACAGCCTCGCAGCCTTCGACACTCTGTACAGTCTTCTGGCTCCTATCCAACAGCAGTCCCTCCTTTAGTTCAGCGGTTGCAAAGCCTCATCGAACTCTCTCACTCACACGTGCTCTTGTAAGAGCCGCCTCCTGATCACCTCTGCAGCGGCAACAGATCCCAACTACCAGCTCGCGCCTGCATCCAGGCGGTGCCTTAGCGTTTACTGCTATCTTTGACACCTCTCCGGCATGCCGCTGGCGCCGCGTGCAGACAATAGATGCAGCGGCTGCTGCGCTTCAGCATATTGACGCGCTCGTGTCTCGGTGTCTGCAACACGATAAGTCAGGTCTTGCCCGCAGCCTCACACCTCGAATACGCGGCACTCCCGCCCGCAGCTTCACACGGCAGCGGTGTCCGAAGTGCCAAGTGGAACGCCAGTCCGCTCAGCAACCCGTGGGGGCCCGCGGCAGGCAGGGTACTGCGCAAGGCGGGGCCGAAGCCGCCGCTCAAGAAGGGCGGCAAGGCGCCGCAGCTCGGCAGCAGCGAGTGGCGCCGCCACCGCAGGAAGCTGCGCGAAATGAAGGATGGCATCACGGTCAGGATTTTCGTGGTCTATGCCAAAGACACCTGGAAGATCCATTCCACCAGGAAGGCTAACTCGGTTAAACCATGCACTGCCTTGCAGCCATGCAACACGCCACCCTGGAGCTGTTAATACCCGCCTTATGACTCCGGTACAGAGCTTGACGATGAGATCAGTAACAATCTTTGTGCATGCAGATCGCCGTGGAGGGCTGCTGCCATGGCGACCTGGACAAGATCTACGCGACGCTGCAGGCGATGGAGGTGGCGGAGAACCGCACCATCGACCTCCTCATCTGCTGCGGCGACTTTCAGGTGTTTGTTCTGACCTTGCGGCAGTACCAGCCCCTGCCAGGAAAACGAAGGCAGTTCACCATACCACACAGCCTCTCACACACCACAAGCGACGCAGAAGGGACTCGCCCACCTCGCGATCCTGCCCGACAAAACGAACTGCTGGGCCGCCTTCCAAATGCATTCCGCAGGGTATGATGAATGGGGCCCCTCCCCTTTCACCCACGATCCCCGTTCAACATCACAAAGCATCACGATGTCGCTATGCACCGCAGGCTGTGCGCAACAAAGACGACCTGGAGTGCCTCGCCTGCCCTCCAAAGTATCGCGACCTGAAGTCCTTCTGGCGCTACTACACCGGCGCGGCAAGGGCGCCCTTCCCCACCATCTTCGGTGAGGCTTGGGCTCCTATTCTGGGCTTCTGCACACCAAACCCTTAGCACAACGTCTCCCAAGCAAGGATTCTGCAAGAGGCAGTCCGGCAGTGGGCAGCTGATGCCCCACAGACGTGCGGTCCTCAATTCTGTGGCAGCTGGCATCACTCGAACTTCAGATGTATCAATCTGACGCCTCAGAGCTGAAACGTCGTCTGTTTCAACCTGCAGTCGGCGGCAACCACGAGGCGGCGAACCACCTGTGGGAGCTGCATTATGGCGGATGGGTGGCGCCCAACATATACTACCTGGGCGCGGCCGGCGTCGTCAACTTTGCTGGCGTGCGCATTGCCGGCCTGTCCGGCATCTTCAACGGCAACCACTACAAGCAGGTGCCTGACCACACAAAACCATCAATATGGAAGCAGATGATCAATCCACAATGACTTTGCTATGTCTAGAATCCTTGCTAGAACAGCAGGTCGTCTGTTTCAACCTGCTCCTGTTTTTCTCTGAAACAGACAGAGCAGGTTGGTCTGTTTCAACCTGCAGTGCTCCTGCAATCACTTGCAGGGAGTGCAAATGCGCCCTGCACTTGCAGGGATATGTACATTGAAACGTTCAAGCATGTATACCTGCCCTGGTGCTTCTCGGGTGAATGCTTCCTGCCCCTGGCAGCACGCCAGTTGCCAGTGGACCGGCAACCCCTCGGCCAGCTGCTGGTGCAGGTTCCATCACAGCCAGCAGCTGATCACGCAACTGATGCACACAGAAGCGAACATCTCAGATGAACATATCAGAAACCTGTTGCACTGCACTGCTGCAGGGCCACTACGAAATGCCGCCCTACACGGAGGGCACCATGCGGTCGGCGTACCACGTGCGGGAGCTGGAGGCCTACCGCCTCGCGCAGGCAAGTCACCGCACCTAGTCTAATGATGCCAATGGTCGTTGCCGTGCTTCCTGCCGTGACGCCTGGCGCGGGCGGCGGCGGCGGGCGCACTGGCGGCACATGCGGCAGCACTGGCGCTGCGGCCTGCCATCCGCGAAGCCGCTGTGAGTGATGATACATATAAACGTCTCTGCCGTCCAAAAGCTTTCCTGGCCTCTCAGCTTGCCGCCGCCCTCACGCAGATCAAGCAGCTGGTGGACATAGGGCTGAGCCACGACTGGCCGCGCGCATCATGAGGATTATGGCTAAAACCATTTTCCTGTCACATAAACGTGCCGATTATCTGTTGCAGATCAAGCGGCCGGTGGACATAGGACTGAGCCACGACTGGCCGCGAGGCATTGCGCGCCACGGCGATGTGCACAGCCTCTTCCGCGCCAAGAGCTTCCTGCGGGCCGAGGTGATTGCCTGAGGATGCTCTCAATGGAACTCGTGCAGCGCACTACAGCGTTTCCACTGGCTGCACCTCCCGTGCAGCCTGCAGCCGATAGGCCGAGCCTATCGTGGACGGCGCTGCCGGCGTGTGCAGCTGTCTTTGGATACGGCCCCATGTAAGCATGCATGCCCTTCGTGCAGGTAAATGACAACAGCCTGGGCAGCCTGCCGGCGGAGATGCTGCTGCACGAGCTGCAGCCGCGGCACTGGTTGTCCTGCATGAGTTTTTGAATGCAACATCTGAAATCATCCGACCTATCATGCAGGTCAATGACAACAGTCTGGGCAGCCCGCCGGCTGAGATGCTGCTGCACGAGCTGCAGCCGCAATACTGGTTCTCGGCGCACCTGCACGTCAAGTACGCTGCCCTGGTGCGACACGCCACCGGCGGCGCAAAGGGCGTCGGCGCCGCCGGCACAGCAGGCGGAAGCGGCTTGTCGGCGGCAGGGGTGGCGGCGGAGGCTCCGCCGCCGCAACAGCAGCAGCCGCAGGCAGGCCGGCGGACCACCAAGTTCCTGGCGCTGGACAAGTGCCTCCCCCGGCGCGGCTTCCTGCAGGTGCTTTTATTTGGTGTTCTGCTGGGATGAAACCTACAGTGACATGAGCCAATCCTGGTCCTGGTCCTGCATCATCACACACGGTCTGCTTCCGTCCGTGGACTCTATGTGGTCAGGCAGTGAGCAGTCCCAGCCGCTCTCCCCATTATGCTACGCTTGCTCTATGCGCATGCGCACGGCAAGGTATAGCTCTCGAGTGGCCCTATTCGATTGATGATATTCACATGCCGCAGGTGGTGGATTTCCCCGAGGCCAGGGGGCCGAAGGAGCTGCAGTACGACGAGGAGTGGCTCGCCATCCTGCGCGGCACGCACCACCTCATGTCCCTTAACCGTCGCGCCAAGCCGCTGCCAGGTGCGATGAGCGAAGGATGCCGGTTTCTCGGGCATCGAGGTCTCAGATTTGGTTGACTTTAGAGTAAGGCACACCCATTCGGCGGACCTGGCACAGCTACGCAGCATGAGCCATGTTCGAGCACCCTGTGTGTCAGGATAAGATCATGCCTGGCTTCCTACATACATTTGGTTGTCATTATCGTCGCAGGCATGGGCGGCGCAAGGCACGGCGCGTCGGCAGCGGACACGGACTTTGTGCGAGCGGCGTTGGCGGCGCGGGGCGGCCCCCGCATTCCCGCCAACTTCGTGCCGACGGCGCAGGGCTACGACCCCGGCAACCCGTCCATGCAGCGGGTATGTCAGGGCCTTTTTGATTGAAACTTTGCGAAACGTTGGGAGAGCTTGAGAGACGCTGTGCGATACGCCAGGCTATGACCCCGGCAACCCGTCCATGCAGCGGGTTTGGCACGGCGCCTCCTGAGCTCCGGGGCCGCCTATAGAGTTTGTTGGTCGTGCTGATTCTCGCAGCTGCCTTTCTGTCTTGCTGTAACTTGCTGCTCAGATGTGAGCTCCTTCTTTTTCAGACGGCGGCGCTGGCAAACCTGCACATGAATCAAGCAGAATGCTGTGTGTTATCCATAGGGACGCATGCCGCAGTCCAGCCCGCGCAACCCGCAGACGGTGGCGCTGCTAGAGATGCTGGGGCTGCCATACAACCTGGACCCCGCGGCACCGCCACTGGCGCCCCTCGGCGGCGGCGCAGCTGCTGCAGGTGACACTCCCGCCTGTCTCTCTTGAACCATGCTTCCCGCCCACACATGTGCTCATGTGCATCTGCTTGTTCAATGTGCAGCACACATCCTGGACTCTGCGGCACCGCCACTGGCGCCCCTTGTTGGCGGCGCAGCCGCTGGTGGGATTCTCTTCCTTGCTGTGTTCCCTAAACCCTAAACCCTAAATGGCTGTGTTCCAGCTTTCTGCACACCTGAAGAAGTGCTGCTCAGATGCCCGCCCTCTGAATGGCCGTGGCATGCGAGCTGACAGCCTGCGTGTATGTGTATTCCGAGAGTCGGTTCTTGTGGGAAAGCTGAGTCGAAGCTGCCAGTCGGTGACTCAAACGCCTGGAAATGCATATATCCCGACCTCTCCGTGCCGCAGCGCCGGCTCTAGCCCCTGACATCGAGCCTGCTGCTGTTAGCGATGAGGGCGGCCGCCACCGACGAAAAGGACATGCTTCGTCAACTGGTGGCTGTTTGAAACCTACCCCAACTCTTGCATTCCTCCTGCAGCGCTGGCGCCAATCCAGAGAGGTCACGCTGGGCGATGACGAAGAGGCGGGGCCGCAAGATAACCGACATTAATATCATTTGTTCCTGCTTGACCCAGTCTCAAGGTCTCAAAGGGACTCGCAAGAGAATTGCAGTCTGACTCCCTTTTGTTTCTTCTGCAGCGTCGACGCCAAACCCGGAGGAGATTGAGCTGGGCGACGACGAGAAGGCGGCCGCCAACCCCGAGGAGATCGACATCGACGACGTCGTCTCCGACGGTGAAGACGCCGCCGCCGGCGCCGCCGGAATCGCTGCGGACGAGGTTCCGGAAGGGGACCCAGGTTCTGGCGCCGCGCCGGCTGCCGCGGCGCTGCGGGAACACGAGCAGCAGCAGCAGCAGTCGGGTTCCGGGATTGACTTTGCGTCAAGCAGTGTAGCGGGGGGCGGCGGCGCGGGCGTGAGCTTCAATGTGCAGCAGGGGTCGGGCTTGCCGCCGCCGCCCGTCGGGCGGCGAAAGCTGTCGTCTGCGATGCCGGCGCCGAAAGCCGCGGCGAAGGTGGCGCCACCTGTAACGGCGGCGAACCCAGAAGAGATCGAGCTATCGGAGTGACGGCGGCTCAGCGTGAAAGGAAACGCATACAGCGGAGAGGATACGTCTGAGGCAGCGGGTTGGCGTCCAAATGCTGCTTCAGCGTGATTACAGCTGACATTGAAGGGGCTATGAAGTTGGTGAACACCAAAACAGCCAAAATATGCAACGGTCCGATGACGAGAGGTAATACTTGCTGCAGACATGAAAGAAGGTCATTCTCATTCGCTGACCTGAAGACTCGATGGGAACCGCCACCATATGAGGCTCCTGACGTTGGAGCCGCTGTCGTGACGCCGACGCCGCCCGGTGTGGTCTTGCTGGGCGCGGCATCGCCTCCGCTTGTCTTGCCTGGCATGGGCGCACTTGTGATCTGGCCGAGAGGCGCGCTGCGGGTGGGCAACATGCATGGCAATATAGCACAGCTGCCACGGAGTACAAAACGGCTTGCCCCTTATACGGCTGACAACATCTGCGAGGCTGGGGTTCACGAGAGCTGGATCTCCCTATGCTAAGATCAGCCGACACCTTTGCCAGGTTCGGCTGACCATGTTAAGAGGTTGGTGCATTCGAGGAAGGCATCGAGGTCGTTCAGTTTGACACATTCGCTAATCATGTCACAATCACATCTGCCCTGCATGAGTAAGCCTTGCATTCGGCGGGGTCCTGCAAACGTTTTCTGGTCATACTGCACCCTAGTTTTGCTGGCCTCAAAGCCATGCGGCAGTCACATCCGCGGCACCATGCCTGATGAAATGTGGAAAGCTGACACTTATAAGTTAATTACAGCAGGACATTGTGGACATGGAAGCGAGGACAGCGCTGTCAGGCGGCGTGAAGCGGACGTCAGACGCAGCATGGGTTTCGCACCCTGGCTGGGCTCAGGGAGGCGGCCATGTAAACCCGCACTTGTCCTCTTGGGATGACAGTTTCAGCAAACGAGCAGCTCCTCCGGCAGCTCATGCAGCGTAGCGTGTGTCTGCCCGAGGCCATGACTGAGTAACGACGTGAGTCGTTGGCGCCGTGAAGAATGAAGTGCCATATGTACAATAGCTGCCTGTCTGCTGCCTGGTAACTCAGGGGAGAAGTGATCGGCTCAACTGCTCAGTGAGTGTTATCAACAATTTGCTGATGACAGAGGATGGTTATTGGTGATCTGATGCCTGGAAAGAGTGCTTGGCCCGTGGCTCGGACGGTACTCTAAGGCTTGGTTAATTTTAAGTCGTACACCGTTCTCTGGCTAGTCAACCAGATGTTTCGTCATCACCAACCTCTTCTCTTCATCAGCCCGAGTGAGGCTGGCGGGTGTAATCTATCTGTCTATCGGCGGAAAACGAGGCGCCCTTTTGAGTTGTCAGGATGCTGAACCGCCGGCTTTGTTGTGAGCGAGACCTGGTGATGATAGATCGTTCGGTCAAAACACTGACTTTTGATCGAAAGTGGCAAATGTGTTGAAACCCAAGCCTGGCGGTGACAGAATCTCGAGCGACAAAGGCAAGTGTGCGGCATGTCATGCAGGCGACGGCGGGCGTCGCCTGTCTTGCGGGGAGTGTGCCTCATAATGAGGAGCAGAAGAAAGCGACCTGTTGTGAGCCATCTTTGAACCTCGATCGCTGCACAGACGGCAGCTTGTGCAGGCCACAGGTCTTCCTGAATAGCACTTTGTATGGGGAGTCTGCTTTGTCTAGCGCGTGCTTCTCGGAAATGCTCAAATGTACGTTGTTCGCCTGGCAGGCACAGTTGGTTTCTGTTGGGCATGTGCCTGCTGCACATCCTGGTCCAGGCTAGAACAAGATCGCAGACAGGGACGGAAAATATAGCGGTGACTTTTAACAACTTCGGTGACGATTCAGGCAAATTGGCTCCTACATTATGCTTCACAATGCAGCACACAAGTCAAAACTTTGATATCGTAATTTCAGCTGGTACTGCTCAGCAGGCTGGCCCAGGGTCTGGCAGCCGCGGCGCGCAGCTGCCGCAGCCGCTCCTGCCGTGTGCGCTTCCGCAGGTCGTCCGCTTCCTACACGTCACGCGCCGCTGTTCATCAGGTGTGTCCAATACCCTTCACATAAGCCACTGACATTTAGATCATATAATGCGCCTGCCATTCAGTATTGAGGTAGATGAGTGAGACGCCACAGACGGATACGACAGCGCGGATATAGAGGGCAGAGCAATCATCACCTGCAGCCGCTCCCGGCGGCTCTTCTCCCCCGCCTCCAGCTGCCTGTCAACATCCCGGAGCGCCTCCGCTGCCTGCATCGAGGACACGCTTGCATCATTCAGGAAGCCTTGTTGGCAATGCGAAATGCGTTAGGCTGCGAGGCTTGGCAGCTTCAGAGTTTCCATGGACATTTGATCGAGCGCCAGCTCGAAGCTGCTGGCATGCTCCTGCTCGTAGCTGGACACACCGATTACAGCTTGCTGTGAAACCTGCATGATCGTTTCACAGATTGTCACTGATTGGTCAGTGTGCAGGCAAACGCAAGGATTCCTGTCAGCGCCTGGTGGACCGCCTGCAAGGGCTGCGGCTGATCACTTTATCAGTCACAACCAAATTTTGGATCTTACCTGGTGGACTGCCAGCACGGGCTGCGGCAGGTCGCTGTAGTCCTTCTCGTAGTCGTCCCACTCAATTGCTGGGCCGCCAGCAAACAGGCGCGGCCACCACATCTCCGAGTGCATCCAGTGCCTGCGCGGCGGGGCGGCATGTTCAGACGGATGCATGCACCAGCACATGTACGGCAGCAGTGCGGAGGTTGGGCGAATTGATCATGACAGGCTGTCTTGTGCTCAAGCAGTGCGAGCAGGTGGACTGGCGGTGGCAGTGCCCTGGATCCGGCGCACCGTCCTTCCAATGGCGGAAAAACCCTTAAAAACATACACAACCCCTCGAAATGATCACGAAACTCACCTGCGGAGCAACTCCAGGTTCATCTTCTGCAGCAGCAGCAGGCAGCCGTCCTCGCCAACGCCGCCACCGACCGTCCACACACTCTGCGCCGGCACAATCCCCCGCTCCAGCTCGCCGGCCAGGTACACCTCCCCCGTCTGCCTGTTTTCCACTGCAGGCAGAAATTCAAACAGTATCGACACCCCGACCGCAGCTTTAACCTGGCTCGTCATAGCGCCCCATTCAGACGCACCTTTCAGGGTATAAGGCTCCATGGTCACACACAGGTCCCTGGACAGTAGGTCCGACGGCACCTGCATTATGATGGCAATGTTATTGTTGGGGCTTGCTCATTTCACAGTAGTTGCCGGCGAGACTCGGCTGCTCGTGACTGCATGACGGAATACCACAGCCTGCAAGAGCGACAGCCAAACGCTGGCGCCATCACCTTCAGGGCGATGATTTTGACCTCGGAGCCCGTCTGGCGCCAGCGGCAGGCGCCATCGGACGTCTCCGCCCACACCTCCTCCGGCCGCTCTGCGGCATCGTAGTACACCCTGCGTCGACATCACGTATCTTCAGCAGCATTCAATGACAGGATGTATTTTGTCATGTCAAGGCGCTTTTGGGGCTGGTAGGCAGTCAGGAAGGCGGTGTGCATTCCTCAAGGACTGCCGAGCGGCACGGAATGAAGCCTGTCACGCCGCGCTTTCTCTTGCAGACGCCAAAGGAGAGGGAGAAAGTGTTTTGAACAGAAGGACTGGAAAAGCACCTGGACATGCAGAAGGGGTGCTTGTCGGTGCGCTCCAGGGGGGCCCCGTCAGCGCGCGTCAGCCGGTAGGTCGCATACGGCAGCGCCAGCTCCAGCTTTGGGCGGGGCCGCTGTTTGCCAGACAGTTGTACTCTCATGGGGATTAGATTGAAACCTGTCTGGCAGGAGCATAGCAGTTGGCCAGCTGTATGCGGCAGCACCAGCCCCGGGCGCAGCCATGGTGTGAACAGAACAGAAACTCATAGCTTGACGTCTCTGGATGCGGTTTCTCATCTGTTAGTGCATGCGTGCAAATTGTCTGCAATTCGCATGTGGCCCCTCACTTGATCGTCGACAGTTGGTTGAGAAATGCAACTGCAAGCTCTGCAGGCCTGACATGCTGACGCACGAATCTCTGTGGAGGATATAGGCACCTGAACGAGCTGCCGATCCGTCTGTGCCGCTGCCGCGGCGTCCGCATCCGCCGCCTGCCTCGCATCTGCTTCCTGCTTCCTGCCGGCGCCCGCAGCTGCCGCCAGGTCCACCAGCCGCATCCGCAGCGCTGCTGCATCGGGCGGCCCCCCCAGCAGCGCCGCAACGGCGCCGCCGCCGGTGGCGCCAGCCAGATCCACCTGCAGCGTTTGAGCACTGCGGCTCAACATGCAATGAAGGCAAGGGAGGTCGCAGCTAAGGGTGTGGCTGTGCGGGGGG
>JAABUL010002463.1_pt1 | contig 30613 bp, 31 predicted proteins | sample 5559151 | NCBI WGS metagenome assembly JAABUL01 (sample SAMN10711876, study PRJNA513368) | rock metagenome | isolation source: Antarctica rocks | place: Antarctica: Victoria Land, Pudding Butte sud
TCCACCGCGCCATACAAATGCGTGTTCTGATTCCTGCGGATGCCTTCCTCCCACGCCTTGCAGACGGCGGCCGAGTCGAGCAAAATATTGACTTCCTGGGAGTGGTACCAGGACTGGGTGTCCTGGTTGCCGTTGCCCTGGATGGCGATGTGGGAGTCGGCGATGAGGAGTTTGATGTGGCAGGAGCGCTTTTTGAATTTGTTGTGGATGGGGCGGGTTTGGTCTTTGGCGACGTAGTTGAATACGTGCAGGTGCTGTTTTTCGGGCGCGGACAGCTGGGAGTAGAGTTTGTGGGCGATCATTTCGTTGGTGCCGCCTTGGAAGGGGAGAAGTTCGCCGGAGTCGTTGTAGCCGAGGCAGACGTAGTAGGTTACTTCGATGCCGCGGCGGACGGCGTCGAGGAGGGCAGGGAGGAGGGGCTCGGCGTTGAGGTTGGGGGTTTGGATGAAGATGGTTCTTTGGGCGTTTCGGACGGCTGAAAGGAAGGCTTCGTTCTGAGGGTTGTGGACAGAAGCGTGGTTTGGTGCTATTTAGGGTTAGCATGATGTGCCTAAATGTAAGATAACACTAAACTTACCACCCCATGGTTTACGGCAGACCATGGCCATTGGTATTGGCGTGTCCACAGGATGGGGAATCAGTGGTGTCATCTCATCTCCCTCTGCCACATCAGGCGCATTGCCCTTTGTATCAGGCTGAATGGTGGTATCTGTTATCTATTAAGTACTTTATCATATTTCAGGCGAACGTTGACATACTCAAATGTCTGGTGATAGCATCTATTCTCCTCTCCGAACCTCGAGGTAGAAGAACCGACTGAGCTCGGGCAATTTCCGCAGGGATATCCATGTCGTAATTGGGATCTTTCTCGGAATGTTCAGGGAGATTTGCTTTGTTGGTCTCGTGAACGATATTTGCCACTTTTCCCAAGTCCCCAGACCCAGTATTCGCTACATTTGAGTGTCCTAATGTTTCTCCACTGGGAGCGTGAGGGTGGGGCTCAATTGATGTACCAGCAGCTGCTACACCTTGCTCCCGATTGAGATTCAAGGCGCCGGTGCGAGCTGACAGTTGGTCTTGCCCCGATTGCTGTGTTCCATGACTGGTAGCACTTGGCGACCCGATTCTCTCTCCGCTTACAAGATGAGGATGCAGTTCGGTAGTGGGATCGGTCGCTTGCGCTCTTACTCCGGCGTTAGTATCTGGTATGTCCATTGATGCCGACGTTTGCCCTTGGCTCCGCTGTTCATATCCCGGTAGACCTCCCTGAGCAGCTGGCGTATTGAGACATGGCAATGGAGGTTTCAGCTCCTTATACCATGAGCATAATGACATGTCATAAAAGGAGTCCACAATAGGGCCTTCGATATGGGTCATCATCTCAAGATTGTCGTTGTCCTGGATATTATTGCTACTCAAGATCGCTATTTTCCTATCCACGACCATGTACTTGGAGTGAAAAGTGCCAAAGACTGGCCGGTGGTAGTTGACGACCTGAAGATCCACATGCGGCAACTCATCCGGATGTGGAAGGCGAACGTTCTTGCCAGTAAATTCGTCCACGGACACAATCTGGTGGTTATCGATGACTTGTTTTGCGTTCCCCCGATCATACATGATCTTCACGACAGCCTTCTCCCCTCGACCTCCAGCGCGGCGAGACAGCTCCTTGAGCGCGTTCGTGATCAGGGTCGAGGCATCGGAAGATTGCCAGTAATTCGTTGCCAGAAAGACCTCCTTCTCAGCGCGCGCAATGCAATTCGACATGTGACGGCAGATATCGGGCAACGGAGCGATAATGCTTAACGGCACGACACCGTAGCTGCCCATCAGCGGTGGAGAGGTCATGCCGACCATTGGGTCTCCCTCGAGAGTACATAGGGCATCGTGGTAGACCTGAAAATAGAGTTGTTGGACTTGATTCGAGGTGCAGCAGCAGGAGAAACTCACCTTTAGGAATAAGTCGCTGGGATGCGAGTCCCCCCATTTTCCACACGTCCATGCCTTCTTGAGGTCTTCTGCAGTCGGCCTTGGATCTATAAACTTCTTATGCTCATCATGACCGCCGACGTCTTCTCCGTATAGCTTCTTGACTACTTTGCCAGAGGCAAGTGTCGGATCTCTGCCAAGCTCGGAACTAACGGTCGTGGAGCCTTGGCACAGGCCCACCACCTTTTGAGACACCATTTTGATAGTCGGATGTTGCTAAGCTGACGACTTCATGGAAAAAGCTGAAGTACGGCAGCAAAAGAAGTGACTTGTCAATGACATCCAATGAATGTGTTCATGCGCAGAGAATTGATTTCATCGATCTACGGGGGCTGTTCTAGTATTTGTGGAAGAGACAATGGCTGGAGCAGGCTTTGGTCAAGAATCCATTGCCTTGGAAGTTGGAACACATTAGCGTTAGAGTATGGAGCCCTTGTCACGTGGGCTGCCCTACCGACTGGGTCCTTTATCAATACACCCTCACGACCCTCCCGTTCAATGGTACCGGTAATACAGTAAGAACCCCCTATAACAACATTCCACATAACAGTATTCCACATAACAATACTCTCTTTGTAGCAGATATACTTTCTGAGACCACCAAGGATTATTTCGTATGTACATTGTATGCCACCTTTGATGTCGAGCCTCAAAAGCTACCCACATCAATCCAAGTCCGCCTCTTCCTCGGCATAGCTGACCTTTTTCACCCTCGCGCTTTTCCGCGCCGGGGCCGCCTTCCTCGCTGTGGGAAGGGGAGTCCCTTCCTTAGATAGACCCACCGGCAGCTCCGAGTCCTCATCATCTGAAGTCGAAGGAGTCGGAACGCTTTTCGCCGTCTTCTTTGCACTTCCAGTTTTCTTCGCACTCGATTTAGGACCGGCTTTGGTTTTCTTAGCAGGTGTAGGCGTTGCAGGTATAGCATAAGCTACACCATCCTCTTTCGATTCTTCTTTCGCCGCTTCTGCAGCCTCAGCAGCAGCGGCTTTGCGTTTCTGCGCTGGCGTCATCTTTTCTCCCTTTTCGGTCTTGGGCTTCACAACTTTCTTCACCGGTCTGAGCCAATGTTCCATGCCAGTAGGCCAGTAGACTCTTCCGTCTGGGCCACCCATGCCGACTTCGTCGCCGGCAATTTCCGCCTGGACAGGATCTTCTTCAACCTCGATCGCTTCCTCTGCAGCTTCGAGTTCGTCATCTTCGTTCTTGACCGCCTTCTTCTTCCTAGGTGTCTTTTTCTTCGTAACCTTGACCGGCTTATTATCGTCCTTTCGCACGTGGGGTATTATATCATTAAAAGTGTCGAAACCTGGCAGCTTGAACGTTCTCATCAATTCAAACACAGCTTGCTCTTTATCCTTAGCCTCAATCATAAGATCCATATCTGGAGGACATGGTGGCAACGTGGCAACGCGAGGATTGTGCTTCCTACGCTGTCTTCCAGTGATAGCAGCAGGCGTGGGTTCAGAGTAGTGCATCTTCGGTGTTATGTTCTTTCTCTTCCATGTTGCTAGTATCCGCGGGAAGACGTCTATAATATCCTTCGTACCCTCCCGTATTTGATCAGTATCGAAAATAATGTTGTTATGATGAAAGTCGAGCACCATGGGGATATTGAGCTCTTCGCATAGGGGTAATAGCTCATGAACAGACCAGCTGACATCGTCGTTTTCTAGCACTAATCTGTCTTTGACCCCTTGTGGAAGTTTTCGGTAGTTATCTCGAAACCGGTCCAGAGTTGCTGCCTTGTCCCCAAATACGCCCCCAAGGTGCAGTATCATGACTGCATCCCGATTCTGCTGAGGTGGTAACTTCAACAGGCTCAACAATTCTGCGTGAAAGTTCAGATCCCGAAGTGCGTTGTCAATAACTGATTTTCGCGGCGAACCCAATTGAGTAAACTAAAATCAAGGTTAGAGGGAAATGTCAGCTGCTTTAATGAGGAGCTTACCTGGCCGGGATGGGTCGTAAGCCTGTGGCCGAGCTCAGCTGCAACCTTGCCAGCTTTGGCCAATGCCTCAGAGGCGAAAGGGGTTAGCTTGTAGCCATACTCTTCGTGACTCGCAAAGGGAAACATCTCGCTGCTCAACCTCAGGAACTTGATACCATATCTGTCATTCCACCTGAGCATTTTCACAATATCCTGAGCATTCGCTAGCCCCAGGCTTTCCACAAAGGCTTGTCCGCGGCTCTTGTCTGCAGGCTGGTCCTTATCAGGCCTGTTCTTGGTTGCGTGTGGCGGCTGGTTTGGGTCCTTAAGTGGGTGACGATTCTCGAGTATAGATGCAATTCGGCAGGTTCGAGAGCTGAATGCAGGCGGGTTCGAAAAGCGTAGGTACGTATTTAGGCAAGCCTTGATAGGATTAGCGGGGTTTTCGAGCTGTTCCATCAAAGCTCACATATCCCAATCGGCCCTTCCAAGGTAAAGGTAGGTAATCACTGTTGACTGGCGGTGGCCTTGATAGCGCAATTTGGATTTCTTCCTCGTCAGCCCCTTCCTCGCCCTCGGCTTCTGGGTCGAGGAATTGCGGTTCCGTTATATTTCCCTTCTTCTGGGCTGCGACTTTGCCCTTGGCAGCTGTTGTTGTTTCCTTTGATGCCGCTTTTTGGCCCCCCGGGGTTCCCGGCTTCGATTTAACTGATGCAGCTTTCACAGGCGACTCGATATTTGACAAATCCGAAAGCGCCGAATCAGAATCGCCTCCAGTCACCAATGATGGAACCTCATCGTCCTCTTCCTTGACCTGTTCCTTAACATCCATTCCCGCCTTCGCTGCGTCCATGCTCTCATCTTGTTCGTCCGCATCTGGAGAGGCACGCAATGCCTGAGGGCCATCAAGCACATTCGGGTTCTTGTTTGGGTTGGTAGAAAGTGATTCGGGTTCGGTCTTTAGCGTCTCTTGCTGGCTCTTCCTTCTCTTAGCAGGCCGAGTTACGCTGTCATCCCAAGGTACAGGTATTGGCACGGTTGTAATAGCAGGCCCGGACGCCAGCGCCGTGGAGCTCTTCCTTTTACCCATTACGTTTTCTTGTTTGTAATGATTTCTCAAGTCTAACAGCCCGTAGGGCGAATTCGGGCGAAATTCTAATTGCGAAAGATGTCGTGGTGGCGATGAGAGTTTGGATAGAATCTTCCGTTGCCAAACGGTGTGCTGTTTGGTGAGAAGCCTGTACATGCAGGTCAGTGACTTTGCTGTGCCAAAGTCTTGCACGTGGAGACACGCTTGCTAACAGGTGGTTAAGAAGCTGCGCGCCTCAGACGCGAAGGTTTTCATATCATATCCATGACGTCATGATTTGGCCTTTGAGCAGGAACTGTTTCGATGGAAAGAAAGGGCCAAAGTGATACTGGAAACAGAGCGAATTATCAGGATCGAAACGAAGCAAGAACCAGGAATTGTAAAGTGCTTGTATTGGATCACGAATGTAAGGGACCTTGCTTAGGCGTTAGGGCTCGCTTAAACCCGGGAGAGTAAGGTACAGTAGGTATATAAGGAATGACATTGAACAGCCCATAGTAGGCAACCTCCCTCTAGTCTTAGTATAAACGCCAGAAGTGGTGCTGACGAGAACAAGCTTCGAATAAAGTGTGATTGAATCCTTCTATCATTGGCTATGTCAGGTAGTACTTGAGTTACGACCTAACCAGTTATTCTTATATCCACAACCTCTAAAAACCCCACCCTAGACTTTCTTCTCCCTTGGGGCCTTCACCTCAGAGTTCTCCTGCCTTGCCTGTAATCTTCTGCATTTCGTCATCCTGCGCGACCATCGCACTCAACGGGCCCTTTTTGACCATCAAGGTCATGACCTCGAAAAGCGTATCCGCAGCCGCCATTGTCGTATGCTCGGCGTTGGTATCGTACGCAGGCGCTACCTCGACGATATCGGCCGCGACGAAGTTGATCCCTTCGAGGCCGCGGATGATGGTGCGGAGTTCACGTGTGGACCAGCCGCCAGTTTCGGGGGTACCCGTTGCAGGAGCGACTAGAGAATTTTTTGTTAGTAGATTCAAACTCGACCTCTTTCCATCCTAGACGGAAGAGGGATTATGGTTCTGTGATGGTCTGGCAGACGAAGAGAAGAAAGAGAGGAAGGGACTTACAAGCAGGGTCCAAAGTATCAATATCGATGCTCAAATACACAGGTTTGGTCAAGCCGACCCTGTCTCTGATTTTCTTGATGATACCATTCATGCCAATAGTATCGATCTCACGGGCCTCGACAATCTCGAAACCACAGTAGCCGTCGTTATCGTAGTCGCTAAGGCCAGACAGCGTAGTCCTAATACCCGCGTGGATGTTGGTGTCATTGGCAAGAAGACCTTCTTCGTGAGCGTGGTAAAAGTAGGTACCGTGGTTGATCGAGGCTTGCTCCGTGGGAGCACCGCCGAACACCTTAGGCCTCCAAGTGTCCCTAGGATATGATGAGAAAATGTGTTCTTATTGCTATGAAAGGCCTTACAAATGACTGTCAAAATGAATCACAGTGATAGGTCCATAGGCTCTATTTACGCTCCTGAGAAGCGGCAGGGTAATTGTGTGGTCACCACCCAGAGTGATGACTCTCGGTAAAGTTTTGCCAGATTTTGAGGGACCTTTCTTATCTGCATCCGTGGCAGGTGCACGATACAAGAGGCTGTTGTGGCCTTCCTCGATTTGCTGAATTGCATACGCATTGTCATACCTAGCTCAGGATTAGTGATTGGGTGAGATCTTGGGAACTCCATTAGAAGGCTCACGAAGTCACTGGGATATCTCCACAGTCTAAGACGGTTGCCCAGCTGTTGAAAGGATTTGCGTCAAGTGGAACGTTGTATCCGCCGCTGAATCGCACTTTACGTGAGCCTTTGCGCCCAAGGCAAGAGTAAGCTCCAGTATTACGTACTAAAGATTGAGACGGCGAGAACCTTGTCTGATTCCGTTGGGTCCAAAGCGGGCACCTGGGCGGTAAGAAGTTCCAGTGTCGAACGGTGCTCCTGCATGAAGGGTCAGTACAGTCATCGCTTCGCTGGATCTCGCAATACACAATCCGTACCCAGGAAGGCAATGTCGTACTTCTCCTCGTCACTGGCCAGACATGGGAAATACGGCAGGCGCCCAAACGTAGAGATGCCAGAAAACACAGAATCGGCCTTCGCTCGTCAACAGATGTTCGTTTGATAACTTCAACGACGGCATACCTGGGTTCCCCCATCACCTGGGATAGCGTTGCGTGTATTGTACCATAGGCTCTTGTGAGGGCCCGCAATCGGCTTTTGATCATGACTACCATGCGCAAAGGTAGTGGCGACGCACACAGCAACAGAGAGTAGATGGAACAACATCGTGAAGCTCTTTACAGTTGCAACGCAGTGGAAAGTTCCAAGGTCGCACTGAATACAGAGAAGGAAAACATCGGAATCCTCGAGAAGACTTTCCCGCGTGAGCCCCGCGTCGAAGGTAGCGACAACCCCCGCCTCCAGGTCATCCTACCGGAGCAGCTAACTTGTTCCTGTATACTAACGGGCTCCAGGTCCGTATGGATGGCATCATGACGTTGTGCTATCTCACGGCAGACGAATATGATGAGGTAAAGCTCCTTAGGCAGCATTAGCAGTGATTGTGTTTTGGTGATTGGGTGCTTGGTGGAGAGACGTTGACGGAAATATCATGGTTTGGCGTCTTAAGTCTCTTATCTGCCGCTACCCCTGTCAGTTGCGTAAGACCTGCACGATCTTATCGGGAAGAAACGTGACAAGTATCTATTTTATGACAATCACATAGTCGTGAGGTTTGTAATAGCATCTTTAAGTTGTACGACCCTAAACTGGGAGACCTTCGGACGTTCTGCCAAGGTCTAGCGGAGTGCGCAATCGACATTGTTTGGCGACTTCGAGCTGAAGATGTCTGTATGGCTGTTTTGTAGTTTTCCTCACTTATGAGAAGGCCGTGGAGGGTTTCCCTATTCGTATATACAATCTAGTCTAGCGGTTTTGGAAGCAAGGCTCTATGGAACCGAAGATATACGTCATCCAATAAGAGGGTTTTGGAGGTCCAGCAAATCTAGTCAGCACTGTCATTGTCCGGAGGAAGCGTACCGTTCTCAATCCTTTCACCCTCATCCATCCTCTCAAAGGCCTTCTTCACCTGATGGTCCCAATCGCAAAACGCGACGATAGCCCATTCGAGGATCCCAACAATGTACAGTGCAATACACTGGCCAACCCATAGTCCCTCCAATCCCCATCCATGGAATGCAAGATAAATCCCAAGGGGCAGGGCACCACAGTAGTAGCTAACGATGTTGACGGCTGCTCCAATATGTTGCCTGCCCATTCCCCTAAGGCTGCCCCCACAGCTTCCGTTTAGACCGTCAGCAATCTGGAACAGAGCGACGAAAGGAAGTACTTCTGCAGTAAGCTTGACCACATCTGGATCGTTGTTGAAGATCTTGGCAAAGTGATCCTTGGTCCCCATGAGAATAGCAAGAACCACAGCACCGAGTATCATGCTCAGCCAAGCTGCAGTATTGGCAGCTCTCGCAGCGCCTTTAGCGTTCTTAGCCCCTAATAGATTGCCTACTCTCGCGCTTGCAGCCACTCCGACTCCAAAGGGAATTGTGTTCATGACCTGATCTGAGGTCATGATAACACTTTGGGCGGCCAGAGGGATCGTCCCAAGCCTGCCTGCAGCCAAAGCAACAATCTCAAATGCCCACCATTCTGTTCCTACGTGGACCACACCGAGGATGGCAAGACGCGAAAAAGTACCCAGGTTTTGTAGACATTTACGTGACCATCCGCCCCATGAGTCCCAGCCTTTGACGAAGCGTGCATCTGCCAATAGTAACAGGAACGAGAGCCAGTAGGATATACCGGTCGCGATTGGTGCTCCCAACAGACCCATCTTGAAAGTGTAGACGAGGAAAAAGTTGAGGCCTGCGTTAATGGGTGAAGTGATGAGGAGAACGTACGTCCCAGGCCGCATAATCTCTAGGGACATGTGAGTGACTGGTAAGGCGGAAATGGCTTGACAAACCTTGTGCCTGTAAATACTTCTTCATGGCTTCGAAGTAAATGTAGCCAAGCCCACCAGGAATCAAACACCAGAGGAACCGGGCACTATCTCTCGATAGCTGGTCCTCTTGCCCTAATGCTTTGAAGACTGGTTCTGAGCAGAACCATAGTATCGCTACAGGGACGTAGAACAGCCCCAAGACGATGAAAGCCCGCTGGAGAAGGACACCCAAGTCATGAGGGTTTCTACTACCAGTAAACGTCACAGAACAGAGGGTATCGAGAGCAGTAGTTCCTCCCAAGGCGATCAGCCAAGCCGTGCTCATGGCAAACATGTATGAGAAAGCTGCGGTCGCCAGGTCCTCGGGTGATCCCCGTCCCACAATGACAACCGATATGGTTTGCAATGAGTTCTGTAGCATATAAGCCAAGATGACCGGAATTGAGCCCTTTAGAAGAACTTTAAACTCTCTCAGCACGTGCTTCGATGTCGATTTGGGGTCGTCTTCAAGGTCGAAGATTTCTCCATTTTCATCACTCTCAGAAGGTTCGGGGCTGTTCAATTTTGGTATCAGGCTAGACCTTTCATCTGGAGATGGATCCCCCGATGAGGTTTTCTTGCTTTTCGAATTCTGTAGAAATTCTGGCAGCCAGGAATGGGCAGCCGTACTCTCCTCCATCAGGCACGATTGGATTAGTGACGCTATGCAACGCCTTTTTGTTTTTGTCACCAAATTGAGTGAACAAACAGTTGGTGGGATATTTAGCGAGCCCTTGAAAGACCTGGCAACGGTGAAAAGTGGCAAGATACAGGGTGAAGAGCGAAAACAAGGCTAGGATTAGCCTAGGATGATTGCAACAGATTCCGGCAAAGAAAGAAGGACATGGTCAAAAAAGCATTCCGAGAACAGAGCACAGAACAGCCATAGAAAAGAAGTTTGGTCATAGAAAACGCACAGAATAATAATACATATTGAGAATCTCCTATCACTTCGCAGTAGAAGGTGGGATCATATTAGTCTATTCCTCAATGGGAACAAGAGACGTAGATCCGGTTCAACGCAACCGGCTTGGACATGCAGAAGGGCATGCGTGTCACAGCACCAATGCCTTATCTCTTCTCGTCAGGATTGCACCACACACTTACACACACACACAATACGTAAGACACGATAGGATTGAGGGAACACATGAGCTTGCCGCGCTTCTTCGAAGCATCGCGGCATCCTTTAGCCAGGGATACCGTAATCATAGCATTTCCCAAAGGCGGGGGGGGAACCATGAGATCACAGCATTCGAGATGCAGGCGGGAGGATGCAGGCGCATGGAGTAGTAGTATGTGATATGATGGTGATGGTGGTGGTGGTGGTGGAGAAACAAACGAAGGTGAAGCACAGTGATCGCCATTTCTGTAAGGCTAAGCCACCCCTGCCATTTCCCCCCACGCTAGAAGTCTAATTGGACGAGCAACAGCCAACAGCCAACCAACAGCGTGGGAGGGGTCACGATAACCGATAACCGATAATCGCTCGTGGGTTCGCATTTCTCACCTCCACCGACCTCCAACTATCACCGGAATCGATCGGTCCAAGAGGTCTCCATGAAGTGCTTCTTCTTCTTCTTCTTCTTCTTCATGACTTCATGACTTCATGATTCTTTGTATCGCAGAGATCGATGTACCTGAGGGGCGTAAAGCACATGGTTCATGTTGTGTTTCCCCCAAGCGGCGGGGTCATGGAAAGGTCATCTCGGTGGAAGATAGATAAGCAGATAACAACGGCTTGCTATCAAAGCCACCTTACCCATCCAAGTGGTTGACTGATTGTATTGCCAACCGACTGTGTTCATTGGTCTGTTCCTCCCTGCTGTCCAATCCCATGGACCTGGGTATGCCGGTGTGGAGTCCAGGGTGGTGCCTGGCCTGTTCCAATGCTCGGTAAGTGCCATTCCTTGCTGCTGTATGAAACCGTGAAATCGCACTGCAGACTGTGACATTATCGCATATCAATTTCGATCAATTCGTCGTCAGCTGCGTAGTCGATACTGCTTCGTACCTTCCTTTCAGTCCTTTCTTATATCGAATTTGTCTCCCTTTTGCCAGCATGGCCGACGACGTTAGCGAGAAGATTGCACCTTCCAGCAAGGACAAGGCCAATGGAATACTGGGCGGAAGCGACGGAAGCAAAGGAACACAGGACGTCGAGGATGGACAAGACGTTATGAACGCAGGCCGTAATAACTCAGTTGATGTCGCGGTGTCAAAGAATGGGCTCAAATTGCAACCACAGCCTACTGCAGATCCATTGGATCCCTTGAACTGGACGAGCTTGAAGAAGCATACCATATTGGCCATTGTCATGTACTTGTAAGGCATCAATTCCCTTCACAAGATGCAGCTAGTAGTCCTTTCGCTGTCGCACAATTGTTGCTGGCGATCGTCCAGAACATATCGGCAACCAATGTTCCGTTGATGTTGCATATATATACATGCATATAAAAATTAACCTTACATATCTTCCCAGATACTTTATGTTCACCTACATAACTACCACCACTGTTCCCTCCTTCACCCAACTTCAGAACGACCTTAACATCTCCTATTCCCAAGTCAACTGGACTGTCGCCATCCCTGCCCTCGGCTTAGCCGTGGGCCCGCTGTTCTGGTCCTCGCTGGCAGACATCTACGGCCGGCGCATCATCTTCATCATTGGCACTATAATCGCTCTAGTCGCTACTATCGGCGCTGCGGTCGCGAAGAATTATGGCGGGTATATGGCTGCGAGATTCTTTCAAGGCTTTGGAGTCAGTCCAGGCGCTACGGTTGGCATGGCTGTGGTCGGGGATTTGTTTTTCGAGTATGAGCGGGGGCAGAAGTTAGGGCTTTGGGTGTTGGCTATCGATGCTGGTCTGCTCGTCGGTCCGATCATTGGAGGTTTTATGGATCTTGTCAGTTCTGCCTGGATCGAGTGGCTTACTGCTATTCTGTTTGCTCTACTCCTGGTCCTCGAGCTAGCTTTCATGTCGGAGACCCTCTATCCTCGCAACCACATGCTTTCCCGCATGCCCTGGAATACTAGTTTGGACAGCACAGATGTCGAAAAAGTCGGCCGCGAAAAGAGCGGTGCAGCAGCCGTTGACCTCAAGCGCACCAAGAAACTCATGTTCCTGAACTTCAAACCCGTTCCTGGAATGCGGCACCCGAAACCCTGGGACTCAGTGACCCGTTTCATTTTAACCTTCAAATATCCCGTCGTGGTCATTGGCGTCTTGATATTCTGCTTTGCCTGGTACTGGTGGATCCTCTCAATCATCACCATGCTCCCGGCTGCGTACCCAAACTACTCTCCCCAAATCCAAGGTCTCCTCTTCCTCGGCCTCCTAATCGGTACCTTGTTCTCTGAGATTTTCTTCTCCGGTCGCTTGAGCGATTACATCGTCATGAGACTAGCCAAAAGAAACAACGGCGTGCGAATCCCGGAGATGAGGTTATGGCTGGCATATCCTGCCGCTCTACTAAGCGCGATCGGTCTCATCATATGGGGAATCAGCATCGACAAGGCGTACCATTGGATCGTTGGCCAAATTGCGTTTGTGCTGTTCGCGGCGGGCATCCAGATGGGGAATACGGTCATTACGTCGTACATTGTCGACAGTTATCCCCTGCAATCTATGAGCGTTATAACGTTCTACTCTGTCTTTCTCAACCTCAGCGCGTTCATAAATCCTGTGAGTCTTCTCTTCTCCCCCCATCTCCCCTCCCAACTCCCTCAACCACCCCTTTCACCCCCCACCCCCCCCCCAACAAAACCCCCCTAACCCCCACACGTGCAGTTCTTCATCGCCCCTTGGCAAGCCCACTCCGGCTGGACCCTCACCTTCGCCGCCCAAGGCATCATCACCTTCTTCGCCTCCGTCCCCGTCTTGGCCGCATTGCACGTCTGGGGTCCGAGATTGAGGGCTATGGCCGGCCAGCCGGGCTGGGTAAATCCGGAGTACGATGTGCTGTGAGACGGTTTTGTGTGTGACGGATGGTTCTTGTTGGTAATTAGCTATTGGTTGGGATGAGGAAAGGGTTATAGGTTGTGTATAGTTATATACGGCCGGCTGTATCTTGTGCTTCAGTTCTAGGTCCCACGAGCTCGTGACTGTAAAGGCGAGGTGTTTCTATAACCCATTGCTTCTTTCTTCTTTTTTTTTTTTTTGGATACTGGAGTCATCATATCGACAACGTTAACAAAAACTCTTTTCGTCTCAAATACACCAACTTGAGATTCATCTGTTGTGCATTTTCAAACGCACCCTTCGCTTCCATGATTCTCCCCCCCCCTCCCCCATCCATCCACCCGAAAAGCACATGCAAATCCCCCCTCCCCCCCACCCCCCCGCGTCCTAGCCGCTCTCTCCCTCTCTCTCTCTCCAGTACCGCGGTCCGCGCCCACGATCCTCTAGAGCAAAAAACCTTCCTCCAAGAGGCCAATCACAATCACCCTTTCCGTCAAGGCCGGTAGAAATAAATAGAAAAAAACGGACTGGGACTGCGGAGGGGGTTTTGCGTGTTTGCTTATGCTAGGGGGGGGGGTTTGGGGTTGGGGTTGGGGGTGGGGGAGTTGGGGGTGTGTTGTGTTGGGGGGGTTGGGGGGTGTGTTGGGGGGGTTGGTGGTGGTGGTGGGGGTAGAGGTAGAGGTAGAGGTTCGAAGGGTTTGGGCCCGGGGGGGGGAAGAGGAAAGAAGAGTGGTAGGTAGGTGGGGGATGAGGTTTTTTTTGGTTGGGTTTAAGAGAGAGAGGGTTTTTTTTTTTTTTAGAATGAGTAGATGAGAGTAGCTGTTAGTATAAAACGGATAGGCATTTTAGCGGTTATACTATAGCGGGATTGTACATATGAAAGATCAAAATGCCTTCTCTCGAAAAAGGAAAATCAAAACGCAGACATTGCTTAATTACTCGCCATCTTCAGTTCTTTTTCGGCTTTCCAAACTTTCAACCCGTTTTCCTTGAAGCTCGATATCACTGTATTTCCTTGAAAAAGCCCGGTTTATCTTCTGCTGCTGCTGCAAAAAAAAACCACTGTTGACCACTTTTCTACTATAAAGATAGATGTGTCGTAAAGAAAAGAAAAGAAAAGGTAAAAAGACGCGTTGTTTGTAAGATGTGAAATGCAGCACGAGAAGTGATGACATCGCTCGAAAAGCGGTTGAAGGGCGGTTTTTCGATCTGTGGTCTTTCGGATATGGATTTCTAGGAATCTGGTACCCGCTGCTCGTCGATTGAATGCTGTTTTGGTGAGGGTTCGATCGGTGCGGGACGGCGCGTTGTCTTCCAGTTGGGACATGAAAGGGTGCAGTGGATGGATGTTTTGCTTTTATGTCATATCGGGTTTTAAAGGGGCTTGGGCCGAAAACTTGTCTATTGGAGGGTGTGGAACTTCTGTAAAGGTTAATCGTTCTGATTAGAGATGTTCGGAGATACATCGACTTGTCGTTTTTCCGGGATACCTTATCAGGTTTACTACCTTGGGGTCGACTTTGAAGCCTTGGGCAACGAGACGAATTGGGCGAAGAAAGGATTGGGAGCGGTGGATGTTGAATTACTCATACTCAAACTTCCACCGGGTTGAATAGTTGACCAGGACGTTTGGCTACCAGTTATTTTTTGCGGACATTTTGCACTTCCTGATAATTATTTCAAGTCTCTTCCGTTCAAACCCTTGTATGTTCGTCTATGCAGAACAGAGGATATGGCAAAACCTACGAACTCGTCGATTCTGTCGTCGAGTAAGGATTGATTTCGACTAGAGGCCCGTTGTATGTCTTCCGCGCCGAGAGGACGTAATAGAGTGTGGCAAAAAGTACCACAGATCCCGTCATGAGGACACTGAAATTCATAGTCTTTGCCGCTACTGGGGTCGCTACTGGGAAGAAGCTGAACACAAAGATTATAGTGCCAAAGACAATGGCAAAGACGTTGACCAATACCCCAAAAATCCCAGGAAGATGGAACGGTCCCCATATCAGTTGATTGACCTCGCCGGTATGTTTAGCAATGTCTTTTGGCGACACAATCGCTCCAGTCAGACGGCGCCAGAGCAGAAAAACTTCCACGATGATGTAGGAAGCATACAAGCAGCTGACGCTAAGAGACACGACATCGTTGAAAGCGGTGGAGGAGCCGATGTTGATCAGCCCAATTAGACAAGCTATGATCGACGTGACGATAATTGCAGGCAGGGGGATTGCACTTTTGGGTTGGACCTGCAAAGCATCAATCGAGAGCTCTAGTACTGACAGAGCACGAATGACAAACCTTGCTCACGAAACGCCAACCTGGAAGGCCACGATCACGGGCAAAAGCCCAGACCACTCGAGACTGTGTAGCCAGGATTGCAATGGTGCAGGCCGTATCCATGACAATGACGATTGCTATCATTACCGAGCTTCCAACTCTGGAGCCAGTGGCGTTGTAGAAAATGTCCATGAATGGATAGCCAAGTATCCCGGTTGGGCTAGAAAGCGCCGCAGTGATGTCGGTTGTAACAAAGAGGACAGCAACGTTCATTGCGAAGCCAAGAGCTCCATTGAACAAGACGGATGTAACCATCGACCAAGGTATAACAGTATCTGCATTGTGGATTTCTTCAGCCATCTGTTAACCACCATCAGCGCGACAGATACCCAAGTTGGAATCAAGGTGTGCACATGAACGGCGCTGTCACATCCTGACAGGAGGTTTACATTAGCTTCCATCTCGTAGCGAAACTGGGAGGGCATTGTACCAAACATGGCGAAAACGTTTCCTATCAAACCAACGAAGAATGACAGGCCTTGTGTTGGCCATGCTCCCCCATTCGAGAATACTGTAAAGACGTCGTGGGCGGAAGCTTTGGCCGGCGCCAACTGCATTCAATGAGAATCGAGTGACATTCAAGCCAACTTTCCGGTACTTACCCGAACCAGAGGAATAAGGACGGCAAAGAAACCTAGGATGTGGACGACCAAGATGAACACCTCAAATTGAGGCAGGATATGGCTGGTAATGGTGTTGATAAGGACTGCAATAACAACAACGGCCCAGAACAGTAGTGTTCCATGCCATTGTTGTGGAATATATCCAGGATAATTCAGTTGAATCAAGGCCTCGATCATGGTACCGCAAAGGTAGCCGCCGGAAGCAAGGACCGCTTGCCATCCAGCAATTACTAGCCAGCCTACAGTATCTGAGCTTTAGCATCCAGTACTGGGTAAGTAATACATACCCATGATGTAGCTCATGAAGTTCCGATAGGATGGTGGAGCGAGCATAGACACCCAGTGATATTGACCGCCTGATGTGGGAGCCCTAGTCATGGTTCTAGCGTTGCGATGAAGACTCCACATGGAAAAAGCCTCACATAGACGCCAGCTCTGCCATGGTCGTAAATACCGCGAGTGTCCCAACCCAGACAAACAGGAAGCCATATATGTCCCCAGCAGAACCTCCACTGTATAGCCGGCAATGTCAGTCGCGCGTACAGGACACTCTCAAACGGTTGTTTTACTTTGTCAAGCCAGTCGTGAAGAGACTATAGGTCTTGTCAATAAGATCGCACGCATTTTCAATCTTGTTCGAAGGGCTCCTTACGTCAAAGAACCTTCCCATGTGATCAAGATAGTACAGATAAAACCTAAGATCGACATTACACCAAATCGTCGCTTTTCTCATTTAGCCCGGAGTACAGCGTTCTGATCGCAGATACGTACCTCCAGTACAGACCTCTTGCCCAATCGAGCCAAGACTCGAGCATCGTGCCCTTCTCTCGTATGAACCGTAAGTTCGGAGACATATGAAGTCTTCTCGGTGGTTTGGGCGTCCATTGAGAAAAATTGTGCTTGAAATGTATGGTTGACAGCAATTACTGCAGATTTATTGAACAATCAAGGCCCGAGTGCTGGAAATATCACACTGACAGCACAGGAATCGAGCAGAAATCGAGGAACAGGCGGACTTGAGAAGAGTCAAGTGAAGACATTCTGGAACAGGATATGCGTCTTACTAAAAAGACGCTTATCTTACCATTGAAGAAGCAGACAGCACGAAAGATCGATCTGAACGCAATGCTGGAATTGCCCTGCATAGCCCTAGACCGACCAACCTTGCCTGTGTCAACCAAAGAACCGCAGAGGTTTCGACCTAGGTTTTATCGCCAGAACGAGGCGACATCTCTTATTGGCTCAACGAGCGTACTCGTTATCAAGCTCTGTATTTACCTGCAGCGAATCCTGCACTCCCCCGCTTTACTTGGGGAGCCCTGCCGTCTTTCTCTCAAAACCTTCCTGTCGCACATCGAACCCGAGCGCCCAACCACGACTTTTTGCGGAAGTCGGTAATTGCAGAAAGAGAATTTGAAAAAAACATAGTAGCGAAAAGAAGACCTCGAGTAGGCGGTGGTGCAGGGTGTCTGAAGGATTCCAGACGCATGGAACAGTGCAGTAAGAAGATATAAATTCACGACCTTCCGGTAATCTAATCAACAGAAAGGAGTAGACCGCCTTATGGATGGCCTCGTCCGTTCATGATGGCTTTGTGACTGACATTGCGCTTTGGGGTATGGACGTTCAACAAGGTAAGGTAGTTTGAGATTGGAAGTTTTTGGTGATTGACATTGTTTAGAAGTACAGGTGGCGGCCAAAAGTAAGATCCAACTCCCATAAGTATATTTACCTACCCTTGTCAACAGCTATCAATATCGATATATCCCCAGACCATGTTTCTGACTTCTGAGGACAGAGTGACGATTGGAGGCTTAGATTTGGGGTGACTACGTAGGTTGCCGTTAGTGTTTCTATATCACCAAAGACACTGTCTACGTTCACAAAGCAAAGAGCCATTAAATGAAGGTACTATCATAGATCATCTCTTCAATTCTCACTCTAAAAGCTCGACCTAATCTCGACTACACAAACATTGCCGCGAGGCAGAACCTCTATTCATTGTAGGCTTTTAGAAGTGGAGGGTCCTCGAACAATGCACAAGTGAACTCGTTGGCTAAGGCCAAAAGTGGGGGTTGTAGCGCTCCAAAACACCGCTGTCAGATAAGGGGTTTTGAATGATAGGTAAGAAGATGAACGCCATCGCTGTGCCAGAAAAGGGTACGAGTCCAAACGGTTCTCGGAAAATCAATCGAAACGGTTGGTAAGGGATGTAGAGCAGGTCGTGATATCATTGATTTCTTGCGTAGAGGTCGAGACCTAGGTTCGTGTATGTTTGTAGAGACGTTTGGATAATACCGGAAGATGTAAGGATAAAGCGGTTCAAGAGCTGGCGATGTAGATTATTCGGACAACGACTGAGACGAACGTGATACCGGAGGGTGAAGATGTTTTGGTCGCATCTAGAAGTACAACGGCGGAACACTCTCATACGGGCTTGGCTCATTCGTTTGCTCCATATGTGGACTCTTCGCATTGTTCCTTCCACGACTCGTACTCCTGAGCCGATCTGTGAAGCTCTTAACATTATTCTTGAAGTTATCACTTCTTCCCCTGCGATGATTAGAGTTCGTTCGAACCATTACCGTTGGTGGAGGAGAGCGCGTAGCCGCTGGAGGTGGGGAGCGAGCATTTTGAACTGTTAGCTGAAGAGGCGGGACATCAATGACATGTGAATCATCGCCTCGGGATTGATCGTCGATGGCAATGCTGATGACGCCAAGGCCGCTGCCGCTGCTGGCAGAGTGGTGGGCTGTGTCACCAGGGAAGGCTGGGGGTGGCGGTGGAGGAGGGGGAATTGCTGAGAGGTGTTGTAACTCTGGAAGCAATGGTGGCTCTTCGATCGTGGTGATTTTCACAACTGAGTCGGCGGCATGAAGTGTCTCGTAGATACCAGGTGTGACAGAAGGATGGGTCATTGCACTGGCATCTTGAGATGGCCTGCGTCGATGTTGGCCGATATCGCCCAAAGGCGAAAAGTTAGAGCGCTTGTTACTGGATCGTAAGGCCTTATGGAAAGCTGGATGCGAAGGAAGATCGGCGGGCAAAGGAGGGTGTTCTTGTGTCGGAATTGGAGCAGACATTGAACGTGGGAGTTCGCGCATGGGTTGACCGGTATAATACGTCTCACTCAAGTTCTGGAGGCTGTCGGGTATCTCTGGTACGGCTGGTATTGGGTTGATATGGTTGAAATCGTACTTGGGATGTCGCATTGCTCGTGGTGTTGCTGGAAGTCCGTAAGGTCCCACGCTCGCGGCACGATTGACGACATCACTATAATCTCCACCGGCTGTTGTGGTAGGAATTCTCTGGTTGTGCTGCGGTAGAAGTGGATTTCCCCACGTCGTAGGACTGTTGCCAAGATCGGTCTGGGAGCGCATGACCATTGGAGGCCTTTGATTAGAGATATCAGTAGGATGAGGGATCTGCGGTGCCTCCGTTCGTTGAGCTAGTGACATTCGACGGGCTTCAAGCTCCGCAGCTGCTAATTCCTTTTTCTGAGCCCTTTCGAGTTTCTCGCGGTGATGATTAGCACCAAGGGTATAGATGTCACCAGAATGAGCGCGTGGTTCAATGGCTGACTGCGGCTCTCTCATACTGTCACCATTAGTACTGCCGCGAGCGTTACGGCTGTGGTTCGGTCGTCTACGGTCCGGAGAACCGTCTCTCCGCGAAGAAGCCCCACGTTCACGTGGCTTTCGACTCGAGCTTCGCTGCCTGGATCGAATTCGTTGACGATTCGCATCAACAAGTCGCAACGGGTCATCCTCATCTTCACTTCTTTGGTAAAACTTCGATTGATCTGACATGGGAAGTGGAGACGACGGCGATCGCATGGAAGAACCTCCTCCATTCTTAGATTTACTCCGTCCTCGTCCGTTAGGATATAGCAGTCCATTCGGGCTTGGTTGTCGACTACCCACCTTACTCCTAGGGTTATAGCTTGCCTCACTCCCCAGTTGACTGTCGTAAAAGCCATCCGGAGAGATCCGTCTCACCGTTCGTGAAGAATTCTCAGATGCCTTCGAACCAGACCTAAGTTTCGAGACGGACTTCGGTTGATTGCTTTGCTTGCGGTGATTTCTACTCTCTAGGTCAAGCGCCTGGAAGCCAGCCAGCTGAGCATCTACATTCTCTATAGTAGCATTATCTCTGTACAGATCAATGTCTTCCGGGGACATAGGCACAGGTGAGGATGGCGATCGTTTGGCTGGTCTGATATATTTTTGATTTACACGGCCACGATCCTCGGAGGAATCTTTGATCCTATTCTTGCTTCGAGACTTGTGTTCTCCATTGGTAGCTGATCGACCTTCTCGACTTTTGTGGCGGCGCCGAGAAGAGCTCTTGCGCTTTCGAGAGTGATAGCCAGCCTCATCTAGACTACTAATGTACTGGTCAATGCTGCGTCCGCTTGCGCTAGGGCTTTTTGTTGCTGATGTCCAGCTCTGGCCGCTTGGCGGTGGACTCTTTGTTTCACTCCTTGCCTCATGCCGTGCTGGTGCACTCCCGTTGGTATTCAAAGTCATAGATGATAAAGTATTGGACCGTCGGTGATCTGAACGTACTGAGCCGGTACCGGCCGAGGAAATGTACGTTGTTTGTATCTGACTTTGCGGTGGCATTTGGATATGTAGACCATCCGGTTTTCTATCTCTGGAAGCATTGCGTAATCTCGATTTCTCCTTTTCTCTGAAAGCAGTAAAAGGATCTTGCGAAGGATCCGGTAGAACTGTTGGTGGAATCGCGGTAGTGGGAAGCGCAGTCATTGGGCTTTTGCCTGGCACTGCACTACCTGGATTGTAGCGTGCTGAACTCAGAAGTAACGGCGGCTCAGTAGCGTCCTGCGGTACTTTATCATCGTGGGCCTTATCGACGAGTCGCCGTTCTTTTTCGAGGTCAGACTCTGAATTATCGGGGGTTGGCAGAGAGCTTGGTCGGGAAAATGAGGGCATGAAGTCATCAACAGGGGTTTCCCCTATTGACGGCAGTCTATTTCTCTGGTAACCTCCTGGTGTCACCGTCCTACTAGTGAAATTAGATTTTCCTCGCGCGCTGGGTCGAAGAAAGCCACCAGGTGTTCCTCCGGGTGAGATGGCAGACTCTGCAATGGGCGTGACCCCTGGACCGTTGGTAGGCGTGCGATCATCTGACTTCAGACCTGGGAATTTGAATTGTGCCTTGTCCGGAACTCCAAAGGAGGTTATGACCTTTAGTGAGGAGTTTTTTGTGGTCATCCGCACGGAGGGTGTTGGCTTAAGCGCGGGCGGAGGTGATATGGGCGGACTTATCATGGAAGCGACACTTTGGGATGATTGCGAAGGTGTGCCCTGATGACTTGACATGGACGGAGATGCCCATGGCACTGGAGGTTCCACGCCAGTGCATGAAAAGCAACGAATAGCAAGCTGCTGCTGAGAGTTTTCCACGACGAACTCACCCCACCGCCTTACCAGGTGAGCTTGTCTTTGCCAGTCGGTTGGGAAGACAAGGCATGTAAGCAATATTGCTTCCATGAAGAAACTTCGGGAAACATATACCTCCACGGCATCTTCACGATCCCCCATCCCCAAAAGAATTGTCGCGGAAGTGTGAAAATCGCCTTGCTGAAGTAGTCGTTGCACGAAAGCTTGACCCATTTTCCCCATGGAAGCCTGCCCACCCATCTGACTCAGAGCAAGCAACATCCAGTCCGAGGAATTGATGTTGCCAGAACCGATTGCCGCCGCCATTTGGTCCGTATCGACATCACCAAGCCACTTTGACAGAAGGACGGCGCTAGTCGAGCCTGGTTGATGGTGAGCCAATTCATCCCTCACCAATGACTCTATGTCATCCTCCCATCCAAAGACTACATCCAACATCTGCTTTCGAAGGTCATCCGCAGTTGCATTCTCCTGATCAAGAGCTTGGGGCTGCTTGTATGTCACATTGCTTAGCCGTGCACGAGTCCGGGGGAAGAGATCGACATATGAGCCCTCGGGACTCATGACAACTTCTTGGCGGAGACGAGAGCCCTTGGATCGCCGCCCATTTGAGGAAATCATGGATGCGGTGTTTGGGAATGCTGACGACCCTCCAGAAAATATACTCTCCCGGCCCACCATCGACGGTGATATCGTCGAGAACGTCGTTCCACTCGCACCTCTTGACGATACAGAGCGGTTACTTCTTTGGTAGTGGTAAGGATTAGTTGATTGCGAGCTGAGAGATTCCGTCATACTTCTTGTGGATACCGTTGGGCTTGACATTTCAGCGCGCTGCTGGCGAGCATACTCAATGGCATGTAATTCATTAGTAGTTCGTTGAATGGTTGACAGACTGACAGGTCCTCCCATTGGTTCCGGAGTACGTGAAACAGGCATGGGCGGCGCCGTACCCGGAATACTATGGGAGTTCAACTGCTGCCCGTTCTGCGTTATTTTCGTCGGTACTGGTGGTGGTAACATCGGGAGATACTGAACATTCTTGACCATACTCGGAGGACTCATCTCATATTGTTGAATTGTGTGGTTCGGTCCGAGGGTAAACAGAACTGCCGTAAGGCCATGATTCGCCAAGCCCCTCACCCCTTCAAGTGTAGGAATTGGTTCGCAAGAGATGTGCTTTGTGCGAACGTCCCAAGCCCACGTCTCCCTAAGTCGCCGTGTACTATTAGCAAAGTGTTTTTACCAAAACTTATGTTCCAAGCACCGCGCGTCCACTCACCCATCAGAATACTGCAATATCCTGCCATTTTTCGACCATGCCATCCAATTCATGCCAGGCTCAACATTGTCGGTTCTCTTGAGGACCCGGATCGTCTTCGGTGTCTCGGCCGTTGGAGGCTTGGAGACACTCCAGACCCGCAGATCTCCATCAGAGGTTTGCGTGGCCAACATATCCGATTTCTGCTTGGTTGATGAGGCGTGCCATGCTAAATTTACTATCGGCGAAGGTGCGCGCGCGGTGGTCAACGTATGCAAGATCGTAAAGGAAGGCTGCAGAGCTACTATCAAGATCGAGCCGTTCATGTACCTGACCTCGGATTAGCAGCTGCATTGGAAGATGACACAATATAATAACCCAATGGCATATATTTGACAATCTGAAGCGGGCGCAAGAGCTGTGATCGGATCGAAGATCGTTCGGGCAGATATGTGCTCTGATGTGGATGGCTCGAATAGAATGACATTGCCTTGCTCGTTACCTGTGGCCCGTCAGCAGCGCCCTCTCAGATTCGGAGTATAATCCTTCACCAAATGCAATGTTCCCATTTTTCATCCACGCAGCGACACGTATGGGCTCGTAAGATGCAAATCGAGCAACTTCGTCGCCAGTGAAAAGGTCCCATACGATCGCCGTTTGCCCCGCATCATAGCTGACTACTAAACGCCCGGCCCCTTGTTCGCTCACATTGTCTACTGACAGGAATAATATCTCTTTCTTATGACTCTCGAATCGACGGTCAATGGCCAGCGTATCGTGATGTAGGCATATTATCGAGGAGTCTTGCGTAAACAGGAAGTGCGAAGCCGTGGCGGCGCAGGGCTCAAATTCCTGATTGTTCCTACGATCCGTGTATGGTGGAGGAGCATCTGGAGTCGCAGACCTAACGACAGGTCTTGTTCCAGAAGATGATGAACGATGCCTTGCCAGCTGTCCCGTGGACATGGCGAAGGCCTCGCAATCAAGTCCTGAGGTCTGATCAGCTCACGAACGAACAGAAAACTGCTTGACGCCTGAAACGCTTGGTAGCATAGCTTCGAGAAACGCCAGTGTGTTCTCCGATAGCCCTAAAACATCGTTGAGCAATTGAAGGATAAGCATACCCAGCTGTATTTGTCACAACTCCCGCACAATGTAATGCGCTCAATCCGTGACGCAGGAGTAAACTTAGATGTCTCGAATTGGAAACAGGCAAACTGGGGTTGAAACGTTCTGCAGGTCAATTCCTTCGCCTGCGCGGCTAATACTGCTTTACCTCATGCATGTAACATGGAATAGAATAGAGTGTGCAGCGTGATATTGAGGGTGTCGGGAGACCTGGTAAATGTAAAAGAAAGTGGGAAAGATTCCGAAGCTTTGAGTGAGATGTTGAGAACGAATCTCAAAATGCAATTTGAGATTCTGCCCTATCAAAGCTTGAGCTGGCAGTCATAGGTCAGCCAGAGAAGTGCTGGCGCTTGAAACACGATAAGTGACTGGCTTCCTCCTCTATGAGAATCCCATTCGAGGGCATGTGATGAGATGATCTGCGGTATTATAGAGTACTCTCCAGATCTCTACTGGCTTGAGCGCGAAGACCTGGAGAGATAATATTTCCAACATTGAACGTAGGATTTTGATCCCCCAGACCAGCGAGTCCCGCACGGTAACGCCCTTGCAGAATTGGGCCCACAGTCCTCCATCATGTCCCGCCTGACGCCGCCAGGGATCCTGGAGAGCACCAAAGCAAGAAGCCGAGGGCAAGAACAAGGTGATTGTTGGCGTGGCTGGGTTTTGGTGTGCGCTTGACGCTTGAAGATGCATGGCCGGTAGTGATTAGAGAGTGATTCAGGAACGCAAAAGGCGTATGGGCGCGGGGATTGGTCGAAGCGATATGCAAGCTCGGTCACATCTAGACCAATCACACTCAACAAGTACACTCTCTCTCTGCCATTTCCTGACTGACGGAGGAGCAAAGACTAAAGTATACACTTCGGGGCAAGCGCAGCGCGTACATCTTATGGCCTTTTAGAGATCGAAGTCACTATGGGGTTGCTAGAACGAGGATCTCGCACACTGCTCGCATTTTCCGCTCCGAGTACCATCCACCTGCCACTCCTTTTCTTCGTAGCTGCTCCCGGAGACTTGGCTGTGGTGAGTGTGACGGCTATGATGCATGATCCACCCCGGGAGTCTTTGGGTCCACGAGCATCACGTTTCGTTTTTGGTGCGTGGAGGCTGTGGAGGGCACGTAAAACATCTGTCTTCCCCTGAAACTATTACACCGGCCCTCGTTCATGTACGACGAGAACTCGAGAAAGTCGTCGAGGCACTGCGCAAGACCTGCAGGGGCTGTAGAGATGATGCAAACTACTCTATGGCATCCCGCTGTCTATGGTAATGTTCATCTCTATGGTTGCCCCGTTAGGCACACCACATATTCTATTCTATCCTCAATCCTCCCGCCAAGCCGCCGCCCGTACCTTTTTTTGATCGTACATCTTACTCGGAGAAATCTTACAAATGGCACAATCTTTCATCGCTTCCGACAATATGAGAGTCTGATGCTCTGTTGATTGAAAATAGCTGATATCCTTTGTCGGCCATTCTCATATTTGCTGTTATTGGAGTAGTACGAGATTGACTGACTGCTGTAGCTATTGACCGCTGTACTGAAATTCCAACATCGGCATTCAAATCAATAGCGTATACCACGGTACAAGGTCTTGCATACTGCATAGGAACTTCTCTCGCAAATGTAATGCTACCATACACATCGTGCATTATGCGGAATCGCCCAAGGAAAATCTCGGCTTCCATTCCCCGCCTGCTAGACCGCCGTGTCCGCTGTTCCCACAACGCCAAGTCATCTTTGCATCCCACTTGTTGTTACCAACAACCACCTTATCTTTAATCGTTGTGTGCGAGAGCAGAATAAATCTCGTAATGCTGTCCACCAAGCGCATGTTGGTCGCCTCACTTGTTCCCTGGAAAGCAATGTGCTCGTCGCTTGTCCTTCATGGCACCTTCCTCAGTCTACATGTCGCCTGTCGAACAGTCGACGATTGCCATGTGTGGGCCTTTCATTTGGTGAGAAGGCTAGGATTGTATGGAGTTGGGACCTAATCGAGCTCTTGTCGGCCGATGGGTGCTAACTCGTTGTCGAATACCAGCGTGACACAAGAACATCCGTCCTCACATAATGTGTTAATCGATGCATGCCAGGTCCCATATCAACTCGGCGATCGAATCTCGCACTGCTATTGTAGATTCGCATCGCTCCGACAACATGCGGTGTCAGATACTCTGGATGTTGTAGAACATCGAATAAGTGGCTTGCCAGTGTTCGCGGCTAGCGACAGGTGCTCAGCGCTCATCTTTCTGCATTTGTAATATTAAGTAACCAACAATCTACCAGGTATTAGCACATCCCAAATGAAATCTGGACAGTGGAGCTAACCGTAAAAGTACGTTGTGGTTCCTCGCGGTTGATCGTCTTTCACTCTGGTGCCTCAGGAATGGGGCTCATGCCCTTCACCAGCATCTTCCTCTTCAACGGTGAGCTTCTCCTTCTCCTTCTTGTTCGAACCACTTCCTGGCGCGATACAAGCGGCACCGACGAGAGAACCAGTGGTGGTTGCTTCGTCGCTGTCCATGAGATACATGGGATCGAAGACCCGTAAGCTGATGTACCAGCTGATAGTCCAGAATCGTTGTTTAAGTCCAGTTCAGCGAGGTCGAGCAGATCCTCATCGGAGATGCGAGAGTTGCCCTGGACAGCGTTGTCGACACACGACGAAGAGCCAAGAGTGAGGAAGTTGCGGTTCGGCCATGATGGGTACGCGCAAATCGCCGATGGAGTAGAGAGCAACAATCGGGGTGTGGCGGGCGAAAGTGAGATATCGGATGAAGTTAGTGATGGCGGAGAGACTGATGACTTCGACGGGATGCCGATGGGGTTGGCGAAAGCTGATAAGGAGGTGAGTGATGAGTTGAATGATGACGGCGAAAGCGACGCGTCGCTGTTGCTACCGGAAAACATTGCGAGTCGCGTAGCCAAGCGAGCTTAGAGCAGTGGAGTGATGAGGGTTTTCGTAGAAAAGTGATTCAACATGAGGAATACCATCAAGAATGTGGAGATAGATATCTTTCGTGGTAAAAGCTGAAAGCAAATTCGAAATTAGTGCAGGATCAATGTGGTGGCACGAAGACTCTAAAGGTTTGATGTTGTGTGCACCGCCGTACCGCAGTAGTCATTCGACGTGTCTGTGTCAGGCAGGCAGGCAGGCAGCAAACAAGGTCATCAAACAGCAAAGCTATCATGGGGGCAACGGAGGCCTTATGTTGTTGTTAAATAACACCCAAACGCTTGTGTTGCTTTGTGTTCTAGTCAACCTTCACCGAATGAGACCTAATCGCAAACTACACTCGCAAACACTAAGACAGTCATGTCAGGTCATCGTTTACTCTCGTAACCATTTATCACCTATTTCACCGTGTTTGCCTCAGACCATCTCAGTTTGGGGTCCAGTAGCCCCGGGGGATGGATGACGCATCGAAAGGGATTGGGTAGGATTGGAAGCCGAATCTCGTTCGGGCTGAAGCGGTGAAGCTGATCTAGTTGACCGCCTTGCGGAGCGTGGGCACTCGACTCCCCGCGGGGCGAGATGCGACGTGCGAGGTGCCATGTGAGAGTAGGTAGTGATCAGTCTAGGCGGTGTTGCTGGCCATCGCTCCAATAACCAATAACGAATAACAAATGATGAATAACAAATGACGAATAACGAATGCTACCGATCAGAAACATGGGGGAAGTGTTCGGCGTACACAAGTCAAGTACGGGGGTACAGTAGAAGGTATCTCTCGGTGATAAGGACCCTTGTGCTGCAGTCTCATGTACCGAGTAGTGATCTTCTGAGTCAACGGGACAATGGGGGCCTGGGGAGAAGGGGGGGGGAGACCTTCGGGGAATTGTGATCAACGATCGTGACCTGAAATGGATTTCGCCTTTTGTTCTCCATTGATCGTGGCCGAGCCCTCGGAGCATGCGAGTACAGTATAACAAGTACTTGTACGGTACAACTAGAGGTGACGGGAGGGTACGGTCCGATTGGCGTCTTCTGGATACTTATCAGCTGTAGTCAGCATGTGGCGGGGTGAGTGACGGCCCCAGAGTATGGTGGGGGGGCAGAGCTGGAGAAGCCGGTAAGGCGGTGGGCGAGGTAAGGGAGGTATAATTAGGGTGGTAGGCCTCATGTAAAACCCACGTCGCAGTGAATCGCAGATTAGAAATCGAAAAGAAGAAGTGACAGGGTCCAAGTGTACTTTATGACCGTACAGTTAAGGTAAAGTAAACGATGGTGAATGCCAATCATCTACACCGGTTGACTCCTGTCCTGTTCTGATTCGACCTTTTACCATCTCACACCTGCGAATTTGCGAGCTCCGGGCCGAACCTAGGAATAGCAGCATTCAACTCCAAGCGCTCCAGAGAAAGAAATGTTAGATGTGTGACACCGAGAGCGCCACCTCTCACGTAGGATTCATAAGGATCATCGTGTGCCGCCGCCACAAAGCGTGCCGTAATCGCTCCTTGCAACCCCTGAAACACTGGGATTAAATTGGGGTCAGCAACATGTGTGAGGCAGCAATGGTATTTATTTGACTTGATTTGGGACGCTGCAAGAGTGGTACGAATGTTTTGCACATTCCTCGCGGGATTTCTTCTATCAACTGACTGTATCATCAAACGCAATCACACGGGTTGCCGGTGCATCTCATGCACCCCCATAACCTCGTTGATCTTACTCACCAAATCTCTCTGTGCCGTCAGCGCAGCTTGGATACTCTCCGGAGCGTAAGCATTTCACTTCATGTCATCATACCACGTTGCGTAGTCCCTGTAGAGCATCCTATGTACCATGAGGCTCCAGCGGAGTGGCAGACACTGCCGGTGCAGTGGTAGGCGGTGCTGCAGCTGGCACAGGGGTCGAGTCACCAGTTGGACTAGTATCATGTGCCGTGTCTGGGACGGAAGTAACAGGAGGGCCCGCAGTAGCAGCTTGGTGGTTAGAAAGACTGATGGTTGTCGTCGGTACCTTAGGGGCGGTCGGGTTTGGAAACGGGGCTGCTGCTCGACCGACCCCACCTCCTCTCCTCATGGAACCTCCTCTTCCGCCTCTGGGCAACATTGGTGCCCCTCCACCGCGCATCATGGGCAGCCCTCCACCACGATTGCCCATCATGGGACTACCTCCTCTCAAATTCCTCGCTTGCAGTGTAGGCCCCGTCTTTCGCTCCAAGACCACCACTTGCCCTTGAGCAACTTTGACCGGACTGGCCTTGATAGAATTCTGTAAGCCTTGCGGTTCCGCAAATTCGATGTACGCAAAGCCTTTTTTCTTGTCAATCTCAACCTTCTTAATCGTACCAAAGCTAGCAAACGCTACTTCAAGCAATGGCTCGGTGATTCCTTGTGATGGATTTGCGTGTTTAAGGAAAGCCTGAGTCGCTGTTGACGGTGCCGGTGTGGCCTTGGTAAGAGCAGAGCCAGAGCTCGAGGAAATGCTGTTAATAGCGGCAGATGGGGAAGATTTGGGAGGTGCTCGTTCGGCGGAAGGGCCTGTTGGTGGTTGTACAAAAGCTTGTATTTTGTTGGTATTAGGCGTAGTAGTCGATGGTGACGCATTAGGATTTTTGTTAGCAGGTGCAGCCACGGCCGCAGCTCCAGACTCCTTGGAAGTCTGGGAAGTGGACCCAGAATCTTGCTTTAACGCGGAGAGGGGGTTATTAGCTGGTACTCGTCCAGGGACTCCAGGCCCGCCGCGCCTCCCTCCTCTCCCACCAGGAATTACCCCAAGCCCCAGATCTCGCTGTAGGATCCTAGCTGCTGCACTGGCACTGCCCCGTTCACGCTTCTTATCAGCTAAAGGCGAAGGAGTAGCGCTTACTGGTGCTGTAGCTGCTAGCGTAGGGGTAGGTGATGACGCTGCTGCTGCTCCCTTGGTGGTGCCTACTGCCTGTTTGTTCAACACTCGCACCACTTCCCTAGCAGCCTTCTCTACTTTGATAGCCTGCGGGCTCCGTTTGTCTGGAGAGGGAGTCGTGGCAGTAGGAGCTTTCGCAACAGCCTTCTTCTCTGCACTTGGGCTTTGCTTGCCATCTTTAGAGTCTTGACGGTTTTGTTTGACAACCTTTGCCGGAGTGGTGTTCTCTTTGCTTTTATTGGCTTTCTTGTCTCGGAGATATTGGATCAACGGTGTAACAGTAACCTTCTCTTTGTTCTTGCCGGCACCATCATTCTCTTGATCAACGGTAACGGGTTTGGGGATGGGATTCGTGAGACTCTCTAGGAAGTCAATGAACTCCGGGTCCTGATCGATGGTTCCTTGACGAAGATCTTTGCGTGTTCTGCTATGTGGAACACGTCCGTAAGGAGCAAACTCAACGGAGACTGGCCCCAGTAGAGCTGGGTCCTTTGCAGAGCCTTTGGCATCATTAAACGCGGTGCTGCGAACCCTCTCAGAGAGCTGTCCCAAAAACTCTTGCTTTGTCAGATGGATGTACGCTCGACTGGGCTTTGATGGCTTTGCTGGGCTAGCATAGCAGTATTAGATGATCATCTTCGGAGCAGAGGCCCATCAGCTTCCTTACTCTTTTGATATCTTCCCTGGCTTGTAGATCGCCCAGTCAACCTTGCCTCCATGGATCTTCCAATCGTCACCCAATGCCGTGTCAAACTCTGTCTGACTGAGACCTGGTGGAAATCTCCTCACGATAACCTTGAGTCTCGGTGTAGCAGCTCTAGAAGACATGTTGATTGGTCCGCCGGCGCGTCTTTGGGTGGCAGAGGCTGGTATAGATAGGACCCCGTTTGGACGAGGTGCGGACGACATCATGTGATCCACTAGCGTCGCAGCCTGTGAATTATGTTTAGTCCTCAACACCGAAGTAACGACAATCCCATGTCGAGATCCTGTTA
>JAABUL010002464.1_pt1 | contig 30613 bp, 46 predicted proteins | sample 5559151 | NCBI WGS metagenome assembly JAABUL01 (sample SAMN10711876, study PRJNA513368) | rock metagenome | isolation source: Antarctica rocks | place: Antarctica: Victoria Land, Pudding Butte sud
CGCGCTTCTTCCGACGCACGAGGCTGTGATATTGATTCTCAGCCCGCGAGCAGTGGGCATCGCGGTGGGGGCGGCTGCGAAGCAGGCTGCGCAGCTGTCCCTTCGCCGCCTGGCACTCCGCGTCATAGAATGGTGCGTCATGTTCGCCGCGGCCCGCCCTGACCCCGCGGCTGTGCGATCGGTGCAGCTCGCCAGTGTTGCTAGTTCGGCAATTGGGACCTGCCTCAATATTTGACGATAAATTCCAGCCCAGCAGGGCGAATTGGCGGATTCAGCGGCGGGCGTGCATCGTCTTCTGTGCGCATTGATCCTGTGCTTTAAACTGACTTGAAGAGCCTCCCTGATGCTCAGGACCGTTCCCCGCACAATCTTTCCCAGCCTACACTGATGGCGCTGCAGTGCTGTTGTGGTTGAACATCGCACAAGTTTGCACTCAAATCAGCCGAGCTTCGGTTTGTAGAGTCGCTAAGACGGTCCTAGGTCCTTTAGATTATGCATGAGATGATTGCGCGTTGCAGACGTCCACAAGAAGGGCCACACTGTCTGTAGGTTGAATATGAGGAACGGTCCCAGAACGGAGTATCATTTGCACGAGCAAGCAAGGGAATTCCTCAGACCCCTCTCGCATAGTACCTGTCGCATTTCTGCGCCCAAGCATCCAGGTTTTAAGAGTGCGTGCTCCAGCAGCGGGCATGCTTCGTCCGAGGTGCATTTTCACTTTCGCGTGTTGACGACTGATCCCACAGTTAGACATAGAGGCAATGTTTCGACCGCGCAGACCCAGCAGGCGATTGCCCAATAGTAGTGCTTTTGTCATGTAGGAGCAAATCACAGCGGAAAGTCTGGCGCAGCAAGAAACGCTAGCGCTGCAGCAAGTGAATTGCTGCCGACATCCTGGGAGCGCGTTGTCAGTGACAGCGTCTCCTAAAGGTGTCGGCTTCTGACGTTGTCACCCTTTCATGCTGACGTGTGCACACAGCACAGCTCTCTCATACGTTTTCACGCTACTGCTGAAAACGCCGAAGAAATACTCTCTCAGAAATGTTCAATTGTCTAACGGCCCGCTTGCCAACGGCGAGCTCCAGGAACTCCCACGCCAGTCCCAGGGCCATGTGCACGCGGCAGACGCACTGCAATGGCACAGCCATTCTGATCATCCCCCGTTGCCACTCGTTTCTGCTGATCAGCCTGCACATGATCTGCCTTGCTTGTATCGAGGTTTTGGCGGCCGGCCGTCCGCTTGGACTCATTGCAGGAGAGTCCAAGGAGAGCTGCTGTAACAGAAGCTTCTGCTGAAGCCTCGCTCACCTGCGCTCACGAGCAGCCATCAACAACAGGACCGGATTCGATCAACAAGCAAGACCTGGCTCTGAGTCCCTCTGCTGCACTGCCAGATGACGAAGGCCGCCGACGCTGACGGCGAGTGGGAGCCGCTGCCGAAGCACCTGCTGGACGACAGACCAGGCAGAAAAGCCGTGGCAGGATGCACCGCAAAAGCGGCAGCGCTCTCGCCGAAAGAACGAGGCGGCGGTGGCAAAGGCGGCAGCGGCAGAGGCTGCGCCCGTTTCCGTGCCAGGCGCCGCAACAGAAGCCGTCCAGGCTGCAGGAAGCAGCGGTCCCGATGCCCAGGCGATATTGCAGCAGGGCTCCTCATCCGCGCCGGCGGGGGGCAACGGCATTCAGAAGCCCAGCGGGCTGGCAGGCGGCTTCTCGCCGCGCCGCGGCGAGGGGATCCCTGCAGAGTTCCACCCGCAGTGGGGCGGAGGCGACAGGTCGCTGGGGCCGCAGCCGCTGGCAGATGACGGCGGTAGCAGCCCCAAGTCTCCAGTCGCATTCGCGGCGTTTGCTGGGTGAGCGCCAGAGCATCTGGAGAGCATCTGAAGTGTCACACAATGGTCAACTGCAATGAACATAAAGGGCAAGCCTTGTCGTCCCTTTCCGAGCATGCTCCTCTGCAAGGGACCGAGAAGGCTGCCAAAACAACAGCTGCCCAAGACACACCCTAGAATGCTCCCCTTTGTGTCCTGCACAGGCCGGCAGCACCGCTGGTGTTCAACGTGAGGTCCGAGCTGTCTTGTGCCCCGAAGCCCTCTCCCAGAAAAATCTGGTTTTCTGCGCAGGCCGACTGCGTCGCTGGTGTTCAACGTGCCGTCTGAGCTGCATACTGACACCCAAAGCCCTGCTCCGTGCTACCTGCCAGCACCCTGGGCTTCTCTCGTCATCTGCACAGGCCGGCAGCGCCGCTGATGCTGCACGTGCGGTCCGAACTGCAGCAGCTGTGCATGCGCCGCGCGCTGCCTAACAACAACCTGATCAGGTTCATGAACCCTTTTGTCTGATGCACAGACCGGCGGTGCCGGCGCTGATCTTCCCTCGGTCCGAGCTGCCTGGCACCCTCTCCGCTCAAAACCCTGCGATTTCTGCACAGGCCCGCGGCGCCGCTGATCTTCCATCGTGCGGTCCGAGCTGCCTTGTGCCCTAGAGCCCTTATAAAACCCTTGGTTTTCTGCGCAGGCCCGCGGCCCCGCTGGCGTTCCAACGTGCGGTCCGAGCTGCAGCAGCTGTGCCTGGTCTGAACCCTTGTATCTTTCTGTGAAGGCCGGCGGCGCCGCTGGTGTTCAACGTGCGGTCCGAGCTGCAGCAGCTGTGTCTGCGCCAGGCGCTCAACCCCTCCACCTTCAACAACACCATCGTCGAGGTGCTTCATTTCATTCAGTACTACATTCCACAGCCAGCCATTGAGAAATTAGGTTTCGCGCAAAGCCACGCTGAATTGCGTGACACACACAAGAAACCAACCTAGGCCAGCAGCCTCCCGTCGGCATGTTGCGCCGATGTCGTTCCGAACAGGGATTTGTTTTATGCAGTTGAAATACCGCGCGCGTTGCACGTTCAAGTTTTAGTTGATGCCTGTCATGCGCTTGCAGGAGGGCCTGTACGATCTGGACGCAGACCTGGCGCACCAGGCAAGGGCTTTGTTTCAAAGACTCCTTAAAAAGAGCTTCGACGTGTGTCTCCTGCGACAGCGGTCCTGTGCCATGTACCATGGCGCTCCTACCGCTTCGGTCGCGGTTCCTACTGCCTCCTGACAAAGCGTCTCCATGTGCAGGCTCTCAGCAGGATAGACGCCAGTCCGCTCAACACCGTCCGCAACGTTGTCGGTGCGCGCACAAATCTTGGATCAGAGGCACACTATACAGTTGCTGGTACCGAGCCCGTTAGGGGACAATGCCTAGGAATTGATGCGCCCTACTGGCTGTCGTACCGCCCTTACGCCCTTGACAGTAGTTGCGTCATTGGTATCAGCTGCCACCTGGCTGCGCTCACATCGGGCTGCTCTGTCGTGTCTGATACAAGCAGCTCCAGGTCTGAGAAGGACACTGTGCGTGTTCTGCAGCCTTCAGCCGGAAGATCGTGGACCGTTTCATGGATCGGCAGGCTGTGTCCACAGCCAAGGCGGACGGCGGCAGTGCGGCGGCTGCCGGCCCTCGCCGGTGCGTAGGTTTGGCTTTCTGTTAGCTCATGTTGCTCTGCGAAGACAATGCTGCAAGCTGACATCTGGGCCGCCGTGCACCATCAAGCACGATACAACAGATCTGGGTGGCCGCGGTCTGGCATTGAGACGTTTCGAGCGTCAGATGCATGCATCTGCATTCCGGTGCAGAGGTTGCTGATGGTATCTTGGCGCACCGGTGTAGTGACGAGCCCGCAGCCGTGCGGTTTATTGTATGGGTTGCCGGTGTGCCATCAGCCAACCTCGTCACTGAGAATCATCGAAAGCCTTGCAGTTTCGTTGTCATGGTTTGGCATTTGACAGCCGACCGCAGTGTGGATACCACCACACGACGAGTACAGCACTCATTGTGGTGGGCAGGTAAAGGCACGCACTGTGGTAGAGCGCGTCCACAATGAAGCAAGTCCTAGCAGCAAGGAGTCGATACCTCACACCATCTTGTTGAATGTGAACAGGACGAAGTCGCTGCCGGCGCACTGCGGCGCCGCCGCCGCAAAGAGCCCGCAGGAGCGGCGGGGCGCGATGCTGCAGCGGCTGCGGGCCATCGCGCGCCGCAACTCGCTGCCCGAGAAGATCTTCACGGAGTCGCTGATACCCGAGCGGCTCAGCAAGCTGTCACCCGAGGCGGAAGAGAAGGTGGATATAGGGGTTAGGGTTAAGACTTGTAAAGGTATAGTGGTGACGGGGGGGCCTTCAGGGCTTGCCTGTCAGTATGCATCACAAACTCGAGTTTTGCGTATCGACTGCAACGATGCTGTTCTTTCACCTGCCCAGATCCAGCATGACGCTGCCCTGGGCAAGCCGAAAGTGTCTTCGGGGGTATATGATGTCAAGGCATCATCCACGGTGAACTGTGTGGGTTACTGTTTGCAAATCCTGGTGCAGGTGCTGTGGGCTGCAGAGAGTGACACCGGCATGCGGCGCGGCAACGTTGAGGCGCCAATCGGGTGAGACGTAAAATTCAGTTGCACTGCCACTGCTGCAGAGCTTGAAATGTCTCACCCCACCGGCTGATGCATGCTGAGTGGAGGCCACTGGAGGCAGACGTCTTGTCACTGCATCCGCAGACGCCCGCCGGTTTGCTGGCGCTGCACAAACCATGCACTTGCCCACAAGTATCATCAATGCAGCTCACTTGTCCGAGACCTGGACTTGCTTTTGAGTGCAGAAACAGGACACCCACTGCAACAGCGCCGCCATGAAATGACATTTCTAAACTTGTGATCCTGAACAATAACAAAGATGATGCGCAGGTACTCAATGGCATCATTGTGCACATTTGCCGGCGGGAGGACCCGGAGGTGCTGTCCAGCAACAGAGCTTGCTAAACCCTGAAACCTGAACCTCAAAAACCCTGAAGTCAATGATGCGCAGGTACTTCAACGGCATCATTGCGCGCATTGGCCGCAGGGAAGACCCGAAGGTTCTGGGCGCCAGGGAACATGTCTAGGCCATACCATCAATCCCTGAAAATGGCGTTGCGCAGGTACTTCAATGGCATCATCGCGCGCATCGGCCGCAGGGAGGACCCGGCGGTGCTGTCCACCAAGGAGGGCTGCCACATCTGCGGCCAGCCGGTACTGTCTTGAGAAGTCCCGCATCTTCGGTACTGCAATGTATGTTTTGGGGTTGAATGTAGAGCCGCGCTGCCTTCTGTGTGCCGCCACTACACGGCGTGGCTGCGGCACTGCTTGCGCATCCTTCGAGCACGCCTTGGGTGCAGCTGCTTCAAGATCATAGCGGAGCAGTCAACACTGCTGGCTTCAAACACGATTTTGCATCGTTGGCGCAGGGCCACATCAGCCGCGACTGCTCGCACCGCGCCGCCGGCCCGATCCTGCCAGCATGCTCAGCGCCTGGGGCCGCGGGCCGTCTGCAGCCCTGGAGGTGGGGCCTGAGGTCTGAATGTTGTTTGCGCCTCACAAGCGGCCACTTGCAGGGTGGATCAGAACCAATGTGGCTATGCACAAGCCCACTTCAGCACGACATCATCACTGCCCCAAATCATCACTGCCCCAAAGCATGGGTGCAGCCAGGACCCGGAGCCTGGCTGCAGGTGGATATGTTCCGCATCCTGCAGGAGAAACTGTCTGCAGACGACTCGGCACATGCAGCTGGACAGACCTACATGATTTCATACACAGCGTCAGCCTCCCGCCAGGCTGCTGCTGCTGCTGCTGCCATTCCACTGGCTGTGATGATCAGTGTGACTGTGGGGGCACAGCTCGGGGGGCACTTGTTGCCATAAGGGCTGGCGGATCTGCCAAATTGAGGGTTTGGATGAGGGGATGCCGGACCCGCCATCCTCTCCATCAAAAACTTTCAAAGCGCAGAGCTTTGCACAGGCCATGAGGCAATGCATGCAGTATGTGACTCAGGGCTTTTAACGTCCAATGCTTGTTTGTGCAGGCTGACTGGGGCTGGGAGCCTGAAGCTGCTTTCGAGCCGGCGGCGGAAGAGCAGCCTCCGGATGGCCCGCCGGCGGTCGACGCCGAGCCAGAGGCGCCGCAGCAGCAGCAGCAGCAGCAGCAGCAGCAGCAGCAGGACAGCGCAGCCGCCTGGGACCAGTGGGCCGCAAATGGCGGGCCGCCGCACGACGAGCCGGCGCCAGACGACCAGGCGGCGGCTGTGGCGGCGGACAGCGCCGGAACGCACCTGGGCGGCTACTACCAGGCAGCCAGCCAGCCGCCGCTGCAGCAGCAGGGCCAGGGGAAGAGCGGCGGATGGGACTGGACGGCGGGCGGCATGATGCCGCAGGAGCAGCAGCACCTCCCGGCGGCGGCTGCTACGGCGGTGGCGGCGGCTGCGCCGGCAGCGGGATACGGCCAGCAGCAGGATGCTGGAAGCGGCGGCTGGGGCGGCTGGGCTGCCGCCGACGTGCCGGCGGAGGGGTTCTTCGGCCCAACGCCGCAGCAGCAGCCGCCGCCCTTTGGCACGCCATTTGCAGCCGGTCAAGCAGGTGCACAGGATGTTAGCCTGGTGGACGACGATGCCGCTAAAACCCCTGGGAACATATGCTTGCAGGTGTTTGCTGTGTGCTGATGACAACACCCATCGAGGCCAGTCAGAATTGCACAAATTGCGCACCGCCACTGTCTCAGCTTCGCTGCTCCACCTGTCGCATGTGCATGCCCTCACGTCCGTTGCTGTGTGCGCCTGATGCAGGCTTTGGTGTGGATCTCGAGCAGCATCACGCGGTGGGCGGCCCGTCATTCGTGGGAGATGGCCAGCAGCAGCTCTCCTCCCACACCCAAGGGGGCTCTGCTGAAGCGCACACCCTAACAGACAGCTGAAAGTCGAGTGTGTAAGGCAGGCTTTGCGGAGCCCTGTGCGGGGCTCATGTGACCAGGGACTGCTTTCCATGTTCATTGAAGCCGCCTGGCAGCCGCCACTCACTTCCTATATGTCCCTGCCGCAGAACACATCGGCGGGCAGCTCAAGGTGCGGGGCTGGGTGGTGCCGCCGCCGCTGCACCTGCCGCCGGCGGCGCCGCACGAACTGCTGCGCCTGCAGCGGATGCAGCGCCAGGAGGCGGCTTTTGGGCAGCAGGAAGCGGTTTTCGGGCAGCAGGAAGCAGACGCGCCGTGGACGCCCATGACGTCTCCGCAGCACCCCGGCTTCTTCGGACCGCCGCAGATCCCCATCGAGCCCTTCCACGAAGGTGCGCGCACCGTGAAATGCATCTCAGCCCCGGAAAGCAGCTCGACCTTGGACAACCTTTGGGCTGTGCACCATCTGCATGCATTCACTGCAGGCTGCTTCAAGCAGTGCCTGCCCAGAAGTGGGGTGTGACACAGCTTTCATGACTCAGCGCCGAAGACGACATGCAGGCTCGGTGCCTCGCACTATATGCAGACTCGCCACCTCAAGACGTTGGTACACTCTCCTCTGTGCAGGAATGCGCCGGCGCAGCCGTCAGGATGTGCCCGTCCCGCAGCAGCCCATCATCGGCCACCATGGTCTGGCAGACGGCTTCCAAACGTCCTCCCCCTCAAAGTCGGCTTATGTTAACATGCTGCTACGTTAACAGGAGCGTCATGGCTATGCACCCATGTTGTTCCACGTCACACAGATCGCCGCAAGACCGTGCAGCGACGATCCGTGTGTGCTCAGCAGCGATGATCAGATTTGGCAAGCTCTGCACCATCCTCTGTACATGTCCCACGTCATCATCAGTGGTTACTTTCCCATGTTCAACGAATGCTTCCACAATCTGTTGCGTGTGTGTCACGGGGCTTGTAGGCGCCAATCAGTGGGGAGACATGCCTGACGCCGTGCAAGCTGACGACTCGCCGTCGCAGGACGCCTACCAGGGCTCTCTCAAGGCACCACAAGGTTCGAAATTTCACGAGCCTCCTCGCTCTGTAAATGTGTCACAACAGAAAATGTCATATTTAGTGTGTGCGGCGTTAGATCCCTCCCAGGATGCGTGGAGCTCTGCATTGGCCAATGGACAGCTCTGCATGGACAGCTCTGCATTGGACAGGTCCGCATGGGATTGGCCAGCCTGGGCAGCTGGCAGCCTTTTGCACGACTCTGCCACCGGGGTCACTTTCTGCCGTGCAGATGCGGTCCGGGCTCTGCCGCCGCTGCTGCAGCAGCAGTACTATTTGCAGCAGCAGTCGTTCCGGGCGCCGCAACCGCCGCCGCAGCCATCGCTCGCGCCGCCGTCACTGCCGCTGCAGAATTATCTCCAGCAGCAGCCGCAGCAGCTGCCGCTGCAGGCGGAACTTCTGCAGGCGGAAGCGGCGCCGCAGGTGGATGCAGCGGGGCAGGCGCAGCATCATCAGGCGCCGCTGCCGGCGGCGACTTCTCTGCTGTGGTGCATCCTGCAGTGCCTGTGCCTCAGCCGCGGCCTGAGCGAGTCCCTGCACGACTGGGCCGCGTCTGTTGGCGCATGTGCCTTCTTCCTCCTCCTGCTGTATCCGACAACAGTTTTTGGATGCTGACAACACAGCCTGGCATTTGATACTGGCGGCCTTTCGTATCACAGCTTGGTCTTCCCGGAAACTGCACGAAAATGTACATTTTCGTGCACATGTGCACTCTGACGCCATTCAGCATGAACCCACGCCTGGGTTCGGCTATGAGATGTCCAGCTCATTTTCATGCACAAACTGAACCTCCGACCTTCACAGGTTGACACGTGTCGCTTGGATTCTTGTGCCGCAAAACAGGTGGGGAGCAGGACACGGTCACGGACGCGGTGTTGCGGCTGATCCAGGAGCCGGGCTTTGCAGCCAGCCCCAGCGCCCTCGACGCCATCAACAGGCAAGTCGTTTGTTGGTGGCTCTTAGCGCTATTGATGGGATTCTAGATGCGGTGCAGCTGTCAGTAGTTGATTGGTCTCGTTGTTATGCTCCTCTCCTGTCTGCCGGTCACCATACTCCATTCATCCACCTTGACATGATGCCTTTGTCCTCTGTTTTACCTTCGCACTTGGCAAGCTGTGCTGTCCTGGTGGCGCAGGGACCGGCTGGTGCAGTGCCTGATGTACCTGCGCAACGCTGTCGACGCCGCCACTCCAGTCGACACCCCAGGCAAGCGGTCAGAGCGGAGTGATCGTGTCGCATTGCTAGCCAGATGTCAGTGTAAAACTCGGTCATGCAATCTTCGGGCGCAGGCTGCTGCCGTGCCTGGTTTCCCTCTCTTCATGTCACTATTCTTGCTCTGCCAGTGGTTGATGCGTCCCCCTTAATAATCGAAGAGACGTCCCTAATGACCCTTCTATTGATACCTTTTCTGGATTCTCTGCAGGCCGGCGGTGTACAGCCATTTAACCAGGCGCCTTAGAAGTCGAAGCGTGCATTCCGGTATCACTCCTTTGTTCATGTGCAGACCGCACGCCGGCGGAGCTGGTGTACCTACTGGTGCACAGCCTCAAGGACTCGTCGGCGAGCCGCCAGCAGCAGCTGGCCGACAACTTCGGGCGCCTGCCCCTGCAGGCAACCCTGGGCTGGGAGGTGCGCAATGGACATCGCCACTGCCCTACAGGACCTGTGCACAGCTGCGGACCTGCAGGCTCCTGCTGCCTCCTTGTTCCTTGAACAATCAGCAAAAGGGTTCCGTCCTGATATGACGATGTGCTAGACGGAAACGCACTCGAAGGAGTGGGCGCCGTCGATGACCGGCTGAAGAAGCAGGCGCCGGCTCTCCATATCCAGCGAGCGGTGACCGCAGGTTGATCAGCTGCTGGCGTGCAACGAGTGTGCCGCGTCGCAGCACGCCTGAAGCATCTCGTGACTCAGGACTGGGACAAAACCGTTATCGAATATGCTTTGTTTAGCTCCTTTTGCAAAATTAATGCAGGTGGACCAGCTGCTGGCGTTCGAGAGGTGTGCGACGGCGCCGCGCCTCTGGCCTTATGACTTGATCATGAAATGAAACAACCTATCAGCTGCGTGCCCTATACAATCTCCATTTTCTTCTTAACATATTGCAGGTGGACCAGCTGCTGGCGTGCGAAGAATGCGCCGCGGCGCACCGCACCTGGCCGGTGAGCTTTGAACAGCTTTTCTTCAACGCGGCCGCTGCTGCGCTGGTGGACGCCAGCCAGCAGCGTCCGCCAGGCGGCAGCTTCGGCGATGTGCTGCGCAACGCAGAGGGCGCCACGCCGTGGGCCTGCGAAGGCGAATATGCTCTTGCTTCTTTTTGTGTCAATTTCATACTTATCAGCCCGCCCGGCGGCAGCTTCGGCGACGTGCTGCGCAACGCCGAAAGCGCCGCCCCCTGGGCCTGCGACGGTACCTAAGATTAGCTGTCTGCCTAACGTTATTGTGTACTCCTTGCTGAATGTTGCCGGAGGCGCAGCTCCCTGGGCCTGCGAAGGTGATTCCGTCTCTTTTCACTATCCTCTCTTTCTTCGCCTGCATTTCTTGGTTTTCCCCATTTGTGACATGCTGTGTGACGCCGAGGGCGCCGCCCCTTTGGCCTGCAAAGATGCCACGACTCTTCAATCACCTGTTTTGTGTGTCCAAACTTGCCTTCTTCTCCTCCTTGGCAACGCACTGCACGATGCCAAGGGTGCAATCCCCTTGGCCTGCGATAACAATCCCCTTGGCAGTTGTCGTTACCTTCCTCTATGGCAACTGGCTTCTTGGTGCGCTGCGCGGTGCCGAGCATTCTCTTGCAGCAGTCTTATCTCGGTCTCCTTTAGCACGTTTCAGCACCCTCCAGGGACAAGCCAGTGCGACATGCCCCTGGCCTGCTTGACTCCGACCTGAGTTTTCCTGCTCGGGGAGGTCAGCGCGGGTATTTCTGCACCGTCAGCCCCGGAGGAAGAGCCACTTGCAGGGTCACCTGCGACTTACCATGTGCACTGCACAGCAGCTCGCATAATGCGTCTGACACATATTTCATTCCGCGTCAGCTGTGTTGGTCATCTCGGGCCTGTCCGCCCTGTGCAATTTGCCATCTTCTGTCATGCCCCTGACTTTCGCTACAGGCTGCGGGGAGCGGCGCGCGGGCGTGCGGCCGCAGCGCACGCTGAGCGCGCTGCCGCCCGACATGTTCGTGCTGCAGGTTTGCCGTTCATGGAGACCTAGATTTCCTGGGCTTTCGCTCGCTGTCGTATCCTGCTGTGTTGCCTGAGCAGAGCTACCTATTGTGAGCCTTCGCGCTCTGATGAGCCAGTAATTCCGGGTCGAGAACAGTAAGGAAGGACACAGCAACCAACACCTGGTTAAGCGTGATTTGCGGCTGCAGATCACCAATCACGACAGCCTGCCACTGTCGGACATGGCGCGTGTCTGGACCTCCATCGAGGAATCCGTCGACGCGGGTGCGCATTTTGAGATTGGAAACACTTGCTTCTGTCACTTTCCACAGCCGCGCAGGCTGGCAATTTCGCAGTGCTGCTTCATTTTGCTGATGCACTGCGACTTTCGCGCATATGGGGGCTTGGGAAAGGCCTATGCTAGTTGCAGGATTCACTGCCGCGCGGCAGCACCGCAATCCGCAGTCGTGCAGGCCTGTTCCCCGACAGGAGAGCCCTGCGCAACATGTGTTCGTCTATGGCGCCTGCAGGCACCCTGTTCGGCGACATGGGCCGCATCCGCGCCCGGACCTACCGCCTGCGAGCGGTGCTGTGCCAGATGCTGGGCAGCCTGGGGCCGCAGGTTGGCATTTCGCCAGATTGCCATCACAGCACACATATGGTGACATCGCTGACACCAACACACGTCGTTGTCAGGAGGCTCGTCCTCACGCCTGCCTGCTGAAAAGTGTTCCGTGCATCACGTGAAACTGCGCTCCAAACGAACCCATAGCAAAGCTAGCTGATGTCACCCTGCCGCTTGTGTGTGTTGTCGCAGGCGGGCATCGTGACAACGGACTCGCGCGCGGGCTGGGAGCTGCACTGCGGTTTCGAGCCGCCGGAGAGGTTCGGCACTGTCATCCGGCAGACCCGGATTTCGTTGGGAGGATGTCTGCTGCACGGCTGCACCAACGAGTGTTCACGATGGACAAAATCGGGTGTTCACACCTAATCTGTCGACAAGGTTTTGAGGAACGTTGACCGCCACCCATGCACAGATTCGACGACCACTTCCTGGCGAGCGCCGCCTCCGAAAACGGCGGCGTGGCGCCCTGCCTGGCCTTCTATCTCCTGGGCAGCTGATTTCGCCCCCTCTGTGGGCAACCGGAACGGGCCTGGCGGAGCGACAGGCAGCAGTCGTGACGATTGGGGAGAGCTAGATCGTCAGGAGCGAAGTCTCCGTGCTGGTGCACATCTTCGTATAAGCTCACGAGAGGCCGTGCGGCGGCTGTTCCGAATGCACAGATGTCAGCTGCATGTGAAGCGCGCGCGCAGTGGCGTGGAGGCACTGTATGAACAGCTGCGATGAGGTTCTAGACAGTGGACTGAATGAAGGGGTCTCGCAGGGCGTGTGATGACCTGGCGCCCATCGGATGGTCGATGCAGCCCTCTCTTATCCATGACATGTCAAGTGCCACAGCATGGTGTTTTTATTTGCACCTGGGTAGTGGCAGCTCCACCAGCCCTGTTGTCTCCAGCTGTCAATTGTCCTCCAGCTGTCAAGAGAGAGAGAAGGGTCAAGTGCAGGCACTTAACAAACTTGCCTTCCAGCCAGAAGTTTACTAGCCTCTGCCGTTTGACCGACTTGCAAGCACATTCACTCGAATTTGTGTCCCCAATCAACTAATCGCCCAATAGAAAATCGATGTTGCCACAAAACACTCCAACACATCAATCGCGATACTCATGGCTCAAGTCTGCCTACCTCTGCCCAAACTGAAACATGCCGCTGCCCAGCCCACTCTCAATAAATGCTTTTCACGTCCTTCATCTTCTGCTGCTGCCTGGTCTTGCGCGGCGAGGTTTTGACCGCGCCGTCCTGCTCGGCGTCATCGTCCAGGGCCACGTGCTCAACCGCCCTGTTCTCGCCCGCGTGCCGCTTCTCCCGCGCTGCCGCCTGCAAATGAGATTTCAGGGGTCACAAAATTCTGGCAGAATACGGCCACCGCCCTGTTCTCGCTGGCGCGTTGCTTCTCGTGCGCCGCTGCCTGCGAATAAGGATCAGGGTCCAAGAAGTTTGGGCAGAATGCGGCCACCGCCCTGTTCTCACCAGCACGCGCCTACTCCCGCGCCGCCGCCTGCGAATACGGGAGCATTTGTCTTGATGAGGCCAGTGATTGCCGCTGAACACAGGCATGGTGTTGCACGCTGGCCATGCATGCACATCATCTTGGCTCCCTTGCGACAGCATTGCGCTGCCTGTCTGAATCCCAGACGCTCTGCCGGCTAGTGATGTTGAAAGCTCGAGCTTGATGCTGCCCAGAAACCGCGTTCGCGCCGGACAACAGCTCCCAAGGCTGCCTCGGCCGAGCAGGTGGCCGGCAGCACCCAAGCAGCCGCATGCAGGGACCAGAATTCACACTTATCTTGAAGCCGACAGAGATGAGGGGCAACGCACCCTGGCTGAGGCGACGGGCCCGAGGTCTTTGGTGCCCGGCCGCACCGCAGGCTTTGCCGCAGGCTTTGCCATCTTTGCCACTGGCTTAGCAACCTGCGCCGTCGCGACGCCCTCGTCATCTGCCGCCAGGCCGCCCTCTACGAAGACGGCCGCCGGCTGCCCCGCCGTCTCCAGTCGCGCCTCCAGCGCCATCGCGGCTGCGGCTGCGTCATCAGGCGTCGCCGCCTCCGCCTTGACCTTGGGCCGCCGCCGCCCCTGCACACCAGATGGTGCGGCGCCGTACTGAGCGCCAATGCACATCCTAGGGCGAAGATGATGGTGTTGCTACATGTAGCCAACCTCGAGTCCCCATGTTCTAATTTCATTGCACGTGGACTCTGCTGGAATTGCATGTAGTGTGCAGTGGCTAGCTCTGCAGACGCACCGGCTTTGGCGCCGGTGTGACAGGCTCTGCCTTGCCGGTGGCCTTGCCGGTGGTTTCCATGGCCGTGTCGGCGGCCAGCGCTGCGGTGAGCGCCGCCACCAGCGCCGGCTTGGCGCCGGCCGCCGGCAGCCCGCGCGCCTTGAGCTGCGCCTTCAGCTTTGCCACGGTGAGCTTCTCCGGCAGCGCCGTGGCCGGGTCGTCCGGCGCGCAGTGGCTGATGAAGCGCTGCGAGGAAGGAGACGAGGGCGTGTGAGATCGACATGCACACCATTATGTGCGCCACGCACTGCTGCACGCCTGCTGCCCATGTACCCTGCAATCATTGTGCAGAACGGCCCGTGTTGTCCTCTGCGGCATTCAGATGTGGTGATGCATTTGACTGCATCCCTGAACAACCTTCTGTTCCCCGTCCTTTCTGGGGCATCTTGGTGGGCGTGCTGGCGACAAGTGCCTCGGAGCGCGCCAAAAGATGATCTTTCAGGTCAGCCTTGTCGACGACTTTCTTGCACTCATTGCTTCCCTGCTTCATCGTTCTGTTCTCAGAGTTACCTCGGTGGGGTGCTGGCGGCGAGGAGTGCCTCGGAGCACATGTCAACTGCATTGATTTTTCTACTTCACTGCTTTCCTGCCAGACTCACGTTGGTGGCGTGCTGGCAGCGAGCGCCTCAGAGCGTGCCGGTGAGATGACTGTTCAAGCATTGTTGGTCATGAAATCCTCCCCATCAATGCTTTATGTGTCCTAGACCTTCACCTTGGTGGGCGTGCTGGCGGCGAGCGCCTTGGAGCGCGCCGGGGAGATGATGGTGTCCTTCAGCAGCGGCTGGCACGTCTCACACGCATACACCTTGCGCGCCTGCACACAGCAATGATGTGAAGTTGGGGATCTAGGGATTAGGGGTTACATGGATTTAAGTTTAGGTTCGCTCTGTGTGACATCGCCATCATGACTCTACATGTGTTCACGAGCAGTAAAGCGAGCTTTGGGTCAGCAGCACTGGCCAGCAAATAAACAGCATACTGCTGGCTTGGGCACAAAATCTTCGACTCATTCAAGATCCTCAATTAGTTTGTTTTGAAAGTTTTCTGTTTTTCCCAGAAACACTCCTTGTGATCCATTAGAATTTTGGGATCAAAAAGCGTCAAGGCAGTGCGCCTGCATGTCCCAGGTGGCGGCGCGGCTGCCGCAGCGGCCGCAGGTGGCCTGGTTGTAGATATAGCGTCGCTTCCACGGGTCCCCTGCGCAGCCGCAAGTCTCCAGACTTTGAGCCATTTGCGCCAGATCCCGCTCCAGCAATGTGCGGCAAGAGATGCACATGCCTGCCGCAGTGTTAGTGAGAAGGTTTGCCCCTGGCGACCAGAGGGCCTCCACATGATGCACAGCTGCACCGCCGGCGCTGCAACTGGGCATGCAGCGTCGCCAATGAGCCGGGATGAGACGTTGGCTTGCAGAGGGAAGAAAGGCCAAACTGTCCGACAGACATCAAAGGATCCTGCTGACAGCGCGCACCCAGCACGGCGGCCTCCTCGGGGTCGACGGTGAGGATGCTGCCGGTGGTGAAGCCGCGCTGCAGCAGCAGCACCGAGTGCTGCCACACGGCGTCGAAGGCCTCCTTGTCCAGCGTGTTGGCCGGCTGCTCCGGATGCACGCCCGCCTTGAAGAGGATCTGCGGCGTGCAATAGGGTTTGAGGAGATCAGGACCTGCTTTGGAGTGAACTTGGAACATGCTTCCAACAGGATCTGGCCTGTGGGGGAACGGCTGCTGCGGGTGCACGCCTGCCTTGAACAGACTCTGCGGTTGGCAGCAGATTACACGGTTACTGTGCAATAGGACCGAGGGCGGCAGTGAATCCCTAGGTATAGAATCCTTGTCAAGCGTTGTTGGCGGGCTGCTTTGGGTGCGCACCCGCCTTGGTACAGGATCTGCGGTCGTGGTACAACACGAGTGAGGCTGGCGGTGGGTCACAGATTGTCTCGAAACAGGTTTCGTGTCGTAGAGATTGGCTGGGTACACCGTGTGCATGCCTGCCTTGGTCAGGTCTGCGGCGTACGCTAGCAAGGATGAGCGCCGGCAGTATTGACGATGATAAGATCGGCAGGTATGCGGAGCATAGTGAGCGCCTACCGTTTGAACATTCCCCAAGTACATGGCCTGCATCAGATGGCGGGGCGCGGCTGCAATGTTTCAAAAGCTGCACAAAAGGACACGCGCTGCGTTTCCAGCTCGGCTGGGCCGGCGCCGCTGCGGGGTACACTGTGCTTGCAAAGTGTCTGGAGAATCTCAGCAGGAAAATCTCAGGCTACCCACCTCCGCGCGGTAGATGTTGCCGACGCCGGCGATGATGGTCTGGTCCATGAGGATGGCGCCAATGGGCTTTTTGGTGTCCTTGATGCGCGCCCACACCGCCTCCCCTTCCGCATCCTCCCGCAGCGGGTCGTGCCCCAGCTTTGCCACCGCCTCGAAATAGTAGTCTGCAGGAAACAAAGTTTCAGCTTCTCAGCATTGAGGGCCCGAGTGGCCGTGTCCTCCCGCCCCAGGTTTGCAATCGTAGCCTGCACATGTACTGTGGTTCAGGTGTTGAGTCCCAGGCCTCAGCGATCAAAAGATCCAGCACACGCGGGCAGGCAGGCACAATGGGTGATGCATAAGCGGATGCAGTCCCGACGGCCATGGCGCCAAGGGGGTTTTTCAGGGTTTTCCATGCTGCAAGGGCCACCTTTCTGTGAAGCAAGTCATCGCAACATCTTGAACCCATCAGCGTGAAGGTGAAGCAAAGGTGTGTGTACATCAAAGCAAGAAGCGCACCAAGGCTGCCGTGCAGGACGGTCATGGCGCTGAGGTGCGCCACCAGGCCCTCCTGTTTGTTGACGAGCGCCAGCCGTGTCGTGGGCCTCACCTCCGGCGCCGGCTTGCCGACGACCGCGCCAAAGCGGCCCGACATGCCAAAGTGCACTGCGCGGGGCGCAACAGGCATGCTCGTTCGTGGCTGAGGCATGGACTTGCCTGAACGTCTGATGCATGCCGAAGTCAAGGATCGTAGAACATACATTTCACCTGTGCAGGCGAAAGCATGTGCTTGGCAGAACGCAGGATCAGTATGGCGCACCGTGCAGCACCACGATGTCTTCCGCAGAGCTGGGCGCCTCCTCCGCGGCCGCAGCGCGCAGGTCCATGGCGGCGATCGCATCGTCATGGCTCCAGAAATAGAATAGGTTCTTGCCGTGCACCTCGATCCTCTGCAGCGGCTTGCCATTGATGGCTGCCGCGCCTTTCGCGCACGGCAGCGCAGATCAGGTCTGATGCATATGCTGCGTCAGTCACTAGCAATACATGATGCATGATGCGCCATGCATGCACCAGGTCCGCTCACCCTCGGAGAAGCGTTTGTTGGGAGACACCGCGACGAATTTCTTCTTCAGCATCAGCTTCCTGTGGGCGTGCGCCACACGGTGACATTGATGCCCCTCGACCTGCAGCAGGATGCCACGAGGAACTTGTAATCTAGTTTCAGACTTGAAGGAATCGGTGCAAGCGAACACAACAAAACGCTCAGCGTACCATTCTGCAGGGCACTACAAGCCAGGGCACGGGCCGCTGCAAGCCTCCGGTCCTGCAAACGTTTCCGCGATCGATCAAACGTGAAATCGATGGTGCAACCAAATCCTTTTGCGTCGCCGCCCTGAATATCCTCCCGAGCATGAATCTATTCCAGATACAATAGTTATTTGCTGCTTGGACAGGCAGAAATGCCGCATGCATACAGGATGTCGTGTCACTTTGCTGGACAATCTGACCCCTGTGGAGTCTGCCGGAAAGTGCGGCGGCAAGTGCGGCAGACGTGAGTTGGCGAAAGTTTCACAGCAACGTCAATCCTGCGGTTTGTGCAGGCCCGATCATGATTAAGACGGGATCTAATCAATTTTGTACATCAGCAGCTGTGCACTTGAGCACACTTATGTTGTGCACGGTGTTACGCCGCCGCGCACCAGTGATTCCCCCTTTGCATTCACACGAATCATGTTCGACAGGTGAAAGGCCCACTACGGTCTTCCGCAGCCGCATATCTGCTTGATCACACACAGCGGTTCTCTGCAAATCAAAGCACGCATGTCTGACCTACACCAAGCTGCCTTCCTGGACTGCTGCCCCAAAGGGCACTGCCGTTTGATCGTCATGATGAAGTCATTCATTTGGTCATATCGCAGCGTTGCAGCTGCACATGTCAATCAAACATCATCTTGGAAATCTTCTGCCTCAAAGGACAGTGGCGTCATTGAATATGTCTGCGAGCGCCAGCATGGAGCTGCCCGGCGTGTCTTCCCACAGGCCCGTCAGCGGCTGCTCGGAGTCCAGGCCCGTCATACGCAGCGCCGTCGCCGGCGAGCAGCCCAGCAGCAGGCTGCCGGGGCCGGGGGAGACGCCACGCGGCCACGGCGAGTGGAAACCGTTCATGCGCGCCAGCGATTGGCTGCCCTCTGCCTCCCCAGAGCCTGTAACGTGCAGGAGTAACATCACTGCGAGCCTGGGATTGTCGCTGATGCGTTTGATGTCAGTCCGCAGCATTCGACTGGCTGCGCGAGCGACACTGCCTGTATGACGTGAGCTGTCAGCTCCTCCACCCACTCATGCAGCCGCCTCACCGTTGTTGTACGAGTGCTCCATCAGGGAGGCGCTGCCGAGGTGTTCGGGCGGCTGCATGAAGCCGGGGCCAGAAGGCGCCGCGAACCCTGTGTCCGCCGCCGCTGCCGTGCCGCTGTGTAGCCTGTCGCCGGGCGCCGCCGCGGCATGCGCCGCGGGCATGGCGGCGCCGCTGTGCTGCCGGTGATGCTGCTGCAGCGGCGGCGGCTCCTGCTGCTGGTAGTACTGCTGCTGCGACGGCTGCGCGTCTGCATAGTAGCCTGCAGCTGGGAGGCCACTGCTCGGTTGGGCTTTCCCCAGTATATATGTGTCCTATTCCCATGGCAGGTTGCATATTCATGCACAACATGGCCAATCAAGCAACAGGCGCACCGGTGCTGTCGCTCGGCGCTGCCGGCTGGTCGGTTGTGTGACTGGTGCTGACTAGCCACAGGTCGATGGGGTCCTTCTGCGACTTCAGCATGATCCTGCAGGGCAGACAGATTGTCTTGAATATGTGAAACTGTTCTACTGCGATTGTGAAATAAGCAGGATCCTCGATCGTCTGGAGCCAGCGCGGACACCCATGAGGCTGTCCGATGAGCACCGGCCTCCAGCACGGCTCGATCGTGTGCTGACCAGCAGGGCGCATTTCGGGCCCACAAACACTGTGTACCGCATCTTGCTGCATGCCGGCCGCACCTGTACCGCTGGCCTGCCTCAGCGTCCGCGCTGGGGTCTGGCACCTCCAGCGATGTGCCGTGTGGCGCGTGCACCTGCGACGAGATCCGACCACAGCCTCTGCACAGCCCTGATGTCAATGCATGGCCGTGTTTCCCTCAGCGGTCCAAACAGCATGCTGGTCGTCTGCCATGGCTGGCTGCTGTATGTAGCTGCTTGCGTAAGCCATGCACACTGCAAACCATCTCAGCTGCAGGTACTGCATGCAGATGCAAGCGTCCAATGGAGCATTCAGTTCCTGCTGCATGGCATCTGTTCGCACCGCAAAGACGGTGTCATGCGCCATGCAGGGCAGGGCTGCCAGCTCCCGGTCCGTCAGGTACAGCCTGGAGCGGTTGGCGGGGTCCTCGCTCATGGCTGCCATCGCGCCCTGCAGCTCCGCTATGTACCCGGCCATGCGCGCCTCCTCCTCCTGCAGCAAAACAAAATCGTGCTATGACAAGATGCTTCACATCAGAACCACGAACAAATACTGAAGCAGCTGCCGCTACAGAGTGATGGTCTTGCTCCATGATGCATGCACCAGCATTTGCGCCAGCACCAGGTTGCCCTCGCGCGAGCAATCGATCAGCGTTGCCGCAAGATCCGCGGGATGCATCCTGAAATAAATCGCACCCGCAGGTCCTGCAGCTCCTTCTGCAGCGCCTCCTCATCGGCGTCATCGGTTGAGGCGCCGCCGCGCCACTGGATGTTGTTCTTTGACTTCTTCTCGATCAGGCCGATGCCCTCCAGCACATTCGTGATGTCGTATATGCGCCGCTTCTGCACCTATTCACGCAACGCCGAGGCATCGGCTGGTAGACGGATGTGCCCCTCTTGACATGCGGCAAGTGTCTGCATGCAGGGCACCACAAGCGACGGGTTGCCAATTCGTAAGTGCGTGGTTCCTGCAGATGTGCGGCGGCAACTCACATTGAGCGACTCTGCTGCGCGGTTTAGGTCGAGGATGCCGCCAGGCGCCGCCGACACCAGGTCTACAAACTTCTTTGTCAGCAGGCCCAGCGAGCTGTCGTAGCGGCAGTTGCTGATCACCACGCCTGCATGCACACATTGATGGATGTTGCTGGTGGTGTGGAGTTTCCTCACCCTTGTGGGTTGCCCTCTAGGCACAGTCACTTGGGATCCAGAGCCAATCAACCAGATGCGGCGGACCCCACCAGCATCCGGCAGCGCACTTGGGAGTGCTGCCTGCTCAGGCGGCGATCCAGAGGCTGCAAGGCCGCCGAAACGTGCCGCTGCGCTCTGCGTTGCTGCCTCCTCCTCGTCCATCGCCTCTGTATGCACCGCCTGTGAAGGCCGGATCCCGCTGTCAACAGGATTTGGCATTCTTGAGGGCAACCGGCCCAGGGTCCTTCCTTCTGCGACGGATGCTTTCAAACTACCGTTTGCTGCAGCAAAGCATGTATCTCTGTTTCAGAGAGCGAAACGAATGTGACTGCCACGCCAGCCTTGCAAAAGCTCGCACATGAGGTTGCGAACACAGAGCAGTGAGCAGGATGTGTGTGGCTTACTATTGTCATTTGAAGTTGCGATCATCGTGTCATTTGATGACGAGCGACCGCGGTCGCATGCGACAAGCGACCATCGCACCTTGTGCTGCAGTGTCGGAGCTTATTGTGCCAAAGACGCCTGCGTTGCGAGTCTGCATGCAACAAACGTGGTGGTGTGACTTGCCTGAGGTACGGGAAGGGGGCCTTGCATTCCAGGGACTCCCGACATGACGTTGGTCACTACCCACTTTCAAGATCGTCCCGTCCCGTGTGCTTTCGCTTCCAGGTGCAAGCTCTGTCCGTGTGGCGGTGTGCCGATTCAGAAGCGTACGAAACAGTGTACAGTACAGGTCATGCCTCCGGTAAGTAACAAGTACGTGCGAGCTGTGCGTGCACCTCACCGAACGTTTCGCTGCTCCGCTGTGTCTTGTGCCATGAATAAGCCCCCTGCTTCCCCAGCTCGTTTATGTGGTGGCAACTGCTGGGCCACGGGTGCGCGAGTCCACAGCATTACACTGTCTGATAAACACCTATTCGTCCAAATGCAGCGTGCTGAATCCATTGCGACCTGAATGCACAAGCAGCAGCGTGGACGAGGCAGGCAGGAGGACCATGTGGCTGATGCCGCTGCCAGCCTCTGCCTGCAAGACCTTCGCCTCACGCACACCCTGCATGCACAGGGAGAAGCGGTTTCGACGGCACGAAACACCATCTGCACAAACGTTGAGTTCTCAGTTTACACGAGCGACGCAAACATGTAAAATGCAGTATCGGGAACCTCACTTGTTGAACACAATCCCACACGTGCACAGCGCCGTCCGCCGTGGCTGCCACACACTGCGTTCCCTGCAACGCGATGTGCCGCACCCCCTGCATGTGCACAGAAATCAGCTTGAGAAGTGTTCTGAGACTTCTCAGACACTGGCTGTTAGTGCATGCAGCTTGCATCCACATGCTCCTGAGCTGAGCCTGGTGATCCCACCAATTGGGGGTTTTCCACAGCGCACCTGCAGTGCCAAATGATGGCACAGTGCAGTCTTGCTGCCGCTGAGAATCATGGTCGCCAGCGCAGAAGGCGCGGGCGCTGCCTGGCTCCCGTGGCCGCCGCTGCCGCGGGACTGTGGGTGCGACATCAGGTGTGCGAGGCCCAGTAGCGCCGGCTGCGCGGCCGGACCCCGCGGCGGCAGCAGCGCGTGGAAGCTGGAGCAGTGCGGGACGTCCAGGTCCAGCACCCGATGGTGTCTGCACGGACAGCATCATAGGTTTACTTCAATATGCCAAGCTGAGCCGGCGGCCACAGGAATGGATTATTGCGTGGGTACGGAAATGCAATGCATGGAATCCGGAGCGTAACTGAAGTGTCAAAGATACGTCGTAAGTGGAACCGCTGGTGCATGCGCAAAGCAGCACCGCTGCACATGGCCACACCGTCAGACATAGAAGAGCGGCTGTGGGCAGCACGTGCAAAACAAATGGCACACCGTTCCAGGTCCCAGATGACCAAGCGCTCTGTGCCAACGCGGGCGCCAAGCTGCAGCGGCTGCTGCGATACCACCCAGAGGTGCTGCACGCCCGCCAAGCCGCCGCCGCCCTGCCGCAGCACGGGAAGCTCGTCCCATTGCGCCGCCCCCGCCGCCGCTGGCTGCCAGCACTTGACCGACCCGTCCTCACCTATACGCGCGATGCCAGCGCGGCTCATGCAAGGCTTTCCATTGTGCCATACAAGTTGCTGGAATCCTAAGCAGGTGTAGACATGCATGCACATCGTCGCAGCAACGCAATGTATCACACTGTCCTGGTTCCCACCTCCAGCACACAGGCAGCCGTCACCAGGCGCCAGCACGCAGGCCGCTTGCGCCGGCATGGCCAGCAGGGACGCCTCGGTCGCTGCGGCTCCGCTGGCAGGCGCCAGATCCAGCAGCCACACGCCGGTGGTGCCGTCACCGCTGCCGTCTGGCCGCTCCACCGGCGCAGCGTGGCCGGACGCCAGCGCGACCCGCGGCCAACCATGCCTGCAGGCAGTCAAAAGCCCTGGCGCGTGAGCAGAACAGCATCTCCCTCGCATGCCTGTCTTGCAGGCTCTGCAGCAAACAAACCCTAAGACAACACCATGCCAGAGAAGCATCCATGCAGCCGGATTTGTGCGCACCTGGAGGTCAGGATCTGCAGCCGCGGCCCCTGGGCAGCGCCGGGCGTGCATGATGGCATGCCGCTGCCGGAGGCCAGCACCACGGGGATGTTGTGGCGCTGCTGCGGCTCGGGCGCGTCGCCTCCGGCAGGCCACAGCTGCACCGTGTGTCGGCCTGTCGCCGGGTCTACCGCCAGCGCCGCTATGTGCCTGCAGTTCCAGAGAGCAGGACAGAAGTGAAATCAAGGCTGTACTGGTGGTACAAGCTCCTGTTCGCGTTGGTGAATAGAATATCAAAGGAACTCCGTTTCTCTCTTCCAGGGACAGGCCTTTGCATATTGGACAACCCAACAGCGAACCTGTTGGTTTAACAGGTAAGATGTGAGAGATATGATCTCCTACCTGCCGTCTGCCGATGCAACGAGCTCCAGGATCCGGTGCTCCTGTAGCAGTGCTGCAGCTGCCGCCGCAGAGCCGCCATGTGCAAGCAGCACTTCCTGCACCGGCTCCGTTGCCACATCCAGCAGATCTTGCACCGCGCCGCCAGCAGCAGGCTGCAGGCTGCCGCCGGGCGGCAGCTGCGCTGAGGTGCCGGGCGGCGGCTGTGGTTCACTACTGGGAAGCTGGCTGGCGTGGCTGAGCGGCGGCTGCGCGTCACTGGCGGGCGTCTCGCAGATGACCAGCGGGTCCTCAGACAGCATCGGCGGCGGCCGCCACTCCGTCGGCCCGAACAGCATCCCAGCTCCCTCTGTAAACTCCGGCTGCGGCGGACTCACTGGAATGGCTGCTGGACTGCTCGGCGGCTGGCTCGGGCCTGCACACACGATTGCAATACCGCCTTCCTTGCTGCCTGACGTATACTGCCTGTGCATTCATGTGTCTTGCTGTGACATCGTGCATGCAGGATTGTGTCCTTCACTGGCACTTTCCGAATTCCCTGACCCACCTGAGGCGTGCTGATGAGTCTGAAGCAGGGCTGCAGACACTGCGCGCGGCTGCGGCGGTGAGGCTGGCGGCGCTGCGTCAGGTGCCAAGACTTGCGGCGCGTCACCGTGCATGGCGTCGGCACCTGCCGCCTGCGAGGCGCCTTCGAGTCCTGATTCTGCAGCTGCTGCGGGTAGATCCAGGTCCGGTTCGTCCAGCGCACCGCTAATGGCAGGCTGCGTTTCGTCGTCCGTCAACACGGCAGCGCTCGCCAGGCGGCCGCTACTGCGGGCCCTGCCGCCGCCGACGCTGTCTGGCTGAGCTGCGAGTGGTGGCGCCAGGGCCGCTGGCATGCTCGACCGCCGCCGCTCTGGAGTCTGATATCCAACTACACCCGCTGGCGACGGCGGCACGGTCGCTGCTGGGCTGTCCTGTTGCGCCGTCGCCCGCCGCGATGAGCTGTCTTCCGGACCGGGCGGCGTCGCTGGGATGCTGTCCTGGAACCTCTCGTCGGCTCCTGCCGCTGCGGGCTGGGTAGTCGCTGCATCCGGCCGAGCTGCTGCTGGGCTGCCGGCAGTGGGGCGCCAGGTGGGCGTTTCGGGCTGCTTCATGTCTGCAGCCAGCTCTGCTGGCCGGTGGTGGTGCTGCTGCTGCTGCTGCTGCTGCTGCTGCTGCACCTGCTGTACGGCGGGCGGGTCGAGGCTGGACTTGCGCCGCCGCCAGGGCGTCGCCTTCAGCGGCGGCTTGCTGCTCGCCTGACGGGCCTGGCCGCCAACGTCACCGATTGCGGTGTGCTGCGGCACCAGCCCACCGCCCTGCTCATGCGCCGGCGGCTCAGGCTGCTTCCTGGCGGCGGCAGTCTGCGGGCCATCATGAAAACAATCGGCCTCCCTGGCGGCCGCCTGGAAGCTGAGCGCCGGGTATACGACCGCCGGGCGCTGTGCCTGCGGCGGCGACCGCTTCTTGGTCGTCGTCAGCACGATGATGTCGTCAAGGAAGTCGTCACTGCTGTTGGACGCCGCCGAGCGGCGGCCGCCAAGCGGCGTGCGGAACGGCTGCGCCGCAGAGGCGGCGGCCCTGGCCCGCTTGTGCTCGCGCCAGCCGCCGCCCGGCGCCTGCTTGCCGCCGGCAGGCCTCTGTTCCGCCTGCGCATGTGCCTGCTGCTGTCGCTGGTGCTGTTGCTGCTGCTTTTGCCGGACTGGAGTGCGCAGCTCGCTGCTGTGCATTCGCTCGGGCCGGGGGCTGCCCGGCGCCCGGGCAGTCAGGTCCAGTCCCAGCCTGCCTGACGGCACCAGCGGCTCTGCGCCGGCGCTGCCCGCGCGAGCACCAGGGGCTGCCAGCGGCGCCACCGTCTCGGGTACGCTCTCCACCGGGAGGCGGCTGGACCGCGCCGGCGTGAGCGCGTTCGCCATGCGCTGCCGCAGACCCGCCGTACGCTCCCGCTGCTGGAGCGCGATCGCTTCGTGCACGGCGGCAATGGCGCGCTGGCTGTCTGGCAGCGTCGCCGCCGCATCTGCTCGGTCGTCGCCTGTCGCCGCTTGCGGCGGGTCCTGCTGTCGCTCCGGCTCCAGCTGCAGCAGCTTGCTGGCCGCTGCGCCGGACTTTGCCAGTTGGGCCAGCTGCGGCGGCAGCGGCGCCTGGTGGCCAGAGTGCGAGCGCGCAGCGGCATGGTTCTGGCGCTGCTTCCTGGGCTGTCGGTGCTGCCTGTGAGAAGAGGAACCTCCGGACGGCCGGACCTGCAGCTGCAGCGCCACCGTTGCCGCAGGCCGGGTGGCGAGGCGGGGCTCGTGCTGCGTGTCGCTCCGGGCCGCCTGCTGTGCCGCTTGCGTGCAGACGTCTGCTGGCTCAGGCGCTGCGGCCTGCTGGCGCGATTCTTGAGGCGGCAGCTGCAGGCGTGGCTGCTGCCTGATGGCTTCCAGCCTCTGCTCCTTGGCCTGCGCCAATCAAGAGTTCAGATCAATCAAAGTTTATGCGTCACCGGGCATGCATACGTGAATGGCCATCTAGTCACACAACCGGCCATGCACTGCATCTGTATTCCAAAACGTCATTCTGAATCGGTGACACTGCCAAGCGCACCAGTTTGAGCTCCTGCAGGCGCTGCAGCTTGAGGTGCAGCGCTGCCCTGTCGTCCCCGCTGCGGGGCAGCAGGCACTTCCACGGGCTCTCCTCCAGCAACGCCATGCTGCGTCAGTCGATAGCTTTCGATCTGGACCGCGCTTTTTGCGGTTTGTGAAGACACGCTGCAAACAGCTACAAAGTCTCGGGTAATTCCAAGCCGATGGCACTGCTCGCGCGATCTTGACTTGACTCGCTCACAGTGCGTGCTTCGCCATCCAATTGTGAGCTGCAAAAGGTGTATGCAACCAGCTGTTGGTACATCAGCATCTAGCCGACAGCGCGCTGTGTGTCGGCCTTCAAATTCAATTTTGGTCGTCAGTCCAGCTGTCGAGACACATGTTGTCTGCCATGGCGGGCCATAAGATTAATACGTAACCGTGATTCATGCTACAATGTTAAGGGCAGCATGCTGGGGGCAGACGATCTGCTGCTTCCTACTTGCCTGCTTACAGCGCCACCGCAGCCTCGCACTCGCACCATCTCATGCTCAAAACACTCTCACACGCCACACCGACACACACTCTTGTCTGTCCTGTGATCTGCCTCGCTCCGACTCTGAACAAAACCTGAGCACCTGTCACCCTAGCAGCAGCTTGCCAAAGTGCGAACTCCCGGCGTCCCAGCTAGCGTTGCCGGCGGCCGCGACGGCCGCGGCATTGGGGTCCAGGTCCAACTCCCCAGCGCTGACGAGCTGCAGGCCGCCCTCGCGGCTATACAGTGGAATCGACTGCGTCTTGGCGGCGATCACTAGGAATATCGTCGCCGTGCAGCCGAGCGCCAGCAGCAGCGCGGCGGCGTAGGATATGACCGGACCCGCCGCGGACTTCAAAAAGCTGACCAACTGTGAGTCCCGCGCCCGCTGCAGCCACGCGGGCGACAGCAGCCGTGACAGCCGGGCGCCCCAGACCGCCGATTGCTCCGCCGATGCGCCATACATGGCGACCGACGCCGTGACCATCGCCGCGCCCAGCAGGAAGAAGGCGGAGGGGTACTGCCTGAACAGCGGGATGGCGCCCAGCACCGTGAAGATCACCTTGCAGGTAACAATATTTAAGATCAACCAAATTGCGTGTTGATTGCAGTTCGTCTGGAGCCTCCTTTGGTGAAGTGCCATCAATACACCTTCATTCGGTACCAGTTGGCGGCACCCATCAAAAATCGACGAGCAAGGCTCCTCAAGGTCACACATCTGATAGATCGAAGGTACTGATTATGTGACCATCTCACCGCCAGTGCATTGGCGAAGTTCTTCAGGATGTTGTCTGCGTACTTGACGACCATGGCCACGATGAGGCCGCCAAAGACCTGCAGCCCCACCACCGACCAGGCCACCAGGTCGAAGCCCTGCAGCAGTCAAAATGCAAATGCAAGCTTGTTTACCTTGACTTTGAACATGCGCCTGTGGGAGTCATTTACCTGTCGGTAGCAGAAATTGTGCAGCTGCAGGCAGAAGTGTGCTCGGCTGAGACAAACATCAATGCGAATATATGCAGGCTGCAAGTGGGAAAACACGTTCGGCAGCAATACATTCGGGGATCACCGACCTGCATGAGGGCGCCGTTGGTGCCGTTGCCCCAGCCGTCCTTGAAGTACATGTAGGCCATGCTGAAGGGCAGCCCATACAGGCTGAGCTGCAGGTTGCGCACCGTCAGCGAGCGGCTCAGCCCGCCCTTCACATACCTGCACGCAAGGATGTCCAATGTACATCAAAATCCAGGTCAATCACACACATGGTGTCGGTGTTGTCCAGACTGTCTGGCTGGTGTGTCAATGCAGATTTTGTTGGACCCCAGCATGCCAAAGGCCCTACAGCGCAATCATGTAAGCGCAACACAGAGGCATTCGAGGAACTCGTTAAGTGACTCACTTTTCAAAGTACACCCCAGCGTATGCTGAGCTGAGGCCCGACAGCGCAGAGGCGCCCAGGCCGACGATCATGTCGTAATCCTCCTCGGTTCCCAGGTTTTTGGTCGTTGACGAGGGGGAGCTGCCGTTGAGGGTGATGAGTATCACGCCTGCCGCCAGCACCTGCCCGGGCACGGGGCATTGGGCTGTCAACTGTTGCTGACTTCAAAATGTGGATGCGCCGACAAGTTACTGCATGCTCAGGTGCCGAGCGCGGCATTGCATGATCACATGCATGACCGGCCCAAGAAGTATACGTTACAACGTGAAGGCGAGAGACACTCACCGGCAGGCTGGCCCACTGCATGCCCGACAGGCGCTGCCCCAGCAGCCACGCGGCAAACAGCGCCGTCGGCATGATTTTGAAGCTCTGGCTGCATATCTGGAATGTGACCGCGTCCAGATGCGACGCCGCCACAATTACGAGCACCTGTGCAAGAAAGAACAGATGCCACCTCCCATTTCCATGCTCTTTGCCGTGGCACGACACTGTGTCTCAAGGGGCAATGAGGTTGACGGCGTGCAGCACAGGGCGACAAACCAGCACATGATTTCGGGAGGGTGCTGCATGACAAGCCTGCTGCATGACAAAGAGAGCTGCCGGCAGCGCCATCGGCAGCGAGTGGCTGAGGATGTCGGCCGCCTGATTGTTGAACTCCTTGCGCCAGCCGACGCTGTGCTCCTTGGCGCTCCGCCTGCGCAGACGACATGGATGTCTGATCTCGGATGCGACATGTGATGGCCTTGTCAGAGTCAACAGCACCCCACCCGTTTGGCAGTCATTCACCAGAGACATCGTGTAGGCCAGCCAGGGTGTCGTGCGCTTCACACCCAGGGTCCACTCCCGCTTTGGAACAATCCTGAACAGTGATGCTGTCCTCTCACCGGCACTGCAGTATCTGAGCGGCCAGGCAGAGCGCCAGCTTGATCGCCTCCGTGTATATGACTGCCACGGAGGCGAGGTAGTGCGGCCCCTCTTGCGTCCGCGAGTACCGCAGCGTCAGCGATAGCGCCGTGCCTGCGGGCCGCAGGAAGTGCTGGATTGCATGTGATGGTGGTGTGTTGACCGCAGGCGTGAGGCAGCAACGGCACAAGGCCAGTCCATCATTCTCCCCTGCAGCCCACTAGCGCAAAAGCTGCTAAACATCACCCACCTTGGAAAACCAAGAGCGCCATGGCGAGCACGCCCAGGTACAATGCTTGCCGCTGCGTCTCGGTCGACGACACGCCTCTGTTGGGTGACGGCACGCCGCCGGAGCGCGTGCGCGCCAGTGTGGGCATCGTGACTCCGGGCATTCAGTCAAGAGGCGCCGCACGGGACCGGCCAGCAGTCGTCGTCTCGCGCAGACTGTTGCATGGCGCTGGCAGAGGGCCTTGTGGGGCGTCACAGCAAGCGTGCGCTGGATACATGGTGATCTCGGGATGACTGCATACGATCGAAGCCGAACGCGTTACGCGTCTGCTCAGAGGCTTCCGCACAATCGGCGCAAGGGGCGCAAACCGGTGCCGCAGATGCTTGAATGGCAAGGTGCTGAACAATGTGATGGTCGCCACCGGAAGCGTACAGTCAGCTCGGAACAAGTTTTTGCATGCCCACTGGGTTCTTCGCTGATGCAAGGCCACGATCCTGGTATTGAACCGATCCAATGCCACAATCTCTTCGCCAGATATTCAAATCGATATCACACTGTCACAGCGACAGAGTAGCATAGGTGGCGTCCGGATGGCTCGTAGATGCTGGCAGATGAATTCGTGACTGGCTTTTGCTGCGCAATTTTGTGCAGCATGATTAGCTAGCTGTTAGTGGCAATACATATATGGTAATAGTGGCAATAAAACGTCTAATAAAAGGGTTTTCCAGATAACCTATGCTGATGAGCCCTATTCATGTCAGGGACATATGAATGCGCGGTGCGGGGTCTCGGTTCCGGAAGCGCTTTCTGGGGCAGCTCAAAGTAACACAAAAATCAGTTTGCACGGCCTTCGGAACATACAATTGAATAATATGAGAGTGGGCATGCAGCGTGCGCGCTGTATCTGATTCCGAAATCATTGGCAGTTCCGAAAGTATGTCGGGACTCAAAGGCGGTGCAGATTGGGAGCGCTTCGACTGGCGCGAGGCCCTGCATGCCGTCTGCGGGAGACATCCGGAGGTGCAGCAGCAGTTGCACCTTGTCTCGCTACTCGACTCGTCCGCCGAGGTGGGTGCATGCACGAGGGCATAGTCCTGCCGTCAGCCAAGGGACCCGAAGCTAAATCGACGGCACAGGACAGCAATCAAACCCGATTTATATCCGTGTGCATTGTGCCACGACCCCCGAGACATCGGCGGGTACATGTTGAGGTGCCGCCTGGCCGGCCGCGCCAGCCGGCGGCTCATGCACGCCGGCTACAATGCTTATCATGCAACCTCACCCATTTAATCGGACATGAAGCCTGAGACCTCAGTTCATCTGAAACTTCACACCCCCCCTCCTGGCGGCGCAGGCCAATGTGCAGCAGGCGCTGGCGACCGCCGCCCGGCTGCTGGCGGCGCCGCAGCTGACATACGCTGTGGCGGGCCTGCACCGGCCCGTGCTGCTGCACGTCATCGGGCACCTGGTGGAGCAGCGAATCGCGCGCGAGGGTCCTCGCGGCGGCAGCAGTGGCGCCCCTACTGCAGGGGATGCGGCGCTGGCGGTAGCGCTTGTGCGGGCGCTGGAAATCGCGCCGCATGCCCACAGGTCAGCGGCACTTGGTCACATCTATCCTGCAACGTTACTGCGCCGCAAAGCCTGTTGCAGGGATGCCTGCGATGTCGCCATGTTACTCGGGGGGG
>JAABUL010002465.1_pt1 | contig 30603 bp, 10 predicted proteins | sample 5559151 | NCBI WGS metagenome assembly JAABUL01 (sample SAMN10711876, study PRJNA513368) | rock metagenome | isolation source: Antarctica rocks | place: Antarctica: Victoria Land, Pudding Butte sud
CGGCGGTTTTAGATGGGCCATCGTCATTCTTGTTGGTGTTGGCGCCATCAAAAGGCAGATAGAGTGTGTCATGGTTGACTTGTATAGCCCACTAGCCGACTTTAGCCAATGTCCATGATCTTGCCAAGGCCACTTTGAAGATACGTACGTTCAGGCGACCAATGGTCTGGCCACGCTCCATTCGCTCAAAACATCTGTTGACGCCCTTCTTCAATCGCCCCTCGTAGCCCGGCACAGGCTCGTGGATTTCACTGACAGACATTCCCACTCTGGACGTAGGTATGAAGCCTTGAGGGAAACAGGACACGAAGCCCTGCAATACAAATTCCCTCTGCGGATCCGGGACCATGAAATAGAAATCCTCCTCGACGTTCTCCCCGAGAAGTCGAAGCATAGCCTGAGGGTTTTTCAAAGCGGAGGAAATGCGATGCGTCGAGCCTGTGACCAAGTTTGAAAAGGTGTCACCAGCTATCCGAAACATCGAGGGGTAACGTTTGGGTAGCAAGTCCAGCAGTATCTCCTCGTACAATTCGCGGATTGCAGGATCGCCAATAGAGCTGTTGCCCATACAGACCTGTGGAAAGTCTTTCAAAAGTTGCTTTCTTAAAATCATTCGATCCATGTATTTCCGGTCGATCCTTATCCAGTCTTCCTTGGCGGCCTTCCTGATACCTATTAGACTGGTCAGCTATCGCACTATGTATTCGAAGCTTCCTGGACGTACCCATCGTGACGTGGCGTTTACTTTCAAACGGACGGTACTGAATGGGCTCAACCACTCTGTAATCGAAGCCATGAATCGGTCTGATCTGTTCAATGGGGGTTGTTGGCGTTGCAATTGAATGGAACTGCCTTGTCTTGCGCTGGAGTCTGGAGATGTAGAGCCTCGTCAGGGTTGTGAGAGCCCGCTCGACGATGACTACGAGCAATGAGTAACTGATGGTGATGGAAATGAGGCGTCCAAGGTAATGCATGATGTTCGTTTTTGACCAAATGGAAGATTAAGCGCTCGAATTGCACACTTTTGAGATATGGGATGGACAAGAATGCATCTCTGTTCATCACTTACAGAGGAGATGCTCGCCTTGATAAAACAGTTTTGATGTGGCTGAGGTAGTGTAATGAGAAGTCAAAAGGTTGCAGTATATTCACTAGTGCAGTGAGACGTGGGACATGGCGACCGTTCTACCTTGGAAGAAGGTAAAAGCGATTGGTAAGTGCCGGTGTAGCTTTGCACAGGAAAGATGACTAGCGGACAAGGGAAGGCCGAATTTAGCACTTTAGTAGCATATCCCTGTCCCGGGATCCAACGTTTCGCTCGTGTCGGCACGTCCTTTGCGGCTCCACATGTCAACAGTGGAGCGGACTAGAGCTCGGCAGGCCGGAAAGACTAACAAGTCATCCGGACCCTTGGTCTGCTGGAGGCTGGAGGCTGGAGGCTGAAGTCTGGAGTCTGGAGGTCAACAAGTATCACTGCGTAAGTATGGCGTCAAGCAACGTTTCACTAGCACCAGAGACCACTCTTATCTGGAGGCTTATGTTGTACTTCGCAAGCTGTCGCTCATATCGGTCGGGGTAATGTCGCAACAAGCAACAGGCACGCAAGAGAATAAGCGACCCTGGTCTTTCAAGGTTATTGGTTGGCTCTGGAGCACTCTATGAATCGACGTTCATCTTATCGCGCTACTGTAGCTCCAATGGACGAGTCGATCCTAATCACGCTTGTTAGCGGAAACACCGCGCGTCACAGTCGACAATGATCATCCAATGATTATCTTTCAGATCATTCAGTTGTCCGAGACTCGGAGTATTGTCTGTAGATGCGCTCAGGCCCGATGTCTGAGCTTGAGATCGCGATTGCGTGACGTGGCCGTGGCATCTCTCCGCTTGCCCGTCTAAGTATGCTTGTTGCCTCATCAGTCCTTGCAGTCTTGCCGTGACTTCTAACTTCTCAGCGTCTAATCCTAGCTGCTGTTAGCAATTAGCATGTAGCAAGCCACGCCGTCGAAAGTGATAGACCCACTAGCGTGCTGCCTAGTCGATCCCATACGTGCCAAAAAGGGGTTGGCACTTTTGAAGCCTAGTAGTAGTGTTGCCGAACATATAAAATACTAGTTTGGATGGGGCAAGTTGGTGCAAGGTATTGGTCACGGAACCTCCGGTGGGGGCCAGTTGATTCAACTATCAGTTCACAGTGGTCAGTCGGTGCTGATAGGGAAAGACTGCACCAATGACTGCAACATGCCCCACCACCTCCAGGGTCTTGCCCGTTACTTGTCAGTCTCCCTTTCGAGAAAGCCTGGGTCGTTCTCGACCCTTCGTTCAAACTTGGACCACCAATCTTGGAAGCTCTTCAAAGGCACAACCTCCTGTCCCCCCACACCGGTCATGCCCGCAAAACTCGCTAGAAAATTGAAGGCGTTCTCGATGATTCGCTGTGCCAGAATTTTCGTGGAGAGGGGACTAGGGCGTTCTTGTTGACCGCTCCTCACCACTATTGCTGTTGATGGCGGTGAGGGATCTGACACTTTGAGGGATTCAAGCTGGGCTGCGATTGTCGTAGCCGGCTCGACCGATATCCCAATTGTAACAGTATCAACTGCCGTAGTGCTATCCACGTCGAACATCTCATCTTCCGCGCCGTTTCCACTGTCTAACCCGCTAACAGCATTCTCTTCGGGATTCCCAACACCCCCTGTGACTTTGAATATCGCGCTCTGCTTTTCGCTTCCTATCGCCCCGAGGAGTCTGAATCCTGAGGTGGAGGCTGGAGTTTGTATGTAGACACCTGCCAAGGTATCAACCGGAAGAACAGTGTCGGGCAACAAGAATACCACGAGGTGGGTGAAGGTAGGGGATAAAGGGAAGGTAAAGGCACACTGCGTGACGGAGATCACGGTGGCGTTGACGAGCACGGGTCTAGAGGGAAGAATCAGGCCGAAGGGTGGAATTGAAGCCATGAGTTCCTGCATATGAATGGTGAATTTGGCAACGAATGAGATGTGACATTCATATTGAGGTCTTGTGAAGCTGACTACGTCGGAGTTGCGTTGCCTAGACACTTTTGCGGGCCGCGATTTGTCAGGTACGATCTGAGCCAGTCATGGCTCACAATTCGATGGATTCCTACAGTCTCTTCTTTGGGAAGTATACAGCTACGTCTGGATTAAGGTGAACACTAGACATGAAAACCAACCTTGACCTAGTCAACGAGTGCGATAAGTGAGATGAACACTGAATGGTATTACATAGCAGGAGGCTGACCCACATAGCTTCCCATACTACGACAATGACCCAGATACCTATATTCGATTCCTCTCTTCATACTGGACATTTCATCTTCAAGGTGGTGGAGGACCTCACGGACTAATGCCACAAAGTGTTGTGGAGAATATGCCATGGGATGATGCTTGGCACCTGGACCATTCACGCAGGAGGGTAGCGATTGCAGAGATGGGCCAGCAAGAGAAGGTCATACGAGACACGGTAGAACGAGCGACACAGAGAGACATTTTCGCCGTATTGAAAGGCTGGCGGAACGAGTTATATCCTATACGTGGGCACAATGATACTATGGAAAAGACCATCAGCCTGGAGCGTGCTGCTAGCCCTCTCTTTGGTATCAATACCTATGGTGTTCATATGACCGCATACCTAAACACACCAGAAGGCCTGAAGATTTGGGTGCCTAGACGAGCGAAAAGCAAGCAGACATATGGCGGAATGCTGGACAATACTGTCGCTGGAGGGCTCAGCACGGGTGAGAAGCCATTCGAGTGCGTTATTAGGGAGGCAGCTGAGGAGGCATCATTTCCGGAGCATTTGGCTCGCTTAAGAATGAAGCCCTGTGGAACCGTTTCGTATGTCCATGTCAGAGACAAAAGAGCAGGCGGAGAGACTGGCCTGATACAGCCCGAGTGTCAATACATCTATGACATTGAGGTAGACGCAGATGTTGTGCCGAAACCTGGAGACAATGAGGTCGAGGCCTTCTATCTTTGGACAGTGGATGAGGTGAAGAATGCCTTAGCGGACGGCCAATTCAAGCCGAACTGTGCTGTGGTGCTGTTGGACTTCTTCATAAGGCATGGCATCTTGACAGCGGAGAATGAGCCAGATTATCTGGAGATTGCTTCGAGGATCCATCGAAGACTTCCCTTCCCAACGTCATGACTGCCATTCAGGATCGGATCATGTGGAGGCGTTCCTTTATAGATACCCAGCGCGAGCGCTCCTCTTCGGATATCATGCCATTGATATCTTCTCAAATCCAAGCCATGCATCGCTAAACGACTAGACTTCTCCAGTAACCCTCATTTCTTCATGCAAAGGTAGAGATAGTCGATCCGCAGCGGCGTTAGATTTTTGTACGGCCCTTCCATATACAGTAGCAACCCGCCAAAGCTGATGAAAACCTTTCTGTGTATATGTAAGACACTGCATCCCAGGCCGCTGGTTGCTAGGAAGTTGCTCACATGTTCTCATCATCTCCCTCCTCGAAGCGGTATAATTTGCCATGGCATACGTAATCATACTCATCCGCTACGCTCGCCTCTCCTCGTCCAATATCCCTCCACCCCTTCCCATCATCCTTCGACCCATCGAGTGCAAGTGTAGAAGCGAGAAGTATTTGCAGGCGATCATTCACGGCACAAGGGAAGAGCTCCGTATTCACATCTAGAGTGAGCGACGTAGCGCCGTCCTCGGTATGGCCGGTGAGGCGAGCTACGCGGTCATATTTCTGGGCATTGATATCTGTGATCTGGAATGTGTCCGAGAATAGATTCGCATCGCCCATAATGGGTAACAGGCGAAGGGTAGCAAGGATGTGCTTGGAAATGGGTCTTAATTTTTGAAATGACTGAAGAGCAATGTGCGTGTTGAAGAGTTCCTTTTCTGCCAAAAATTGTGCTAGATCTGATAGCCTTGGCATCAGCCCCAGAAGTGTTCTCCCCCAAGTGGTCCCAGCCTCATCCGATTAATGACCCGGAGCTTGTACTTCCGGGTACTCTAGGGCCTATACTTAAGTTCCCATAACTCAACAACCAGACGAATTCTCAGAAAAACTTCGCTATAAAAGTTGGTTAGTTAGGAGTACTATAAGATTAAAAGCGAAAGTAAAACATCAAAGTCTATAGTTCTAGAGGGAATATATCTATAAAAATATTTCACCTACTTTAAGTACTTATAGTCGGTTTTAGCAGGTTTAGCAGAGATATCCTATGTCGTCGCTCTTAAGGGATTATAGTATGAAATGAGTAGGTTTTAGTAGCCTAAATGCTTAGGAATTAGTAACTAACTAAACTAACTTAGGGGTTTTTAGACTTTAATAAATTTTAATAAATTTACCTATCCTTAGTAGGGGGAGGCGCCTATAAATATACTATACTAGTATATTTTTAGCGTAGATTGTAAATCTAGAGTCTATTTTTAGATTTAATAATTAATAAGTAAGCTAGAGAGGTTTCTAGCTCCTCCCTTAAGAAACGGCTTAGCCTGAGCCTAAATTTTAGAAAACCTTAAATTAAAAACTACTAATTTAGTATCCCTATATAATTTAAATTTTTCAGATTTTTAATTTACTAATACCTACTCGTAATATTTAATATAACTTATATGACTTATAACTTCCTCTCTCGCTCTAAGCAGGTTTAAGATTTGCTAATATAAGCGTAGACTATAAGGGGGTAAACCCTTCCGTGTTATAGAACTAGAAGGTATTACCTAGAACAGGCGTAAACCTAGAACGGGCGCAGCCTTATAAGGCGCTAGTATATAAGCTAAATAACTCTTATATTATAATATATAAAATATTAATATTTTATACTTCTAATATTCTATTTTATAATAAAGATATCTATTATAATTATAAGCTACTTAATTAGCTAAATAAAGAATTAAATATAGAGAAAAAAAATATGCGCCCGTTCTAGGTTTACGCCCGTTCTAGGTGACCCCTTCTAGGTATGTACTGGAATCAAACCCTCAACATCAAGAAAATACGATAACTTGCAGCGGGTTCAACTCTCAACCCTTCAGGTTGGCTACGGTACTCCACTGCACAGATGAGACGAACTACGAGCAACGATCCAGAGACTATGAATTATATTTGGCAGAAATTCTAGAGCAGCATGGGGCCTCAGGTACCGCGATCCCGCAGCAACGGAGGTGAAGGAAGCCAATTTCGGGACGTGGAGATAGGTTTAATAAGGCCAAGCCATATTACATCCGATAACTCCAAGTGAAGATACCAATGACAACAATTGGAACTATTTGCCATGAGGGATCGGAAGAGGTAAGGATTCGTCACCACTTTATTTAACAACCGCTCCCCAGACCATCTACATTCAGAGCGCCCACACCCTTTCCTTTCGAGCACATGTCCAAACATGATCCCTCACACCGACAGGCCAAGATGGCGTATTCCAATACCGGATCTCAACCCTCTGTGAATTGCCCCTCTAATCTGCCTACGAGTCTTCCACACCTGTCTCGACGACAACGTCCCCAGCCATGGCTTTCCAATCGTTGAGGAGAAGGAGACGCTGGCGTGGTAGGGATCTTCGGATGTGTAAACGGTGGGACTGGGATAAGTACCCTCGCCCCACAAGGCGTCGAGAGGGGGCTCGAAGGAGATGTCGCGGGGGGGGGAAGTATGGGTAGGTAGTATTCTCCGCTAGAAGAGGAAATGGCGTGTTACCTGACGCCACGACCCATGGAGAGCTAGGGTTGAGTACTAATATCCCATGTAGCATTTTTTAGCCAATTCAACGATAGGCTATGTACCTAGGTATCTACCAGTTGAGGAGGACCTTATATCAATTAACATCACAGTACAGTGAGCAATTGGGTGCGTCATTTGGCAAGGCTCAATGCCAAGCCCTCCAGAGGGTTCTCCGTACGTTGAAATGAGCTATTCAAGGATGAGGTAAAAACACTAGGTTATACAGGACGCGATAAAAGTATCGTGTTCGAAATTGGTACGTCCGGAACCCATCACCGTGCTCAACTGGCTCAGTCGCTCACGTGGCCTGTGAAGTTGAGCATTTGCTCAGACTGCTTGGTTGGCCTTGGCGTCTGAATGGTCTTAGCAGGTCACAAGATATCAGTCAACTTTGGAACCTACTGCAGCGCCAAGGTACCTACACATATTGCTTTGCGCTCGCAAGCCCGTGCTCGTGAGCAGTGGGCATATTGTCACCTGTAGACTCCGCATCGACCGTTGCTCCGTATATCACCATCGGCTCCGATTGGCTGTGCCTCTCGCTGGTGAGCTCAACCCAGGCAGTGCGCTGCCCAGAACGGCTGCCGCTTGCTTGAGAGGCCGATTTGCCCAGAAGCGACCGCCAAGAGAAGGAACTTTTGATCTTAGAATAGACTACGCTATACTTCAGATCGATAAGGGGTCCCAGAGTCGGAAGACAACAACCAACAACGCCCAGACAAGGTTCGATAGAGGTCCATATAAGAAAGTCGTAGAATACATCTAGAGATAAAAGTAAGATTGGATTGCCGATGGCGTTAGGGACCGAGAAGAATGCATAATACTGACATGAAAAGTCAAGCGAGTCGTGATTGAAGGTGAAGTAGCCTACTGTACGGCCGATACCGGCGATGATGACTCTGTTAGAAACCGGTCAGGTTGTTTTCATAAGCGCACAACTGTCAGGGACGTACATTATCGCAGTACTAAGAATTAAAAGAGTGACAAGTCTTTGCTGTAACGGCATTTGAAGACGCCAGACCAGAGGTATTGGTATCATTATAATGGCCACGTCGCTAATAACATTCAATAAAGCTGCCCAAGAGTACCATGTCTTGCAGTGTTAGCCATACTCTTGTTGCAACGGGGACTTCCTCATCTCTCACCAGGTAACCAGGAATGCAATTCCCCATTTGCTCAGGCGTTGTGCCCCAGTTCGAAGCGATGGGCCAGCATTGGAACACACTCATCCAGAAAGTCGTAAGCCACCAAAGAAAAATGTAGACGCCCACGACCCAGAAGGCGAGGCGGAATGCTTTGACATGGCCGAATATCCGACGTAAGAAGAGCATCAAAGATAATTTGATGACTGGCATGGCTGTAGCGTGCAAAAGTTGAATAGAATAGAAGATCTAGGCAGCTGTATCAGCGTCCAACTACAGCTCTGGTTGTGCTTGACGGGCAGACTCTAGAGATCGTGACTTACTTTCCCATATCCAAGCAATAGCCAGGCGACAGACCAGCCCTCCAGGGCACCAGACTGGATGTATAGCTCGTGATCTCCAAATCGAAATTGCGCTGCTCCGACAATGTTGCAAATGCACAGACCAAGCGCCAGAATCTTGCGATGGTCAGCAGGGGCCGTAATTCCAGCTGGCAAGGAGATTACTCACAAGACCAACGATGATAAGAAAATCGTCGGCTCCTGTTTTCATTCTCCGTCTTCCTAGGCCCCAGAGACGCAACGCAACTGCGACAATAGCCAAACAGTCCATTACGCTGCTTGTGACGATGAGGCTTGCAGAACGATGGAACATCTTTTCAAGTATTTGTTCTCACAAGTAAAGCGGAAGACAAAGAAGAGCAATTTGGGAGACTACGCACGATCCTGCGGTGTATGAGAGATGTCGAGACAACGGCACATCAACCAAGGCCCCTCGGATATGACCTCAGAGGCGCGACCTGGTTCTGGAACCATTCTGTCGGATACTCTGTAGGCTGAGCTCATCTCTCCAGCTTTCTCAATTGATAGCCTTCTGCGTGCTGACATTTCCTGCCCCATGAGGAGAGATATGTCTCACGGAGCAAGATACCCAAAATGTGTCTCACAAAGCAGATCTTGTGTGATCAGCATGTTGCCTGGGGGTGACTGGTACCGAATCGGAGAGCCTGTGCGTTCAAATCCGCTGGCTTTGCATGCATTTCACGTGTAACGTCGCGATGCCACTCCGCTATCTTGCGCATGCATGTCATCATTAAGTGTAGCCTTGCCGTTGTAGCGGGACTAGGTCGGCTGACCGGTTGCATCTGCTAAGGTGGCCAGTGATGTGGTTGTGTGCGTAACTCCGGAACATCACACCATCACTCTCCACCACAAGCTTCGCATTTCGCAACAATATACTGTCCGGGTCTTGCACGCCCCACTCGCCACTACTGTCACCTTAGCGTTACACTCTACCCCGTGCTTTAGATTGGCTAAGGTAAGGTAGTCCCGCATCGGAAACTTCGGTCCGAGCCGGACCAGTAGCCGGTGTCCTTTTCAACGTCGAGGGAGTGGAGTGGATTTTGTTTTAGAACATGCACAGATCATTAATCATGCAATAGGTCCCATAAGTGCTATCTAACAATGATGGTCAGCTCGCAGAGCCGACTACGCGTGTCGGCGCCGACAGCACTATCGCTGGCATCCTGACCGTCGGATACATCCGTGATACGTACAGCACCATTCCACCAAAAAGATGAGAAGTCTTTGCGCGATAAGGAAGCAGAGGGCCTACTGTCACAGCCAGCTCATGCTCCCGAACGAGGCTTTGTATGTAAATAGTGTCTATTGTTGTTGGATCTGTACTCCTCAAATTCCATACTTGTTTTTCGGCTACTGAGAGTCCAATCTGAGATTCAAGAACATAGGATGTCACCTCACGATCAGTATCATGTCCAACGTATGGTTGATCTACTAAAGGAGTAGTCGGCTCCAACCAGCGACAAGATGGGTGACCCAAGGGGAGATCCTAGGCCGGTACTTGCCAAGGAACCGCTATCTGGAATGGATCCCCGATCAAAGAGTGAAAAATAGGGGACAGAGGAAGCAATGATCGGGGAGACGGCGGGGTAGAATTCAGATGTGGTGAAGTGGATGACAAGTAGGAGCTTTGCGATGTGGTTCGGAAATTTTTACCCAGCGAGGTTTCCTCTCACAGTCTATTAGGCACAATGTCCTCATCAGTACTGAATAGCTCATCTGTCTTAATTTTTGAGGAGGTAAATAGTATCATCAATGAACTTATACATACGACCACACATACATGCAACTCAACAACCACTAGCTCTCAAGCTTCTTCGTACGTCGAAGCAACCTTAAGGGTATCTGTGCACAAGCCTCTCCCTTAGACCCTCCACGTAAATTTCTACCACGTTCCATCTGGCTCGATCGTGTCGACAAAACCTTCGCCATCAGCGGTCCCAACTGTGGCTTCTTCGGCGCGGCGTTCACCTTGGTCCTTAGCTTTATCAAAACATCGAGAAAGTCTTTACAAACTCACCAACTGATTGTGCCGGTGCGGCCAACGCGGCTGCCGTGATGAGGGAGAGGACGAAGAGTGTGAAGCGCATATTGGAAATTGATTTTGGGCCTCGAAGGTGGTATTGATGTCCTTGCAGGTTTCCAAAGCCGGAAGATTTTCAGAGCGTTAGGAAAAATCTTAGGGAATATTAGCAAGAAGAGCAGCACTCGTTGAGATCTTAAGTCGGTCCTGAATCCACTCTTTTCGAACACAGCCTCTCCCTACGACCAATCGACACAGCCGTCAGGCTCGATGCAACGTCACAGCTGATGCGCAAGATACAGGCGGACGGATCCTGCCCGGCATTTCCGAAGGCCAAATAGAGGCAAAATGACTTCATACCAGGCCCGCCATGCATGTAAACGCCATCACAATGTCGATCTGTACTCGGGTCTAGGAGCTGAGTCGTTGCTGATGTGTCTGTGATGCCGATCTGATGGGGTCCCAACGCGCCTTGACGCTATAGGAAGGCCACTGAGTCATATGCAGGGTAGGCATATGCAGGGTAGGCATATGCACGAAGGCTGCATTTCCATTGCAAGGCCCCAAGCGCTGAGAACGACCTTCGAAGATCAGGTTGCAAAAATAACCCCCAACCAATACGGCAATCAGTCCGTTCCGATTTGGGCTTTGGGACATCGTCATGAACATGCTGCAACTATTGAGTAGCTCTCTTTTCCCAAAGCTAGTTCGCACCTGTGGTTGCCATACTCATCTTTCTAGCATCGATCCGTCAAGTACAGCATGGCAGGCACGAAATACTCCAAATTAGAGACCAGCTTCAACGGTCAAGAAGACCTTGAATGCAAGCCTCAGGCGCGGCGTCGCCGATCTTTAAATCTCGTTGACTCGCTATGGTTCACCACTGCCGTGGCATTCTGTGTCGGAATACTGGCAACGTTCGGAGCCATCAGGCTACGTGAACATTTCGGGAAGCATGACACGGACTGGTTGAGTAAGTCGTTGTAAAACAGCACAAACCTCTTTAGCTGTGAAATTCACGAAAAGGTGACAGGACCGCCTGGATATGTCAAGGTGCAATTCGAATACAACGACACCTATCCAGGCCCTCCTACTATGGAGAGTGAATATGCGTGGCTTGATCTCCTTCCAGGCAAGATCGCCTTGATGCTCACTGAAGTGGAAACGCTGACCGGTCGCAGATGGCCTGGGCGCAGTCCAGCACAACGACTTGAGTGATGCTATAGTGACACTCTCGGTATTCCATCAACTGCATTGCCTTGTACGTTTATAATGATGAAAGATCGCGCATGCTCACCTTTCGCAGATGGCCCTACGACATGCGGTCTACGATGGTTGGAACGGGACGAAGCATTCGCATATGACGTCCCATCATAGCCGTCATTGCCTGGAGTATCTTCGACAGTCGATCATGTGCAATGCGGACACCAACGTTGAATACCGAGTTGTTGGGGAAAATGGCGTCAAACAGACCCCTGGTTGGGACGTAAAGATCTGCCGCGACTTTGACGCAGCACTGAATTGGGCGCAGGAGTGGAGGGCCTTCGATGGAAAAATTCCGAGCAGAAAGCAGGAGATCACAGATCCAGATATCCTTCAAGGTCGAGTCATCGAGTATTAGCTTAGAGTTTGCCAAAATCAGGTCTTGTAAAGTGATGTGCATTATGATTCTGACAGCGTTCCAGCAACACCATTCGCTGCTGTCTATCTTGAGCCGCTGTAGAATTCCAGGGAGATCAAGATGTCTTTGGCAGCGTCCACGGTAGCCTCAGCATGTAACGGAACCGGTAATTCCCGTATCCTTTGTCATTGCTCTTGGCACTTGTCGCCCACTCCCTCAAATCCACATCCAGGTACTGGACCGTCTCAAAATTGTGCTTCGCATAAATCGGATAGCCGAATGGTGAGCCTTGTAGGAAGATCGGCAAGCTTGCTTGATCAGCCAGTTGATTACCGTATTTGACCAAGGCATTTCCCATGCCCTGTCGCTGAAAGGAAGGTTCAGTAAAGAGGGCTTTGCAAAGCATGTGGCGTTTTCCTATCGTCCACTTCTCCAGCCATCTAGCGGTGTCCTCCTGCACGTAGGTGGGGAGCCCTAGAGGAAAGTCGAAGTCACCTTTGCCCTTGCCGTTTCCGGAGTCCGCGATCTTCGTCGCAGCTTTTCCGTCGCGCTCTCTGATCTGGGCGTCACTGGGCGTGTTCCATGAGGCCCACGCAGCGAGCACGCCTGTCTTCTTGTCCACTACTTTGAGGTGCTGCCATGTTGGGTCGCCCACCTGACTCTCGAGCATCTGGGTCACTTTCATTTCGAATTCTGTGGGAGTCGCAAAATACAGCCCAAATGCGTTATCGGGAAGACAGGCGACGACATGGATGTGTGCCAATCTCGGAATGTCCTTGCGCTCCACCGAGGCAAGTTCAAAGGTTGGTGCATTATCCATGATGAACCAATATTGTATTAGTTGGCAAAAAGATAGAAACTGGTCGACTGTGATAATTGGGAAACGATTGTCTGCCACTTTAAACCAGGGTGGGAACTACTTACCCTTCCTAGTACTCCTAGATCGCCTCCTCGAAGAGGGGAGGGTACCTTATTCGTATAAGCCTAAAACGGCGCCGTTGTTGCAGGTGGGGGTGTTCAACGTTTCATCTAAGAGGAAAACCAGTGGCTCCACATCAAGTAGCATCGACTGCGCATAGGATCACCTCTTTGGGATCTCTCTAATGCAAGGAGAATAAGACTCCCGAGGGTCCCGACAAGATATTTTAGCGCCTTTGACCATCTGGCTGATTTTCGCCCTCGATAGCAGCCCGCCGCTAAAAGCTAGCGCATACGCAGTAGAATCGACCTGAAATACTTTACCTTGGCCTGCCTGGTTGGGCATTCACATGATCTATGATAGTACTTTGTGGGTATAAAACTAATGAAGAGATACTGAGTCTACTGCTGGTTACATGTCCGAGTGCCTGACGCCATATCATGCGGTGTAGGCTTATATACCCAGACTTGCCATGAGGTATGGCGTGCCTATATCTGTTGCTCCTTATCGCTTCGCATAAATCAGAGATAAGTGATTCTTATCGCAGCGGGTACCTTGGTATGTTACATATCTAGTATGCCGTATAGCTCATCGGTAGGAGCGCCGAACAGACCCTTCCCTACTGCTCCAACCCCTGCAGCTTCCAGAAGATGGATCGAGTATCTGACTCGGAAAGGGTCGCTTGTACAATGACATCTGAGGTGGAGTTCGATAAGAGCGCCGCCTTGACCGCAGGAACAGATAGTGACGAGCCAAAACGGTCTAAGGCTTCGAAAACAGGATACTTTTCGGCCTTCAACAACGAGCTGCATACCTACAGCATTGATTTGCTCACTCATTTGGCTAAATAAAGCTATGCTTGCTACGGCGGTTCCACGGGATTTCTGACGAGCTCAATTCCTTTTTGGTGCTCCTCGGCGGTGTGCTGCTGACAGTGGGAAGCGGCGTGCTCACTACACTGCGTCTTGGCGCTTCTGCGGTGAATCGAGTAATTGGCGCGGGCGTCAGCACGGGATTTGGGAGTTCCTCCCCTTGCTCGCGGTTCAAGACACGCTGTCGCTAGGTGATGTGCCCATAGGCTATGCTGTCGTGCTCACGGCGAAGTATCTGGGATCGTCGGTTGCGCCTGCGATACTCCAAGCCGTCTTCGCCGGTCGACTGAAGCCCAACATACGCCTCCGGCTACAAGGGGCCGATTTCGATGTCATTATCAATGTTGCAGTCACAGTTTAGAGATAATTGATACCTAGCGAGCTGTATGAGCAAAGGTTACAGCTGTACAATATGACGTTGACACAAAGCTGGTACATGTTGATTGTGCTGACAGAGGTTTCGGTGTTTCTTGTGGATACTTGGTGGATAAGAAGTAATACCTCCATTTCTAAGATAGCGCGGGAGCAAAAATTAAGACGTTCTGATAACAGCACGCAAACACGCCTCTATAGTCACCTAGTGAAACCAGAATTCAGCTGGAAAGTAGACTCTGGGCTTATAGTTTGGTATGAATGAGTAGAGTATCCCTAGACTGACCGCGTCGAGTCGGTACTTCGAACTCGAGTCCGGTACCCGACTCGAGTCTTGGCGAGTCGATACCTAAAAGAGGTATCAAGTATTTCAGTCGATTCTAAAAGTAGGTATTAAGTATTCAAGTTAATAACTAACTAGGAATTAAGTATTAACTTAAGTAACCTAACTTGAATTACTAAGACTATTAGTTATTATAATTTTTAATTAGTATATTTCTAATCTTTCTAGTACTATTTCCTAGGTAATATAAAAAGGTAATATATATTTATAAAGCTAAGTACCGCTAGCTCTAAGCTAGCGGCTTAGAAATATAAAAGATATAGAGTTAAGTAATATAGCTTAATATAAGGTATAGTATATTAATATCTTAGGTAGTATATATATTAAAATTAATCTCTAAGGAACTTAAGAAAATATAGGAGAGTACTTAAATAATATATATCTACTAAGATATAGCCTAATATTATATTAATATTATCTTATATTTATAAGGAAGGTTTACTAAGTAGGCTATATAATAATATATAAGGCGTATATATATTATAGCCTAATAATTACCTCCCCTCTTAAATCCTAGTCCTTAGGAATATAATAATATAAATACTTATTAAAAACCCTTAAAACCTAGTAGGAAAAATAAGGGAAAAGAGTTATTTAATATATTATTACTCTAATAGTATTAGCTATTATATATAAGGTATACACGTATTAAAACCTTTATAAGGTAGTAATAATATTATTTAGTAAACGTATAAAGAATATATCCTTATATAAATAGATAGTATATAAGTATTTATAATAATACTATCTTATCTATCCTATAATAATTATACTTATAATATATATTAGTAGTAGAATATAACTATTATTACTTTATAAAGATATTATAACTATAGTATATACTAGTAGTAAACTAAATCTTTATAGAGTTCTTTATAATATTATACTTATAACTTATACTAGTAATAGGATAGTATTATAATAATATAATAATATATTATTACCTATTATTAATAAATTATACTAATAGTAAATATAATAGTAGATAGTAGATAGTAGATTTATACTAATAGTATTATAATATATAACTCCTATTAGATAAATATATTAAAATATAATAGTAAATATATTAGTCTCTATTAATATTTAATATAGAATAAGATAGAAGGTTAGTATTTATTATTATTAATTATATGACTTTATTATATACGCGCTAATATAATAATATAATAATAAATTTCTTATCCTAAAGTTTTATCTTCTTTATAACTCTTATAACCTCTTTTATAAGTACTTATACTAGTTATAAGATAGTAGTAATAGTAATATTAATATATAATATAGATATCTTATTATATATATATATATTATAACTTTATAAGTATACTATTATTATATTATTATATTATCATTTATTAATAAGTTAATATATAATAAAACTATAACTTTTAACTTTAATATATATTTATACGCGCCTACTTTAAGATAGTATATTGATATTAATAATATATTAAATCTACCTTATAAGACTTATCTTCTAAAAGGGCTTAATAATTATATTAAAGGTAAGGCCCCTTTTTATACTTAATATATTAATAGCTATTATAATATTAATTATTATATAGAGGTAAGTATCCTAATAGCTCTCTATTAGTATATTAATTAATTTATAATAAATTCCTCTAGTATTATATTACTATGTAAGGTAAACTATTAATATTATTACCTAATATAATATAATAATAGTAGAAGAGAAGAAGAGAAAGAAGCTTAATAAATTAATTACCTAATAATATAAAGTATATAGGTAGATAATAGCTATAATTAGGTTTATACTTAATATAATAATTAATATATAAGTTATAATTAACACTTTAAATATATATATTAAGGAATTAAAGGGCTAGGTAAAGGTTTTATAAATTAAACTTAATAGCTTATAATAATATAAAGAGGAATTAATATTATTAAAACCTTATTAATATCTCCTTTATTAATTTTTAGGATTAAGTATATATAATTTTTAGTAAGGCTTTATATTTAATAAGGATTATAATAAATATACTTAAGATATTAATATTAAATTAAAGCCTAAATTTAAAGGCTTTAATTAATTAATCTTTATAATTATACCTTAATATAAATAAGTTATTAATATATCTTATTTAATATTAGACTTTATAAGGTATAAGGTACCTAGGCTTACTATTTAATAATATATCCTTAATATCCTTATTAAATTATATCCTTATTAAATTATATCCTTATTAAATTATATTAAGATTAATAGTATTCTTTTAAATATAATATATTATAATTATTATAATTATATAAATAAATATAATAAAAGTTATATTCCTACTTAAACTACTTATATAAGTAAGTATAATTATATAAAGGAATATAATTATAATATATATTTATTAAATATATATTTACTTTATTTTATAACTTATTATATTACTATTATTTATTAATTATATATATTATTAATTAAATATCTTTATTATACTTATACTTATTACCTACTTATATATTATAGGATTAAGTTAATTTATATATCCCCTTAAAGTCTTTTTTAAATTTATATTAATTAAATCTATTATCTTAACCTATTTATTTAATATTATATTAAATACCTTATTTATTATTAGTTTTATTAATAATTTCTTTAACCTCTTATTATTCTTTATTATTAATAAGTTTAAGGGCTTATATAAAAATATCTATTAATTTATTATAATTTTAAAGATAATAAGATTCTAGTAATAAAATATAAAATATATTATAAATCTTATAAGTTTAAGATAGTAATAAGTAATATACTTATACTCTAACTTTATTTATAATTTTAGAGGGCCTTATAAATTTATAAGATAACTTCTTATTTAAGTTTTTTATAATTAATATTATATATTTATAACTTATAATTCTTATTATAATATCTAGCTTAAGTTTCTTATATAATTTAAAGGTATTTAATAGCTTTATCTCTTATAATTTATAATAATTTATTCCTTTTATTTATATTAAGTACCTCCCTCTTTAAGGATTTATCCTTAAGTTCTTAATAGATCTTAAGATAATATTTATATATAAGATAAAATAATATTATTTTAATAAAGGAATAATAACTATTTATATATATAAATTTAGTTATAAATAACTATTTAGCCTAATTAATTTAAATATTATTTATAAAGATATATAAATAGTATTTAAATACCTAATTTTAATACTTAATTTATTTATCTATTTATAAATAAAAGGTAATATTAAGGCGCCTCTTAATTTTTAAATAGAAGTAAATAGTTAATTAAAAGATATTAATAAATATAAAGCCTTGATTATTAATAATACTATTTAATATAATATATTAATATATTATTTCTTTATAAAATACTTCTATTAATTATATAATATTAATTATTATATTAATAGGAATATACCTTACTATTTTAATAAATTAATTTTTAATAATAAGGATTAAATTATAAATTATATCTTTATACTTATTAAGAGGTAAGTTTATAATAAAGTTTATAAAAATCTCTTTTTAAGGCTTCTTTAAAATTAGAAGAGAATTAAATTTATTATAAGCTTAATAATAAAATAACTTAATTTATTAATAAATATTATAAATTTAATAATACTTAATAATTTAAATTAGGCTTCTATTTTAATAATATTTATAAGTAAGAACATTATATATCTTCTTAATATTAAAATAATTTATTAAAGGATCATTATAATAATAATAAATAAACTTACTTTATTATACTTTATCCCTAGGGATATAAAAATAACTATTAAATATTAATAATCCCTTAGAATTTAAACTCTATACTTATAATTAATTATAATAATATATTATTAATATTTTTAAAAAAGACTTTACTTAATTATTATATTTTTAAATATTTTTAATAAGAGTCTTTATAAGCTTTTAAATATTATTATAAAGAACTTCCTTTAATAATTTTTTTTATCCTTTTTAAATATAATAACTTAAATACTTATAATATAAAATATAAGTATTATAATAATAATAATTTCTTTAATTTCTTTAAGGTCTTTATTTCTTTAAAAAGTAAGCTTATTTTATAATATTAATAATAATTTTATATTTAAGGGAGACTTTCCCTTATAATTAAAATAATAAGATAATATATTTATAAGATTTAACTTTCTTAAATAATAAAATATTTTAAAGTTATAAGTAATAAGCTTTAATACTTATTATATTTATTTAAAATTAAGTTCCTTTTATTTTAATAAATCTCTTAAAGTTATTATAATTAATTTATATTTTAATAGTAAACTTATTACCTTTTAAATAATATTATTACTATTTTATTATTATAATAATAATAAGTAATTCTTAATTATATATCTTATAATTTTATTTTAAGTTAATTAATTTTTAAGATTAAAATATAATAAATTATTAATATTAATCTTTATTTTATTATAATAAAATTACCTTTATAATAAAGTTTAATATATTAATCTTTATAAAAAATACCTTTACAAGGTTATAATAATAAAGAAATAATATAAAGATAAAAGTATTTTATAATACTTAAAATATCTCTTTAATAATAAGTATTTAATTTAATAACTTAATTTTTTTATTATCTTTATTCCCCTTAAATAAGCTTATAAGTAGCTTTATTATATAAGAGTAATTATAAATAAATTAATAATAAAAGTTTATAAAACTTAAAAAGATTTATATATCTTAATAGGTTTTAAGTTAAAGGTATTTCTTAATAATTTTTATATATTTAAGATCTATCTTAATATTAAAAATTAAAATAATAAATCTTAGAAATTTAATTTATTTAATATTAAATTAATACTTTTTAAGATTTATAAATAATAAGAATTATTATAATTATTTTAATATTTATTAAATATACTATTAATAGTCTATTAAGTTAGAGTTATTATATTATATATATTATATTAATAAGTCTTATAAGAGCCCTATTAATATAAGCTTAAAATATAGTTAATATATTAATAAGTTTAAAGGATATTATTAGATACTTAAAATACTTAAAATTATTATAATAAATATAAAAAATTATTTTTTATTTATTATCTTCTTTAATATAGATTTTATAATAAGTATCTTTAAGATTTAACTTTATAAAGATTTTAAAATTATTTAAATAATTTAATATCTTAATAATTAAAGATAATGAATATCTATTTTTAAAAATTATTATATTTAAATCCTTATAATTTATATATAAATATAACCTACTATCCTTTTTTAATATAAAGAGACTAAGTACTTTAATTAAAAAGATAAAATAATAAATAAAGCCCTTTTAAAGAAAATCTTTAAAATAGTATTATAGTTTTATTAATTTAATTTAAAATAAATTATAAAGAGATTTATAAAATAAATCTTTATCTTTTATAAGATAAATAATATAATTATCTTTCTTAAATATAAATAAAATATTTATTTTATTATTAAATAAGATATTAATAAAGTTTTAAGATTTTTTAAAGATCTTAAGATTATTATTAATAAATTTATTTATTATTATTCTAATATATATAATAATATATATATTTAATTCTTTTTTAAAATTTTAAATAAATAATTAAGATTTATTGATTTATATTATATTAAAATTAATTTTAAAATATTAATATTCTACCTTTAAATTTAATAAAATATATTAATTCTTTAAGTTAATTATACTTAAAATAATATTAAGGCCTTATTAATTTATTATATAAAAAAGAGTAATATATTCCCTTTTATAATCTTAATTATCTATTAATTAATAGTATAATTAATAGGTTTTATAAATATATATATTACTTTTACTTAATATTTATATTTATAATAAGATAATATTATAAGGTTTTATATTTTATTAAATTATAAATTTTAATAAAATTAAATTTTAATAAAATTTAAAATTTAAAAGTATTATTATTTAATATTAATTACTTTAAAGATTTACTTAATCCTTTATTAATTAAATTTCTTACTTTACTTTTAAGATAATTATAAGGCTTAATCTTTTTTTATTAATATTATATTAATAAAGTATTACGATCATAGGTTTTATCGAGTAGAGGCTTGGCACGGATTAGTAACATAGGTCGACGGGTTAACTATTAGCTAAGAGGTGTCGACCCGGTAAGAAGGTCGCTAGAACGACAGGGACGTATAGCTGGCGATCTAGGTAACCTGTTAAGTATACGGATCTCTTATATCTATATAGATAGCGATGTTTTCTAGTAGATAGGAGCTTCATATTTAACTTATATTATAATTCTAGTAATCTCTTAAGTATTAAATATAATACCTTATATTAGACTTATTTAATATAAGCCTACTTATCCTACTTCCTTAATACTCCTCTTTATAAGAACTAATCATAGGTTTATCTTATCTATAGACGGAGTGAACTATAATACTTTAAGTACCCTTAGAATAAGTACCTTAGAAAGTAGAAACCCCCCCCCTAAGTATCTAGAGTTCCCGACGCCTAATTATAGATAGTAAAGATAGATCTAAGGTTACTAGACCCGACTTATTCTATAATAAAAGAGAAAAACTTGAAGATTAGCTTATATAACTTTAGCTTTACTTTACCTTTAATAGATAGGTCTTATTAATAGTATAGTAGCCGGCCTTCGCTATTATATATATAAGAGGACGAGCTTAGAAGTAGGTTTATCCTTCACTTAAGAAGTACCTTAAGGATAAAGATAATCCAGATAATTAGTATATCTAGAACTAGATAAAGAGCTTTATATAGTTTTATATTAAGATATAATAAGTCTTTAGTCCTTTAAATAAAAATAAAGTAATTATATAAGTTATTTAATACTTATCTTAAAAGAAGTCTATTATTAAGTATTCTACTTAGTTCTAATAGTATATAATAAAGATAGACTAGGATAATAATATATTATTATAGATTAAAGTTCAATATTAAAGAAGAACTTATATAAACTAGAATATAGATTAATAATCTTAATACTTTAATAGTAGAGGTTATAAAGGTTAATAACAAGCTTTATAAATTAGTAATAGAGAAATAATATAATAATAGGACCTCTAGAGTAGGATAATCAGGAATCTTTACTAGTAATAGACTAGGAAGATAATGGTATTAATAATGTAACCTATATAAATATATATTAATAGAACTAGACTTCACTTAGAAATAAGATAAGGGAAAATTCAGGGATAAGAAGTAGCTTAAAAGGGGTAAGAAAGTAGTAACCTATTATAATTATAATAAACTAGGCTACTTCGCTAGAGACTACTAGTTAAAGAATATAGTACCGCGATTATAATTAAATATATTAAGAAGAGTTCTATATAATAAACCTTCTAAGGATCTAGAGAATTATGATTTAATCTATAAGTAAATAAAGGTAGAGAAACTACTAAAGGAAGTTATAAAGGGAAAACGTTATTTTAAATTTACATGAAAAGTATATTAATTTATTAAAAATCTAAAAGATTATAGAATATCATCCTAGGATATTAATATAAGAATCACGAGGTATCTTATCCTAGTAGGATAAGAGGACTTGAAGCTTAAAGAAGTTCTAAAGGACCTAGTCATTAATATCTAGATAGAAGTAGACTAATTATAATAATAATTCTAAGATATTTAAGATAAGAAGATAGAATAGGAATCTTTAGATAATAGCGAGGTTCTAGAGTATAGCTTAGAATATAGATAAGAAAGTTAAGAGGGCTTAGAAGAAGAAGCGTCACGTTATAAACTTAGTAAGGATACTCTAGATAATTCTCTATCTTATACTACTATATTATAGGGATTAAATAAAGGAAAATACTTAGAGAAAACGTATTATAAAGAAAAGCTTTATATTAAAGACTACTGATTTAACTTAGTATATCTAGAACACGGTATTATATATTAGATAGCCTACGCTAATAAATATTATAAGTACTACTCCCGAGTTTAATTAGAACTAGGAAGGTAGGTAGTAGGTATATCTTATAAACGGATAATCTAGAAGGATTATATAAGTAATAGTTATAACTAGTACCTAGCTAGTAAGCGACTTAACTTATAGTTTCTAGGATCAACTATAATATAGTATAATAGTATCAGGAATCAGCTAAAGTATAGCTAAAACATAGTAGAATACTACCTATTAGAATAGTATACTTATATATATAATAAATATAAGAAGTATTAAGAAATCAAAATAATATACGATTTTCTCCTTAAATAGAGAAAAGAGTAATCTCTTATATTATAAGAAGATATAAGTAGATTAATATACTAATCCTAAAGTAATTCCTATATACTACTTAATATAATATATATATAAATATACCGGTATTAATTAATAGTTAACGAACTATTATAATAATAGATTCTAGAGTAATTAGTAATTTCGCTTCTTAAGATTTAGTACGATCGCTAGGCTTACTAACTTGAAAGAAGAAAGAATAGTATAACTTATAAATAGCCGACAGGTTAATATTATTAATAAGAAGGATAGATAAGGAGATATACTTATTACCTATGATAATTCAACGCTACTATAAGGAACTAACCTTTAATATAGTTAGGATAGCTACTTATTATATCATTTTAAGAATGCCTTAATTAAAGAAGTATAATCTAGTAATTAACTAGAAGAAAGGAGTACTTATATTTATGAATATTAGAGACGTTACTAGTATCTAACCTATACGCTAATAGCGGATGACGATAGATAAGAAATAGAATTAAAGACTAGTTAAAGCTTATTATACTTTAGTTTTAAAGAAGGATAACCTTGAATAAGGGTCCGACTTAATATATACTAATAAAGATTAGCCGGATAATTAAGCTAGAGTTATTAAGGGAAAAGATGAACCTCCTAATATCTTATAAGAGTATAAGAAATAGATATATCTCTTTATAAAAGAGATAATAATAAAAGCTTTACTTATATATTAATCTTAGGATTATAAGATTAAACTTAAACTAGGAAAGGAATTAACCTTTAAACTAATTTATATATTATTAGAAAAGGAACTTATTATACTACGCGGGTATATTAATAAGAACCTTAAAAAGGGATTTATTTAAGAATCTAAATTATTAGTAGGTTATTTAATCCTTTTTATATTAAAAAAGGATAGAAAGCTTAGACTATATATTAATTATTAAAAGTTGAATGATATTACTATTAAGAATCAATATCCTTTACTAAATATTAGCGAGCTGTAGGATAGACTCTCTTAAGTAAAGATATTTATTAAGCTCGACTTATAAGGAGCTTATAACTTAATATAAATAAAAGAAGGAGAAGAATAGAAAATTATATTTAAGACTTAATATAGATATTATAAATACTTAGTTATATTATTTAGACTTATTAACGTACTAGTAACCTATTAAGTATTAATTAATAATATTATTTAAGCTTATTTAGATTATACCGCGATTACTTACCTTAATAACATCTTAATCTACTCTAAGATCAAGGAAGAATATATCCGGTATATACAGGATATCTTAACCTACCTATTACAGGCTAGATTACTTCTTAAGCTAGAGAAGTACGAATTTTATAAAGAATTAGTAGAATTCCTAGGATTTATAATAAGTACTATAGGCATTTATATAAGCCCTGAAAAGATTAAGGCTATAGCGGAATAGCTTATACTATATAATATGAAGTTAGTCTAGAGCTTCTTAAGATTTATAAACTTTAATAGGAGGTTTATTAAAAGGTATTCAAAGATAGTATTACTACTTATAAATATTATAAAGAAGGAAAAAGGATTTTAATAAAGACTAAGTTAATAAAAAGTATTTATAATATTAAAGGAAGCCTATTAAAATCTACTAGTACTTTATACCTTTCAAGTAAATAAACCTACTTATATTAAGACAGATACCTTGGATCTTATAATTAGCGCCTGTCTATATTAGGAAAAAGATGGTAAGTAGTACCTAATTACCTATTACTCGCGAAAAATATTAGTAATAGAATAGAACTATAATATTTATAATAAGGAACTATTAGTAGTAGTATATATACTTCAGAATTAAAGGGTATATATTAAGAGTTATTTAGAACTTACTATCTTTATAAATTATAAGAACCTCTTAAACTTCATTATAATCAAGGAGTTAAACCGAAGATAAGTCTATTAATTAAAATTATTAGGATAGTATAAATTCAAGATACTATATACCTTAAGGAAAGATAATAGTCGAGTAGACGCCTTAAGTAGGCGTATAAATCATATAGAATCCAAGGATATTATAAAGAAGCTAATTCTTAAATAAGAAAAGGATAGATCGCTAGTATTAATATAGAGTTTAATAGTAATTATATAAATTATAGTCTAAGATATTACGCTAATCCTGAAGGAAGGTTATATTAATAACGATCTAATATTATAATTAAAGAATTAATAACTAGGATAAGAGTTACTCTAATATAAGGGGAAGACGTACTTACCTAAAAGATACGCTAAAGAAGTAATCTAGGATTATTATAATAATCCTTTATTAGGATATTTAAGAATCTCTAAGATAGTAAAGCTCCTCTAACGGGAATATATAACGCTATAACTACGGACGTATATTAAGAAATACATTAAGGAATATATTTAATACTAGTAAAATAAGTCTACGCGCTACGCCAAATATAGGCAAATATAATTTGTACTAGTTCTAGATATATTATAGAAAGATATAATAATAGACTTTATTATTAAACTACTAAAATTAAAAGATCTAGTTATAAGGGATATCTTTAATTTAATAATAATAATTATTAACAAGTTAATAAAGTATATAGTCCTGATCCCTTATAAAGAAACATATAAAGTATATTAACTAGGAATTATCTTATTAGACAAGCTAATAAGGGATTATAATATACCTGAATCTATTATTTTAAATAGGGATAGACTCTTTATATCTTATTATTAGAAGACTCTAATCGCCGTAATTAGAATAAAGCTATGAATATTAACCGCCTACTATCTAGAAATAGATAGTTAGATAGAATGTATTAATTAAATAATAGAAGTGTACCTAAGGTACTATATTAGTTATAAGTAAAATGACTAGGTCTTACTACTTCTTATAATATAATTAGTACTTAATAATAAGAAATTAGATATAACCGGACTATCTCTATTCTTTATAAATTATAGAAGACACGCAAACTTATTTCTAGAACTAAGGGAGGATTCTAGGATAGAGAAAGTAATAGTATTAGTATCTAATATAAAGAGACTATATAATAATATATAATAGATAATTAGTAAGGTTAATATTAAGACTTAATAATAAGTTAATAAAAAGAAAAAAATATATCTTTAATTAAAGAAGGGGGATAAAGTATACCTTTATATAAAAAACTTGAAGAGTAAGAGACTAAATAAGAAACTAGATTATATTAAAATTAGACCATTTTTAATTAAATAACCTAAGGGGCCTATTAATTATAAGTTATAGTTATTACCTAACGCTAGAGTATATCTAGTATTCTATATCTCTTTACTAGAGCTAGCCGACTCTAAAATACTACTCTAGGAAAGTTAGAATTTCGAGGCTAAGACTAAAGAATATGAAGTTAAAAGGATCCTAGACTAGTAGGATCAGGAATACTTAATTAAGTAGAAAGGATATAAGGACTTAAAGAATACCTAGGAACTAATTAACTATCTTAAGAACTATAAGAACCTTCTATAATAGTTTTACTAGAGAACGAGCTTAAAGGTAACTAGTTAAGTGTCTCTAAAAATAAGTCGGCGTTTAAGAAGTTATCTATTAATAACGCTCTTATAATATGGTTCTAGACTTCCTATACCTTCTTTAGATCCTTAAGCCTTTCTAATTCTTTAATATTATCTAACCCTTTATTAAATATTCATTATTCCTTCTCTTTAAGGATATATTTCTACGCCCTTAGGCGCTTAAGCTTTAATTACTTAATACGGGCGATTTTATTAATAGCCTTCTAGGTAGCTTCTATCTTAATCTCCTCCTATTTAAGCTTCTTTATAACTCTATTAATACTACTGAAATTAATTACTAGCTTAGCCGGCTTATACTTCTTTCTAATATGAATATACTTACTATATTTCTAAGATAAAGAAGAAAGTCGACACTCCTTCTATTATTAAGCGTAGCGGGTATAAGTAACTATAGCTAAGATACCCTTAAGAAGAACTTACTCTACTAGGTTCAAGTACTAAGAAGTCTTATACGAAGGTATAAATATAACTTTAAGGATAAAGAAAGAAAAGGAAGGAGGGATAATATTATAATTATAAGTTTTATTAAATAGAGGCTTAATATAGATTAATAATATAGGTTAACGGGTTAACTATTAGCTAAGAGGTATTAACCTAGTAAGAAGGTCGCTAGAATAACAGGGACGTATAACTAGCGATCCAGGTAACCTATTAAGTATATAGATCTCCTATATCTATATAGATAGCGATGTTTTCTAGTAGATAAGAGCTCTATACTTAACTTATATTATAATTCTAGTAATCTCCTAAGTACTAAATATAATACCTTATACTAGACCTGTTTAATATAAGCCTATTTACCCTACTTCCTTAATACTCCTCTTCATGAGAACTAATCATAGGTCTATCCTATTCACGGACGGAGTGAACTGTAATATAAAGCTTATATAAGTTTATAACTTATTATAATTAAATTAATTAAATTAAATATAACCTTCTTTATTATAATAATAATATATTATTATATTATTTTTAATATCTTTAACCTTCTACTTTAACTTATTCCTTTTAGATTATAATTATTTATTATTATTAATATTTAAATCTTTAAATTTTAAAATATAATCTTTTAAAGGCTTTTTATTACCTTATAATCTTAATTTAAAATTATTTATAAACTTTCCTTATAAGTTTAAATTATTATTATAATAATTATATTTTATTATATTTTTAAATATAATAGCTTAAATAAAGATCTTTTTTTTACCCCTTAAAGATATTATTAATACTTAAAATCTTATTTTTTAACTTTATTTTAAATTAAATAAGGAAAATTTAAGTTTTATATTCTTTATAAAAAAGTAATAAATTAAACTTTAATTCCTTTAAATAAGATTTAAAATTTAAAACCTTTTAATTAAGTTATTAATATATTACCTCTTATCTTTTATAAATAAAGAGATAATAGCTAATTAAATTTATAATTAAATTAAAAAAAATTATTTAAAAAATTTAAAAATAATTTTATCAAAATTATTATCTTTTTAATAAGAATATAATTATATCTTAAAATTACCTTTTAAGGAATTTATATAATAAATTATATAAGACTTTAGTATAATAAAGTATTTAATAAATTTAATAAATTTAATAAATTTAACTTTAATTTTATAAAATTAATAAATATACCCCCTTCTTTAAAATATCTTTATAAGTATATATCTTTTCTAAGTAAAGAATATATATATATATATATATATATTATTAGGCTGTAGTATATATACGCCTTATATACTACTATATAACCTACTTAGTAGACCTTCCTTATAAATACAGGATAATATTAGTATAATATTAGGCCTTATCTTAGTAGATATATATTATCTAGGTACTCCTCTCTATTTTCCTAAATTCCTTAGAAATTAGTTTTAATATATATATTACCTAAGATATTAATATATTATATCTTATATTAAGCTATATTATTTAACTTTATATCTTTTATATTTCTAAGCTATTAGCTTAAAGTTAGTAATATTTAGCTTTATAATTCTAATCTCTTTACCTTTCTTAAGGAAAAGGCTTAAAGTTATTATAATATTAACTTCTCTTTATAATTTATATATTAACCTTAATAATAATATAAAAGAAGTCCTTAAAGATAATATCCCTAATAAATACTATTAAAGTAATATATTATAATCTAGCGTAGCTATCTCAAATATTAATATTAAATATTAAAGGTGTTTTATTAATATTAGAAAAGAAAGTTATTACCTAAAGGAAGAGGATAAGTTAGCTACTTTAATAGCCTATATTAATTAACTTTAAAACGCTTAAGCTATTAGAGTCTTAATAATAAATATAGTTACTATCTTACTAATACTATTATATATATATATATTCTTTACCTAAAAAGATATATATTTATAAGAACACCTTTAAAGGGGAGTATATTTATTAATTTTATAAAGTTAATATTAAATTTATTATATCTATTAAGTACTTTATTATATTAAAGTCTTATATAACTTATTATATAAACTCCTTAGAAGGTAATTTTAAGGCTTAATAATATTCTTATTAATAAATTTATAATCTTAATAAAATTATTTTTAAATTCTTTAAATAATTATTTTTAAATTTAATTATAAATTTAGCTAGCTACTATCTCTTTACTTATAAAAAATAAGAGTAAGTATATTAATAAATTAATTGAAAAGTCTTAAATTTTAAATCTTATTTAAAGGAATTAAAATTTAATTTACTAACTTTTAATAAAGAGTATAAGGCTTAATTTTTCCTTATAAAGCTTAAGATAAAGTTAAAAAATAATATTTTAAATATTAATAATATTTTTAAGGGATATAAAGAGATCTTTATTTAAGCTATTATACTTAAAAATATAATAGAGTATAATTATTATAATAGTAGCTTAAATTTGTAAAGAAAGTCTTTAAATAATTTTAAATTAAAGTTATAAGGTAATAAAAAACTTTTAAAAGATTATATTTTAAAGCTTAAGGATTTAAATATAAATAATTATAAATAATTATAGTTTAAAGGGAATAAATTAAAGTAAAAGGTTAAGGATATTAAAGATAATATAATAATAAATTATTATTATAATAAAAAAGGTTATATTTAATTTAATTAATCTAATTATAATAAGTTATAAATTTATATAAACTCTATTAATATAATATTAATAAAAAAAGATTAAGCCTTATAATTACCTTAAAAGTAAGATAAGAAATTTAATTAATAAAGGGATAAGTAAATCTTTAAGATAATTAATATTAAATAGTAATATTTTTAAACTTTTAATTTAATTTAATTTTATTTTATTAAAGCTTATAACTTAATAGGATATAAAACCTTATAATATTATTTTATTATAAATATAAATATTAAATAAAAGTAATATATATATTTATAAAACCTATTAATTATATTATTAATTAATAAATAATTAAGATTATAAAAAGGAATATATTACTCTTTTTTATATAATAAATTAATAAGGCCTTAATATTATTTTAAATATATTTAACTTAAAGAATTAATATATTTTATTAAATTTAAAGGTAAAATATTAATACTTTAAAATTAATCTTAATATAATATAAATTAATAAGTCCTAATTATTTACTTAAAATATTAAGAAAGAGTTAAATATATTTATTATTATATATATTAATATAATAATAGGTAAATCTATTAATAATAGCCTTAAGATCTTTAAGGAATTTTAAAGCTTTATTAATATCTTCTTTAATAATAAAGTAAATATCTTACTTATATTTAGAAAAGGTAATTATATTATTAATCTTATAAAAGGTAAGGAGTTACCTTATAAGCCTTTTTATAATTTATCTTAAATTAAACTAATAAAATTATAATACTATCTTAAAGATTTTCTTTAAAAAGGCTTTATTTATTATTTTATCTCTTTAATTAAAGTACCTATCCTCTTTACATTTAATAAGGATAGTAGGCTATATTATTATAAGGATTTAAATATAATAATTCTAAAAAATAGATACTTATTACCTTTAATTATTAAGATATTAAATTATTTAAGTAGTTTTAAAATCTTTATAAAATTAGATCTTAAGGATATTTATTATAAAATCTATATTAAGGAAGGTAATAAATAAAACATTATATTTTATATTTATTATAATTACTTTAAATATTTAATTATACCTTTTAAGCTTATTAATATATTAATTATATTTTAAGCTTATATTAATAGAACCCTTATAAGGCTTATTAATATAATATATATAATATATTTAAATAATATCCTTATTTATAACTTTAACTTAATAAAATATTAATAGTATATTTAATAAATATTAAAATAATTATATTAATTCTTATTATTTATTAATTTTAAAAAATATTAATTTAATATTAAGAGGATTAAGTTTTTAAAGTTTATTATCTTAATTTCTAATATTAAGATAGATCCTAAGTATATAAAGACTATTAAGAAATAGCCTTAACTTAAAACTTATTAAGATATATAAGTCTTTTTAAGCTTTATAA
>JAABUL010002466.1_pt1 | contig 30600 bp, 59 predicted proteins | sample 5559151 | NCBI WGS metagenome assembly JAABUL01 (sample SAMN10711876, study PRJNA513368) | rock metagenome | isolation source: Antarctica rocks | place: Antarctica: Victoria Land, Pudding Butte sud
TTTTTCGCCTCCCCCCCCCCCCCCCCCCCCCCCCCGCGCGGCTGTAAGGAGTCGCAAATGAAGGAGTCGCAAATGTCACGGCTGCATCCGCCAGCGCTGCTGCAGTCCCTGGAATTCTTTGACGCAATGCACGCGTGCTAAGACGCTGACGCAATCCGCCCCGACTGTCGCACAGGACTGGCGGCAGCCGGTCATACGGTAGCGGCAGCAGCTACGGCGGTGGTGCCGCCGGCGGCCGCGGCGCCCGCACCGCCGCGCCCCAGCCCTGGGACTTTGGCGGCGCCAAGGCTGGCGGCGCCAAGGCTGCCGGCGGCGGCAAAGCTGCTGGCGGCGGCGGCAACTTCTCGGAGTGGTAGACTGCTGGTAGTCTGCATGCCTCGGCGACGGCCGGCACATTCGAGCCTGGCAGCTGCGATGGAAGGGTTTAAGGCCCCTTCTGAGACGGAATAGCAGCGTTGCAGTTCTGGCGGGCTGACCCTTTGCCTGCCGGGTCTGCAGCCGTAGCGGTGGCCCAGGAAGGCTGCATGGGGCGCACAAGGGCGTCTGGATCGGTGTTGGATCAGTGGGGCGGCGAGCAGGGAGATGTGCTTGAGGGCGCTGCCGCGCAGGAACGTGACAGCTGTTTCAAGCAGCCTCCCGTCCCGCTGCAGAAAGTAAAGGGTTTGCAAGCGCAACGGGAACCCCAGCGGGGTGAGGAAGTGCTCAAGTTCTGTCGTGAGCAAAAGGATGATCGACTAGCCGACGGTAATCCAGCAGAATCACTTGGTCTTCCAATTCCTTGGTCAAATGATGAGGCTTAGAGTGCTGTAACAAGATTGGTGCTGGTGCTGTGTGTCCCCGCCCGCCTCCAAGGCAACCTCATTCCTCTTCGCACTGTCCTGGCCACTGCGCTGACGCAGTTTGTGTCGTTGACAAGACAGGGTGCCAACAGAAAGCTGCCACCATGGACGCCTCTGTACGGACGGAGCACACCCTGTGGTAAAACAGTAGAATGTCGTACAGTCACATGCCTCATACACATAAGATTGTCGGGCCTGCGGAGAACCTGCACGCCCAGCCTCGCTGCTTGCAGCCTTCGTGCGTGGCTTGAAACATGTTGTCGGCCGGGCCATGACTTCACCCTTCCGCCAAGCCACGCTTGGCAGCGTCATCAAGCCGGTACTGGTGGCGCTGCTGGTCGGGCTTTTGGTTGGATGGGCCGCCTCGGAATTCAAGACAGCATCGGGTAAGTTTGCAAAATCAAAAAATCTCACTCCTGCTGCATGCAGTGGATCCGCGCGCCGACGGCACATGCATCTGTCCGACGGAATCGCCAACCCTAACGACCGACACAATTATCATCACTTGCAGGATGGGGTACAGAAACAGATGTGAAGCCGCACGTACTCTCGACGCTGCACCCTTCGTCGTCGCCGCCGGGCTACCAGGACTCGGAGGAACCAACAACACCGGCGCTGCCCGCGGGGCTGCCCGCCAACAACACGCTGCAGGACTCCCTGTCAAAGGCCCGGGAGATGCTGGGAGACGGCGACAGATCAGACCGCATGCTGATCATCATGCTCAGCCGTCGGCACGACCGCCTGTGCTGCGTGTTCCAGAACCTGCCCCGGACGGTGTTTCCGCTGACGCCATCCGATTTGCTCATCTTCTCGATCAACAATTCCGCCGAAGGCTCCGTGAACGCTGACTGCCCGCCGGTGAGTATGCACCTGACGAACATCTGGACGAACACTGGTATACGCCGCCGGAGGCCGGCCCGCCTGAGGCCTGGGCGGCGGCGGATCGGTGGGGCGAGGGATTCCGGCGCATGGGCCGCTGGCGGCTGCAGGTGTGTGCTGGTACAAACATCAGCACGTAAGAGTAGCATCACAGTCTGCCGCCGGAGCTTCTCATTGATTGTCGCATACAGACGGAATGTGGCGGAGATGCCGGCATTCTTACAGAATTGCCGGCATCAGTTCGTGCTGCAGAACTGACCAAATGGCTTACCTGGCGTCTGCAGTTTGAAGCAGAGGTCACCTACAGGCTGGGCTACCGCTATTTCTGGCAAATGGATGACGACTTTCGGGTTGATGCGCCCATCGACATGAACCTGGTCCAGCACTTGGATGGCGGCCAGGTATGGATGGCAGCAAAGCAAATCAAAGGTGAGGAGCAGCACATCGTCTTGTGGACAGGTTCATTCGTGCCTGCACACTGCATGCATGTCCTTCTGTCGAGGGACAGTGGCATCTGTCGAGAGGCGCCTGAGGCTGACAAAGCCGCGTGCGGCATGCGCAGCCGACAATCCTTCCGTGACACTGGGCCTGCCGGAGACAACGCGGACCTTCCTGCTACACGAGGACAAGCAACCGCACACACTCTTCGAACACTGCAGTCCGCAGTCGATCGAAGGGCTATTCACGAGCGGCAGCAACCTGGAGCCCCGAGGTAGTGCCGGCTCCTGCGCATCTGCGGGGTTGTTTGCAGCGCATCCATGTAGAAAAGAGCATGCATGTCGTTAGAGCCGACATTACCACCAGGAGATGCTGCCTGAGAATGATACCTTGCTTGCGTGCAGGCAGCGGCGGCTGGGACGTCGAGACATTGTATGGCAACTGCATCATCATAAATGTTGTTTTTGGTGGAGGCAGGTGAGACGCCTCGCTACGAAGTGTGTGCGCGATCCATTGGCTGCTCAGCTATCAGTCTCACGAACCACTGTTCGATTTACAGGTTCTCACGCATCTGCAGGATGTTCAGCGGTACGTGCGCATGATCATGAAGAGCGGCGATGACTTTCGGCTGCGCTGGGCCGAGCAAGCTGTGCAGTCGATGGTCTGGCTGATCTTTGTGCCCAAGAAACATGTCGAGCTGCTGCCGATCAAAGCCACTCACCCAAGTACAGAGTGTTTTTAGATGAATTTGTACAATGGTCACTGGGTTACAAGCCACTCAGGCAAAGGATCATTTCCTGTGAATCATATCTCATCACCTGTTGGACTGTATGCGGCATGTGCCTGACCATCAATCGATCAGGAGTACGCCAGACGGGCCTGATGTCGGACAGTACTGTGAACACGATGTAAATGTAGCATGAACATTATTTGAACACGTAGTGAATTCACTACGTGTTCAAATTCAAATATCGTACCGATACAATATGATGTTCACATGCGCCGCCTCCGCGACCAGCGTTGCATGTGAGCTCGGCGGCTTCGTTGCCCCCAGGACACTTCATCGCGCACGATAAAAGCGCGAACCGAGAGTCTCTCAGTACTTAGCCAGTACTTAAGCCTATAGTTCAAGCGCGGTCCCCGTATATGCGACACGCATGCTCCTTTGTGCGAAAGCGTACCGCGTCGCCTGTGGTTCCTCCGAGGCGCCGAAAATCGGCGACGCGCGTCGGCTTTCATAGAGGTTGCCGTTGTCCGCTGGGCGGGCGCTGAGTCCGCAGTTTGTCGATTTCGCCTCACAGTGCTCGGGTCCGGTGCACGGGCGTTCCGTGCCATGTCGGAGTCACTTCAAGAGGCCAGAGTGAAGCGCCTCAGAGTGCGGCGGAGTGCGCCGATTCGTTTGCAGATCGGGAGTGGCGATCATGCGCGCACGTGCCGTAACCTTGCGACCCTTCCCTGGCCTCCACGCCCCATATTTCTCGCGCACTCCTACACCCTCCTGGGGGCTCACTACATTACAGCGTTCCCGAATCAGCAGAAAGGAAGCCGCCCGACTGGTGCTGGCTTAGGGATGTGCCCGTGTGAGTAGGATACTGGTGACAGGCAGCACCGAGCCAGCGTGGTTGGGCAGCCAGTGCTGCATGATGTACACCGCCAGCAGCACCGGCGAGCAGTGCGCCGTCGAGCTGCCCGGCATCTCAGTCGCCAACCAGTGCTGCAGCTCTGAAGCATGCCGCTCGCGCGTCGCTGCAGTGCGAGGCTGCACCGCCTGGACCATGATGGCCGCTGCTGCTGCAACTCCAGCTGCCAGCGTCTGCTGAGCTTTTTGCGGGCTGGAGGCACCGGCCGCAGTGCGAGGCAGTGCTGCAGGCGGGCGCTGCGCTGCTGCCAGCTGCGCCTAAAGAGAGAGCGGCTCAAGCAGCGCCGCCCAGGCTGCTGATGCCGGCAGCGCTGCTGAGGTCTCAGACAGTGAATAATGGCAATGCTTCAACAGCCGGACATTGTGCCGAGCAGTGCTAAAGCGGTCAAAACATGATGACAGCGCTGATCAGTTGATGCACAACAATGTGAAGAGTAATCGTGAAGATAGAGCAGATACTGTTGCATGCTAACGTCTTCATGTTGCCTGCAGTGTTGCGGCAGGCTTGCCAGTCACCAACTCCTCATTGACATGTGCTGGTTGGCAGTCGAACGCACATTGATGTTGTATCCTTGCAGGCAAATGGACGATGACCTGCGCATCAATGTCCCTCTGGACGTGAATCTGGTCGAGCATTTGGACGAGCACCGCATCTGGATGGCGGCAAACGAAATCAGACGTGAGTGACATGCAATGCTCGTGCCGACAAGTGACAAGAGCCAGTGCTTGCAGCGCGCGCAAGTTCATCTGTTGCATTGTTTTGCACAGATGCACATGGGCAGCAACTCGCGAGACTGACAATGCTGCGCCATGCACAGGCGACAAGCTGAAAGTCAGCCTGGGACTCGCTGAGATGACGCGAGCGTTCCTCGTGCACGAATCGCTGCGGCCGCGCGGCACCCTCTTCGAGCACTGCAATCCGCAGTCGATGGCCGGGCTGTTCACAGCACGCAGCAACCTAGAGCCCCGTGGTAATGAATTCTGCTGCACTTCCGCATTCGCTGCCGCGCGGACTCTGCAAAACATGCATCGCAAATGCGCCACAGTGCGCAGCACATGGCAGCTCGATGACGCCACAACCCTTCAGAACAAAATGCTGCGATTGCAGATGAAGGCGGTTGGGACAGAAGAGGGTTGTATGGCAACTGCGTCATCATAGATGTACGGTTCTGGTTTAGACCAGTAAGTTGCATCCCCGAGAACTCCAAGTTTCCATGCCAGCTTTACCACCAGCTCTTATAAATCTCCGTTTATACGTTCTCATGCATTTGCAGGAAGTTCAGCGCTAGGTGCGTATGATATTGAGGAGCGGTGATGACTTCCGCATGCGCTGGGCGGAGCAGGGGGTGCCCATATTTGGGCACGAATATGGTCTGGCAGATATTCGTGCCCAAATCGTATTTTACATTGCTACCGATAAACGCAACTCATCCTAGTAACGAGTGCTCCTAGAGACAACAACACTGGCCTCTTCGCCAATGATGCCGAGTGCACGATCAACAGTCCATCCTGCCAGCAACTCCTCACTCAACGCACCACTGACACGCGCCCCATGTGCCTGACTGAGCTCCTCGCAGCAGGAGCATGTCAGAAAGCTCGGATGCCGCTTGTTCATGCCTGCCGCACCGGGGCTTCCCGTGCCACCTACCCATTGGATCTGCAGCCTACACTTCAGCCCTTCCCGGATATTGTCCTGATGGCGAAGGAGCCCTCGCCATGGTCGTCCCCATATGCGAGCGCAGGGCGCTGGTTGCACATTTCCCTATGAAACAAATGCGGCAAAGTCGTCACGATGCCGCCACAGACTGGCCTGCAGGCTACAAATCTGGCAGGCATCTGTTGTGGGTAAAATCAGGAGAGCTGTATCGTCGAGAGACATACTGTGCTCGCAAACACAGTGCGATCGTTCAATCTGGGCGACTGGAAAGCAGCCAAGCCTGGTCGGACCTGCTCGTGTGCAGCCAAAGCCCAGGCGAGAGCAGAGCCGCTGCCAGCCTGGACCAGTCCCCCAGCGGTCATCGACTATCGGCAAGCGGTCACCCTGCACGGCAGACAGTGCGTGATGCTTCTTCCGAGACAGCATGCCGAGGTGGGCTACGATTGCGTGCAGTGGAGACCCACAGTGCATACCTGCCGCGGCGCCCGCAAACACACCGCAGCATCTTTGCATCATCGTTTGGCAGACTTGGTCAGCTGCTGCTCCTTGGACTGGCCGCTAGCGGGGGCCGTCTTGTCAGCGGGGGATGCGAAGACCCACACGAGCACCCCACAGACCACTGCCGCCGCCAGGCCAGAGTTGGCATACGGGTGCTTGGTGTAGGCCTGCAGCATCGGCAGCGGTCTTCGTTGAGTCGCTGCGCTTTGATGTCAGCTTGCATTATGGACATGCTTAGCGTTGCAGGCTGCATGCAATGAGTAGGGTTGCCGCGTTGCTGTGCATTCAGCCCTGCGGCGCTTGCAGTGAACGGTGTCAAGTCAGTATGCAGTGAGACCGCGATGTGTGCAAATGTAATTAGAAGGGCTGCCGATGCTAAAACAAGCCAGAAGAGCCTCACGTAGCGCCACTGCTCGCCGAGCGTGGGGGGCTTGAATCCCTTTGGAGTCGTGTACGGCTTTGGTGTCACCTCCTGCTTGGGCCCGCTGCTTTCCGACATCACATCTGGCTTGCTGACGTTTTCGAAAGTCAAGCAACGCTGTTGCTGAAGCCTGTGAGCGCTCAAGAACGGTTCACGACGGCGGGCAATCTCAGCACGGGTTTCCTTGTCACTTCAGGTATGGCGCAGATGGCTTACTGGCGATTCTGATAACCTGCCACCCACGCATGAGGCTGGTTCTGGGCGCAATAGGACGCAAGTTTCTTCGGCTCGCCATGGGAATCTCATGCGACCGCAGCCCTTGACTTCCACCTAGGTTCAAGGCACGTGACCCAGTTTACAGACTTGTGAGGGTCAACAACGCCCGAAGCTGCTCTGGAAAGTCAGATGTCAGTGATCTGCAAGTGATGGAACCGTAAAATTGGCATCGTGCCAGCTGCACCACCTCAACGGCTGTACTGGCGGCTCGCCTTTCACTCCAGTAATATTTGAGACAGGCTCGAAGACTGCCGGGCGAATCCAACAGCAAACCATTCTGCGGATCGAACTAGAGGTCAGCCATGCAGGTGGGTCTGCGGAGGGCAGCCGGCCCGCTAGCCAGCCGCCTGCTGGGAAGCTCCGGCATCAGATGCGCAGGGTCCTGGGCCACTGTCGATCCGGGGGCGTTGTCTGGCTCCAAGCCCGGCAAGGCGTACAACTGTGGTAAGCATCCAGACTGCGTTGTGTCAGGCGGCTGGGTATCCGTATTCACCACTCGCCTGACTGTTACTCACGTATCTCCACTCCACAGTCTGACCCCTCTGCTTGCGAGCCTGTGACTCGCTGACGCCCCATATCCATGACCTGTATTGACATTAACAGATGATATGCCATCCCGGTCACACGCCCAGGCCTGCAAGCTGATCTGCACCTGCGCTGCTCGCAGTTGATGGCGAGTGGGTGCGCGCGAGCGAGGACAAGACGATCCCTGACCCGCTGAACGGGGAGCCCTTCATCTCGTACCCCACCATCGGCATGGGCGACAGGCAGCCGTTCATTGACAGCCTGCGGCGCGTGCCGAAGACGGGGCTGCACAACCCGCTCAAAAATCCTGAGCGCTATCTGCTGTACGGCGCCGTCTCCGCCCGCATGGCCGAGGAGATGCGCAAGCCCGAGGCGAGCTCACACCCCTTGACAGACTGTCATGTAGATGATCCATGGGATGGCGCATCTTCTGTGGCTGCACCGGTCAGGCCCAATGTCACCGCATGGCTGAGGGACATGCATGCCGCGTGCCCAACATGCATTCAAGGGCGCCGCCCTGTCAGGAAGAGCCAAAACTCAGCTGTCTGTGATGTGTCATGAATCTTGCACAGTGCCGCACCGCTGCCCCGCCGCAATTGACGCGCTCTATGCGCAGCTCAAGCACCTCGGAACACAGCACATCAACGCCTGCAACCTGAAATGTTATGCAGGTGGCGGACTTCTTCGCGCGGCTGGTGCAGCGGGTGGCGCCCAAGCACTATGCGCAGGCCATGGCGGAGGTCACCGTCACGCGCCTCTTCCTGGAGAACTTCTCCGGCGACCAGGTCTGCGGGCTCAGACACTTGGGTCGTGCCTTTCATCATATAGTAGGCTGCGATATCGGACCCTTGATTGCGCTCGAACTCGTCGCTGCCCTTTCGTGACCCACCAGCCAGGCTCGAGCCACATTGCAAAGCTGTTTGTTTGAAGTGTGAGAAGCGGCATCACAGCATCGAAATGGCGCATCCACGCTCAAGTGGAGAAGGCGTTTGAACTACCAGATGACCAGTTCGCAAACGACAGTGAGCCCTGACGCTTGTCCTGGGGCAGGTGCGCTTCCCGGCGCGGCATTCCGGCACGTCAGGCGACCTCGCCGGGCAGCAGAGCAGACGTGACAAGGCAACCAGAGCCTGAATGGCGTTCCGACACCATTTTACTGTGCCCCGCGGCAGGTGCGCTTCCTGGCGCGGTCCTTCAGCGTATCAGGCGACCACGCGGGGCAGCAGAGCCAGGGCTACCGCTGGCCCTTCGGCCCGGTGGGCATCGTCACGCCCTTCAACTTCCCGCTGGAAATCCCCGCGCTGCAGCTCATGGGCGCACTCTACATGGGCAACAAGCCGCTGCTGCACGTGGACCGCAGGTGCGGCAGAGAGTGCTGTCGCATCCATTCGCGATGAATGCTTTGACATGCACAGATTCTAAAACTCTTCGCTGGAGATCCCCGCGCTGCAGCGCATGGGCGCGCTCTATATGCGCAACAAGCCGCTGCTGCACGTGGACCGCAGGAGCGGCGGCACAGGTCCTTTCGCAGCAATGTAAACTAATATTTGCAGGATGAAACCTGGAACTTGCAGCTCTGTACATGGGCAACAAGCCCCTGCTGCACATGGACCGCAGGTGCGGCAGAAACCTTGAACTTAAGAGACGAAGTTGCAAATCTGCAGAGTCCGCAATGTACACTGCTACACGTGGACCGCGGGTGCGGAGACAGGGCCTTGTTGTTAGAATGCAATATGGGAGACGGGCAACAGAATTTGCAGCTCATGGGCGCCCTCTACATGGGCAACAAGCCGCTGCTGCACATGGACAGAGCGTTGGGTCAGCATCTAGGCGGGCGTCCAGCCAACAGCTATGAGGCGCCCGTGGCCAGTCCCACCTAAAAAAACGCCCACAAAACGCACCCGAATTTTTGCGGCGCCGCAGGGTTTCTTCCATGGCGAAGCACATTGTGCGGCTGCTGCAGTACTGCGGCGTGGCAGCGACCACCGTGTACTACATCCATGGCCAAACTTATTTAAATCCTACGACTTCACCCTGTCATATAAACCCTGCTTCCCGCTGTACAGGGTGTCCATCGTGGCGGAGCACTTCGCGCGGCTGCTGCAGCACTGCGGCATGCCGGCGACCGACGTGGATTACATCCACGGCGACAGCAATCCGCCCCCTACAATTACACTTTGAAATAACCCCTACTCTCGCTGCAGGGTGTCCATCGTGGCGGAGCACTTTGTGCGGCTGCTGCAGCACTGGGGCATGCCGGCCAGCGACGTGGACCACATCCACAGCGACCGCTTCCAAACCCTACAACTAAACACAGCTTTGTCGCTGCAGGGGTGTCCTTGTGGCGGAGCCTTTGTGCGGACGCTGCGGCACTGCGGCATGCCGGCGAGCAATGTGGACTATCCCAGCCTTTGGAATGTAACCTGTGCGTTATCACTGCAGGGTGTCCATCGTGGCGGAGCACTTCGTGCGGCTGCTGCAGCACTGCGGCATGCCGGCGACCGACGTGGACTACATCCATGGCGACGGCAAGGTGGTGGGCTCCATCCTGAAGGACGCGCCCGTGCGCTCGACGCTGTTCACCGGCAGCCAGGCCGTCGCTGAACATCTGGTCGTCGACCTCAAGGGCAAGGTGGGACTAGAAGTAGAGTTCTAGTTCAGTTGGATTTTCGTCGCGGTGTATTTCACGCTGTTCACCGGCAGCCAGGCCGTCGCGGAGCACCTGGAGGTGGATCTTGAGGGCAAGGTGCGCGCGCCAGAAGATGAACTGTGCATCTGTGCCCTTCTGAATCTCGCAATTGCGAGGTAGCTGCAGCACGCAGCCTGATGACGGCCAGATGCTAACTGTGTCACATGACTGGCTGCGTGGGTTGCGTCCCTGCCGGCAGCTGGCCTGGATGATGCTTCAATAATTTAAAACCTCCACATTTTTGTCTCAATTTAACAACGTCATTTCAAGCCCCAACGCCGGTGTCCTCCTTTTTGTGGACTCGACCTGCTGACTCCTGCTCAATCTTTTTAAGATTCACCTTACAAAGTGCATCATCGCTGCCACTGCCGCAGGGCTTCCTGGTGGGCGTGGCCTTTCATCTTCTGAGGACATGCAGAATGCATCGTACAGGGTCCAGATACCCTTCCCGACGTTGAATGTCAGCCACCTCCCTGTGCAGGTGTTCCTGGAGGACGCGGGTTTCGACTGGAAGGTGCTGGGGCCGGACGTGAGCAACGACGCGTACGTCGCGTGGCAGTGCGACCAGGACGCCTACGCCTGCTCCGGCCAGAAGTGCTCAGCGACGTCGCTGCTCTTCATGCACTCCAACTGGGCCAACGCTGGTGCGTGAGCTAGTGGTAGACCACCACTTCCTCGATACGCTCAGGTCTCGTCCCGCCTTTCCTCCGCCTCTGCTGATCGACTGGGTGCAGGCTGGTGCGCCGCCACGAAGGTTGCTGTGTTTCAGCGACACTCTCTGCACCCGTTGAGTTGCTGAGAACAAGACAAATGCAGCAAGCACCGCTATCAAGGTTGCATCCTGCAGCTCCTGCTGCAAGCCCAGGGCCAGGCACTTCAGGCGATGTGCCACCCTGCGCAAGCCCGCACTGACTGTGATCTGTTGCTGCGATCGGCTGGAAATGTGGCTGGCAAAGCGTGCGTCGAGGCGCAAGCTGGAGGACCTGACCATCAAGCTGCAGGACAGCCGCTTCTGCTTGAAATTACGATCAACACGACTCCTTTCTGACTGCAAAATCTTATCCAGCAGGCCTGGAGAAGCGGCTGGCAGCGCGCGCATCGAGGCGCAAGCTGCAGAACCTGACCATCGGGCCTGTGCTGTCTCTGCCTGCTCTTCCTTTCAGACGAGTATCCTCTGAGTACCCACATCCTCTGATTGCTCACAGGCCTGGAGAAGCGGCTGGCGGAGCGCGCGTCGAGGCGCAAGCTGGAGGACCTGACCATCGGGCCCGTGCTGTCGTGGACCACCGACCGCATGCTCAAGCACATCGACGCGCTGCTGAAGATCCCCGGTGCGCCTAGGTTCCGGACTCTAAACCCTTTAGCACATGCATCGTGATAGCAGCAGCGGTGGCAGCACCGACCGCATGCTCAAGCACATCAATACGCTGCTGAGAATCACCGGTGCGCCCACTTGCTCCTCCTGACCCCGCTCCCTGCCTGACGCATCCCGAACTTGGCAGCGGAATTGGAAATGCCGGCGGAGTGTCAGCAACAGTGGTGGCACTGGCAGTGGGCGCAGTGGCGGCAGCGGTGGCTGCAGCTGCGGCCATTGTCGCCGTCTGCTGCCGGCCTCTTGTGCGCCATTGCCTGGCCGCTTGTAAGGCTTCGCTACAGCTGCTACGAGGGGTCGCACGATGGCCACCGCCAGCTAGTGATCTCAGCAGGCTGCACAAGAGAGGTCCTGTGCCTATGTTGTCCCACCAAAGCCCTATGTAGGCGAATGAGCTGTGATTGAAGAAGCGAGATGCCCTAACCCGAGATCCCGTCTCGCTCAGGGGATGTCGAGCTCCCTGAAATGCCATGATCAAAGCGATTGCCAACAAAGCTGTCGTTTCTGGGGTGCAGGCGCGCGGGTGGCATGGGGCGGCAAGCCGCTAGAGGGGCACTCCATTCCAGAGGTGTACGGCGCCATCCAGCCGACGGCGGTCTTTGTGCCGCTGGACCAGATTATCGCCTCCAACGCCAACTGGGAGCTGGTCAACACCGAGCTCTTCGGGCCCTTCCAGGTAACTGGGATCCAAAACGACAAAACATAAGACATACCATGCTCTCCGCAACGGGCATAGACATTCTCGCTCCCCGCAGTTGGTTGCCGGGTACGGCCTGGTACCGCCAGGTACGGTCTGGGCCTTTATTCTGCCACGCATCAGCCCTCCAGGTGCGTGCTCCCGGACAGCACCTTACCGCAAAGCTGCTGCAGGTGGCACGACGTCGCGGCGGCACGGCAGCCGATGGTGGCGGCAGCTCTCCCCTGACGCGGGATGCGTGCGCAGCTTGACAGCAAGTGAGTTGCACATAATCAGACCCAGGGGTACTGGCAACGCAGCGCTGCATGGTGGTGACGAGGTCAGCTCCATCAGACTGCAGCATTCGATGCACCATGGCGCCTCCCTGGCCGCTGTGAAGTGTGCGCATTCCAGGGATCTGATCTCACACCCTTCTGCGCCCCCGCCAAGGTGCTGGCGGAGTGAACTACAGAGACGCTGCTGCGCCCAAAACCCTGAACTCCCTGCAGTACTTGCGTCTTCTCATCACTCAGGCTTTTCCGCATTTGGTCCCGCTCAGGTGCTGGCGGAATACGGTGACGAAACTCTGCCGGCGGCGCTGGGCGCGCTGGAGCGCATGAGCCGGCGCAACATGCATCCTTGATCCGCGTTGTGGCCGTTTTGTGTCCCTGCAGGTGCTGACGGAGTACAGCTATGAGAGGCTGCCTGCAGTGCTGGGCGCGCTGAAGCGCACGAGCCAGCATCTCCAGCGCGCCCCACACACCATGCATCTCTTGTTGATCTGCCAGAATTTGACCTCATAGTTGATTCCTCTCTCAGGTGCTGACAGAGTACAACGACGAGACGCTGCCGGCAGTGCTGGGCGCCCTGGAGCGCATGAATCAGCACCTCACGGCTGCCGTCGTCTCCAACGACCGCCTGTTCCAGCAGAAGGTGTGTTTCGCCGTTTGAGTGCCCAATTTGATAATTTCGCTGACAACTGTGGGAAGTGCATGCATTTCACGTGCATGGATCATCATGCAGTCGGAGTACGGCTGCCTGCTGGCAGCCTTGTTGCGCTACTGTCTGTCGAGCTTTTCTCAAGTGTGCTGGGTCTGAATTGGCAGCTGATCATCAACGACCTCACGCCCTCTCCTCGCAGCTGCTGGCCAACACTGTGAACGGGACGAGCTACACGGGCATCCGGGGACGCACGACGGGTGCCCCGCAGAACCACTGGTTCGGCCCCTCCGGCGACCCCCGGGGCGCCGGCATCGGCACGCCCGAGGTGCTCATGCGGAATTCCTCCCTTTCTGGCTTTGCAGATGTCCAACCTGACCTGAAAACGTTACACATATGTTACATGCCATAACTCTATGCGCGCCGGCGTTGGGACGCCCATGGTGCCCATGTTTGCGGTGCACATAATCTCCCTTGCTTGCCCAAATGTGCACGTAGCGCCAGCAAATTGGCAGGCGTGAGCCGTCCGCACCGACACGTCGAATGTCTTCCTGTTCATATTTACCCAGAGGAGCATGCATGCATGCATGCATGCTTGCTGCCCAAGCAGAAGGGCATGCAGGCCTGGTTGCTGCCCAACAAGCCAGCACGCCCTGCACAGCGGCAACACTCTGTCTGCAGCTACACTGTTCAGACCCTGCTGGTCACAACTGTTGCTGACCCCACTGGCCAGAACTGTTGCTGACGACACTTGCGCTCGCTGCGCCGTAGGCCATCCGCCTGGTGTGGTCGGCGCACCGGGAGATTGTCACAGACGAAGGCCCCGTGCCCACCGACGAGTCGCTTCTCACCACCACCTGAGGCATGGCTGTAAACAAGCCCAGCGCCGCCTGGGGTGCCTGCGCACATGGCCGCCGGCGCATTGCCGGCGGGAACGGGCTGGCGGCAATGGGCGCGGCGCTTGCACCCGAAGCAGCCGACATGCGGGCTCAGGCAGCGCTGCCTGGACGCGGCGGCGGCAGCCCCTGAGCTGCTCGGCTGCTGCCGGCCGGCTGCCGGCGGGCCTGGCCGTGTTGTCAGTGTGTGCATCACGGCGTGTCGCCGCCTGCTACCGGCATGCGTGCAGTGGCGGCGTCAGCACATTTAGCAGCGGCAGCATCTCCCCACGTCCGAGGCCACTAGTGATGCTGGGGCGTGCATGGCGGGCGCAGTGCTCTCAGACACCTGTGCACATTTGCTCAGCTTGTGGCCCGCCGGGGCTGGTGCCACCTGCTGCTGGCGGGGAATTTTGGCGAAGCTTGAACGGATTCTAGTAGCAGCAGCAAGAGCTTGCACCAGTGCAGCAGCGTACATGTTGATGTCTAGGACAGTGACTGCTGGCATGGGAACAGGACATCTCTGTGTGAGGTGTTCTAAAGCTGCCCGTACATCGCCTTCGTGGACAATGATGGAAGTCGCAACACAGATCATTCTCCTCGGCATTACACCACAAGCGTTTCTACAGCAACGATTCCGCTCCTCAAAATTTCAGATGTGCTTATGGCAGGCCAGCAACAGACCATTCGTACTGTCCCAGCACTGTCCTAGCACCGATCGGGTCTCCGACGTGGGACCACGACGAACATGCAGCTTTCTCCGGTCGGCATCCGACATGCCGACTAGCCGGAAGTGCGTGCAAGCACTGCTGCAGGCAGGATCTAACAGTTGAGGTGCCAGCTGGGGAACAGGGTGGTGCCCTTCAGCTCGTAGAGGCACCCGCTCCCACCCGGCGTCAGAGTGAAGTTGTCGCCGCTCTCATGGTTTGTCTTGCCTCCGGCAACGTCGCAGCTGACCCAGCAACTCGCATCATCGGGAAATCTACAAGCAGAAACCGCCAGATCAACAAGTTGCATCGTGGTACAGGATTTGCATCATGATGGCGGCAAGCGACGACAGTGCTGGCGATTAGACGAGGCTGCCTATTCAGGGCTGCAACTGGACATTCAGGTCCCGGCACAGATCGGTCTCATGGCCGTCGGTTCTCACGCGCACCCTGGCGCGCGCGTATCGGAGTTTTGATCGACACAGGATCAAACTCTATGTCATGAGCCTTCCAGACAGAGGTAGCAACTCACTGTATGTCAATATCTCACGCTCTCAGAATCCACTCTGTGAATGTATGGGTCTGCTGCTGTGCGGCCCTTTCTCGTCGGTCGTATGTCAACGCTGCCAGCCACGCAAGCCGAGGAAGAACCTCGCCCGTGCAAGCAGCAAAACAGCGCCGCGGCTCTCCTCCAGCAGGCAGCACTTGCCAGCATTTACGTGCACAGAACCCACCGCTGCAGCCGCCCTGCTGCCGGCAGGCTGCCGTACATCAGGCCGCTGTACAGGCATGCCAGCAGCGAAAGCCTGGGGCGGACACCGGACCGGCGCAGGCCGGCAGTGTGTGCGTCACAGGTTGAAGCGCCGGCGCATGGCTGCCCTGTCCTTTTCGGGCTCCAACATTATAGGTTGAAGCGCCGCCGCGTCGCGGTCTTGTCCTTTTTGGCAGTCTCCCACTCAAATTCGCCGCCCTTGGAGTCGAAGGTGCCCTTCTGCAGGCTCTGCAGCCGCAGCGCAAAGCGCGGCCCCAGCTCCTGCGGCGGAAAGCACCCGACTTGCAATGAGAACGGAATGTCACAGCTGCGAGCGGGCTGATGGGAGTTGGTAGTGGCCTTCTGCGAGCTCTGCAGCCGCAGCGCGGAACGCGGCCCCAGCTCCTGCAAGAAGCGCAGAAGGATCTCATCTTTTGCACAGAAAAGCACTTGAGACAAGTACAACTGCGTGTGATGAGCCGTTAGGCGCTGTTAGTCACGCGCTGTCGCATTGACCTCGTCTCCTTCGCCAGCCTGCAGCAGGCAGACGTGATGCGAGAGATGCCGTGGGAACCACTGCCGGATTGGACCCATCAGATCGCCGACCACTGCTGCGCTGTCGTCAGAGCTTGCACAGGTTGTGTTCGGCTCAACAGCCTATATTCTCGAATTGCAATTGGAGTTCACATGGCAGAGATATCACCTGTAACCGGGCGATGACGCGCTTCTTCTTTGTCTTTTCTCCCGCCTTGCGCTGCTCCTTCTCCTCGAAGATGTACCGGTGATGCCTGCGGGTTTCGTACTTGCGATTCAAAAGTTTAGGGTAATGCATGCGGGGCAGGCAGCCGCAATCCTCACCTGCAGCTATGCGATGCTGTGGTACTGCACAAGGAGCTTGTTGCATGTGCCGCAACAGCCGCAGCGCGCCCGAAAGCGGCAACAGAGCACAGTCTTGTGCTGCGCTGCAGGGCTGCTTGCATGAAAAGCAGACAGCCAGCGCAGGCCAAAGCAGGCAGCAGCAGGGCCGACATTGCTACGCAGCTGAAGCTGCTGGATTGAGTGTGAGCCTGAACTGCTGAACGATTGCTGCAGAGCGTGGCACCTGAAGAAGATGAAGTCGCGCTGGTTGTGGAACGTCACCGCGCGCCGCCCCCTGTACGCCGGGTCCTGCGATAATCAAATCCTTGGTCTGTTCGAATGACACCCAATGAGGCACAAAGTAACAGGTCTGCACAGGCTCCGCTGGTGCACCAGGGCTGCAGCATCCCCTCATGCAGCGGGGAAGGTGGCACAGCACACTTTCATAGAGGCGCACGAGAGTAGAGGCTGGCCTCCGGTCACAGCATCATTGAACACGCTGGCGCTGCAGGGACCAAGAAGTTCAACACACCTGGGCAAACAGCGCCCCGAAGAGGCGGCTGACGCGATGGCCCAGCCGTGTGCCGAAGCCCGAGAGGATGACCTCCGGCTTGTGCGATGTCGGTCGCCCGTGCCCCTGCGCAGAAGACAGCGAGGTGTTCAAGCTCTGAGCATATTGTGCGAGCACATCAAAAGTTTGGTTGAGCATTCACACGATCTGCAAATTGCCGTGCACATCAGCGTGCGGAGCAGGTTGAGCATGCTGCATTTTTAGAAGGGAGTTGCTCCTTGGGCCCAAAGAGCCTAATTGCTGGAAAACCTAGACACAGTCCGCCTGGCAGGTGCAGCCCAGCCATGGCGTAGCAGACATACATCCTGCTGAAGCCACTTGTATCGTCGAAAAAATTGCTCATCGAAGGAAGTATCTCGACTGCTCACCTTCCTGGTCCTTGGACAGCACCATCTTGGACAGCCGGATATGCGCCGTCGGGCCGCCGGCAAGGTGCGCCACTGGGAAGTTTTCACCAGAAACAGCAACCAGCCAGAGGCTTCTAGTGGAGCCGGTTTCAAAGACACCTTGAGGTCCTTGGACAGCACCAGCTTGGACAGCCGGAAGTGCGCCGTGGGGCCGCCGGGGAGGTGGATCACCAGCAGCCCGTTGACGGATTTGCGGTCCTCGTTGACCACCACCAGGTCCGTGAAGCCGCGCGCGGCAGCGTACTTCGCGATCTTCTTTAGCGGAAATCCTGCGCGCTTATAGTACTGCGCGCTGGGGAGCACCTGCATGGAAAAGGATAGCGTGACACATGATTTAATTTACATTGCAGCTGCTGTTCACTCCGCGCCAGCGCCTCATCATGCTCATCGCTGGTGGCGCTGCGTATGGCAGCACGGCACCTGCACGCACACTGCGCCGGCACGAAAAGGTCGGTACAAGGCGGCAGAGCGAAAGAGGCTGAATCATACGCCGCACCTCCAGCAGGTCAGCGATGAAGTGGAACATGACCTTTGACGGCTTGTACGTCGTCGTCAGCAGCACGCTCGGCGGCCGCTCCTGCAGAAATGCAACAGCGACTTTGCGGAAACGTCCATGCGGAAACGCAGGGGGGTAGCTGAGCGTGCTGTTTTTCCGACAGCAGCTTGCTCGGCGGCTGCCACAGGTCCACAAGTCCGAAACATTCAGATGATGAAGGGGGAACTTTAGCGTGATGTTTCACCATTCAGCAGCACGCTCGGCGGCTGCTCTCCTGCACATCTGCAAACTCGGCAACATTCAACTTGGCGATAGGGAGGAAGGGAAATCTGAGCATGCTGCTCTTCCGCCAGCAGCACGCTCGGCAGCCGCTCCTGCCACCTCGAAATGTCAGCGTTCGATAGAATGCCCTCACCCTGCCTCCGGCCTGCCCCCATCTCTGCTGCATGCGACACGCCCATGCACAGCACCGGGCTGTGCTGCTGACATGTGTCGCATGCCAGCCAGGGACAGCTGTCCCGCGGCTCCCGCGCTTGGCCATGCCGTGTCAAGAGTCTGAAGCTGCGCGGCTGCACACCGCAGCCGGGCCTCTGTGCCACCTAAAACCCCGGCTCAACACCCCAGCTCAAAAGGCCTCAACCACAGCAGAGAGGCCCCACCTCTGAGGAGTGGGGCGCGACGTCGTCCTGCTGAATCATTCGCTGGAGAGAAGCTCCAGCCCTGGAGAGAAGCTCCAGCGCAGTGGCCCACTAGTGTCATTCACCTCTGAGAAGTGCGGCGCGAACTCATCCTGCGCCTGCTCCTCTGCGAGCTCCGGGTCGTCCGCCGCTATCCGCGTGTCGCCCCAGTCCCGCGTGTTCTCGATGGTCTGCGGGCGACAGGAACGGAGACAGGGTCAGCGTCGAGTCCGCGCCACCTCAGAGTACCGGCTGCTGGGTCGTTCGCCGCTATCTGCATGTCGCCCCAGTCCCGCGTGTTCTCGACGGTCTGCGGGCAGCAGGAACAGAGGCACAAGTGAGTGTCAATATCTCTTGAACTCTGCAGTGCTCTAGCTGCAGGTGGTCAGCCGCGCTCTGCGTGTCACTCCAGTCCCGCGCGTTCTCGATGGTCTGGCGAACCAGGCACAGGTGCTGGTAAGCGATTATGTGAGGTCAATTGGCAAGCAGGGTTCGTGGCCATGCGCCGACGGGCACAACAGCTGACCGAGACATGGCATGCAATGCCGCAATGCTGGCAGTATGCGTGCATGCTGTGACACAGTGGATGCACTGCAGCACATGAACCGGCTCACCTTTGGCTCCTGTTTTGGCGCTGGCTCGAGGCCGGCCTTGACGGCCTTTTCTGCATCCTTTGCCGCCTTTTCCCGCCGTATCCGCTTCTCGTTCTGCATGTCAAAACATCAGCTGTGGTTTCGGCTGGTGAGTTCGCAGTGGGATGCAGCCGGCTCAACATGCGTGGCGCAGTCGCAGGCGTTTCGGCGCATGGATGTATGTGCCGCGCGGCGCTGGCGGCTGCGGCGTCGGGGCAACGCCAGCAAGAGTGCATGCTCTCATCTGACGGCATAGTCCCACCTTCTTCTTGTGCTTGAGCTTTCCGTAGGCTTCCTCCCGCTTCTGTTTGTTCCTGATGTGGCTAGTGAGCTGGCCGATGCTCTTGGCCTCCGCAATTGGGGTTGGCTGCTTGCTGGTGCCTGGGGCACCGCGTTTCGTCATAGCCTCAGCAACCTATTGGGACACTGTGGATGGACTGACAAGCTGCAAAAGGATCGTCAGGATGTACGCAGACACTGTCGGAGAAGCATGCCGCGTTGTGGAGAAGTCACAAGCAACACATGCACGGCCCTGACAGACACAATATTTCGAGGTATTCTACACTGCAGCAAGTTTTGAAAGTGGGGAACACACGCGCAAATGAGAGAATTTGGCTGTGAAGCCGAGACCTGCAGCAGTCCATTTTTGCTCTAGGGCGGGGCCGCCGATGCCGCCGACATTCACCGGCGGGAGCTGCCCACTATCCCCACACCATTGTCCCCACACCATCGGAAACGCAACCGCGGTGCAGGCTGGGCGCCGCGCACTCAGGCAGGGCTGGTCAGGGAGAAGCACGTTCTGGCGCTGTCCCAGTACAAGACCGCACTTTGAAAGGGGAGGCCAGTCCGAGGGGTCAGTGGTCAGTAGGCACACAGGGCGGGAGCTGCACATACAAGGTGGTGCGTGCCCCAGCTGCTGGCGGGCACGGCGGAATCCCATCCAGTATTTACACTTTGCAATACTGCTGTCACTGAATAACGAGTTCCCGATATCTGTGGTATGGCACTCCACCCCAAAAACCCCATGTGCGTGCTGACACGCACTAGGACGAGCGCACAACTCGCAAAGAAAGCTAGTGCGGCTGCGGCTCGCCCAACGCCATAAGCATTATATGATCTATATTTTCCGAAGTCCTGCGTCGGCTGGCTATGCGCCCAACCACAGGTAAAATGCGGAGCAGGGAGAGAGGTGGGCCAGACATCTGGATTAGATGGACCTGGCCCGATGAATTAGCATTCGTCAACTGGGGAAATGGGAGTGTTCCGAGTCATGACAGCGCTCATTGCTCGGCGCCCAGCGGCGCTGCTGCCAGGTTATAATAAACCACTACACTAGGGTATTGCAAGCCGCTTGAGAGCTGCTGCCTTTTGCCACGTGTGGCAAAAGTTATGCTACATACTTTGTTAAGTACTCCCGCAGCTGCAGAGCGCCGCCATCGTGTCTGCCACGCAGGCAGCGCCCTGCAGGAGCTTCTGTTCTGCATGCTGAAATCCCGTCGTCTAAAGAGGAAACAGGCTGGTGCTGGCCGGCGATGTGGTGGCGGCCGTCTGCCTCGGCTGCAGAGGCGCTGTCTGCAGCGGGGCTAAGGACTTCATTGTAGCGGCGGCGGCGACGGTGGCCCAAGCGGCTGCCGCCTCGTTTTCGGCGCGTTTGCGCGGCGGTCGATTTTGGCGTCGGCGCCCGCCGCCGCAACTTGCTGTGAATCACGGGTGGCCTTGCTGACCCCGTCTGTACGGCTCGATCGCGCTGCGTATTCGCGGCCGGCAGCATGCTGCGGCTGGCGCTGCCGAGAATTGCGCGCCTCGCCGGCGGACGTCAGCGGTGATTGTACTACAATTACCGCTGTAGTACAATCACCGCTGACGGCCGCCGGCGAGAAGAGAAAGTACGGTACTTCCCGGCCGCCGCCGCCTCAGTGCGCGTGCACGTTAAGCCGCGGCGGCGACCAGGGCAGGTCGCCCGACGGCGGCTGCTGCGCGGCGGCCTCCACGAGGGCGACCAGCTGCGCGATGCTCTGCCGGTTGCAGCCGTCCACGCCGCGCGTCCGCCACACCTCCTCCGGGCTCATGGCCTGCAGAGAGTCAGCATGCAGGGAGCAGCTCCTGTTAGTGGGTTCATGAGTATCTGCAAAGTGCACAATGCTCTGCCGGTTGCAGCCGTCCACGCCGCGAGACCGCCACATCTCCTCCGGGCTCGTGGCCTACGGAATAGGATGCTTACGGGGTGACTCAGGGTCTTTCAGCTTGCAAGAAGATCGCATGAAGGAGACTATTCGGTATTCAGGAGCTTTGTCAGCGGCATTCTAGCTGCACCACTGCTGGTTTCTGCGCCACCAGCAAAGCATCACAAACTGAGCTACGTTTGCTGTAGGATTCAAACCATGATCGCGTTCTCACCAGGGCGCCGCAGGCGCTGGCGTCGTAGGCGTCCACCTCCGCGGCCGCCGCCGTCGCCAGCAGCGTCTCGTTGAGGTCAGTCACACCCGCCGGCAGGTCCGTCATGAACCAGGGGTGCGCCATGATCTCGGGCACTGTGATGCGGTTTTTGGGGTCCGGGTTGAGCATGCGGTGGATGATGTCCCGCACCTCCGCCGACGCCTGGAAATGCCAACGTCACTTGGTTCAAAAATTTCAAGCGCTTTCTTAAGCAGTAGTCAATGCATCCATATGCAGCAGTGTGGCTGCCAGCCTCGATATGCAGCCATAATACGACAGCCCCAGCACTACAGTGCCGCAGCAGCCCAGCTTGCAGGTTGGAAGAGTGCCCGGTGGACATGGCATGTCACGGCAGCCTGACTCTGCCCCGTGCGTCAGGCCCTACTGGTATCGTGACGATCTTTAAATCAGACAACATCATGCCTGGCTTGCAACAGGCGAGAAAAACACGCACCTCAGGGCGCAGCGGATTGTACTGACCGGCCACCAGGCGCGGGAACATGGCCTGCATGCGCTTGATGGGCGTCTGCGCCTGGTTGTGGCCGGCGGTGCGGAAGGGGTAGTCGCCGCACAGCAGGATGTACAGGCTGCAGCCGCAGGACCAGACGTCCACCGCCTTGCCGTCGTACGCCTCCCCTTTGAGCACCTGTCGGGTGGGATTTCAGGGTTTTGCAGGTCAGCTCTTATGCCAAAATGGTATTTGCCGCACAGCAGGGTGTACGGGCTACAGGGGCAGGTCCAGGCGTCCACTGCCTTGCCGTCGTACGGATCCCCTTTGAGCACCTGCGGGTGGAAATTCAGGGTTTCGCTGGTCAGCCCCCTGCCGGCACTAAGCCCTGCGGCACAGCCTGGCTGTACTGCGTCCGCATGCGGGACCGCAGTACATTAGTACACGGCACACGCAGCCTGGCGCAATCACAACATCACATACGCGCTCAATTCAATGCCATTTCGTCTGCATGGCGAGACAGCCATATAAATTGGATTTTTGCGCGGCACCCACCACGTATTCGGGCGTTGCGCAGGCGGGCTTGCAGCCGGAGCCCAGGTTCTAACCCAGCCGGAGTCCAGCTTGAGCTGCCCAGGCTTCTCTGCCACTTTATACTGGATGCAATGTCAAACTATCCACAAGAATGCACACCTCGGGGGCCATGTACTCGGGCGTGCCGCAGGCGGTTTTGCAGTCCGACTCCACGGCGCCGTCTTTCGAGTAGCCAAAGTCGCACAGCTTCAGGATTGCCGGCGCGTCGCCATGCAGCAGGATGTTGTCCAGCTGCAGCAGTGGCATGATGCAGGGTTGAGTGATTGATCAGTACTGCTTTATTAATTTGGATTGAATTGAATTGATCAGATTAGTAGCTATTAGTCATCGCCTTGCTGACGCCCCAGACTGATCGCCCAGCTGCTGCCAGAGAAGCCCGCTCGAAGTGGACTGCAGTCACCAGTCATCGACCCGACAGTCATGATCCTAGATGGTGGAACTGGCACTCTGGGTCAGCGGCGCCTCTGCAAGCGGGCAGGACGGCCAACACCAAGGAGGTGCGACGCCATCACATTCTCGCTGGGCTTGGCAGCGCGGTGCGCCCACTTTTCCTGTTGGTTGACAGCATATGATTCAACTTTGATCATTCGTTTGGATTCACTATACCTTGATATCGCGATTGACGATGCCCAGCCGGTGGCAGTAGTCCACCGCCACCATGAGCTGCTGGAACAGCAGCCTGGCGTCCGCCTCCGGCACCATCATGCCCTGTATCAAAGAGCAGACAGACCGTGATGCTCAGCGGCTCAGAGCTTGTTCGCACTGCCAACCACGGGGTGCCCAGCTGCGGATGCACTGCGGGCTGGCCTGGCCTGCCAGGGTCTGATGCACGCGTCACACCACGCAGCCTGCATCCAGGCAGCTCGCGGCGCCCCGCAGTGCCCCTGATGCATCGTTCCGCAGCGGGTGGTGCACCTGGGCCAAGCCTGTGGGAGTGCGCCCGCAGGTTGCCACTGGCGGCGCCCCACTTGGCAGCGCCCACGCACGCCGCGCCAGGAAGGGACCGACCAGGAGGCGCATCCCAGTCAAGGAACAAACACGACTGAAGATCCTTCTGTCTCCACACTCACGTGCGCCATGTGGGCCTCCACATAGTCGAGCAGGTCGCCGCTGGTGGCGTACTCCATGGAGATGCCCAGGTGGCCGGGCGTCAGGAACGCCTCCCGCAGGTGCACAATGTGCGGGTGCTGTGCGCACAGCCGTTGGTTCAGCAGCTCCCTGCACAATGCAGGAAGATGCACTCAGGGTGTCAAGGTCTCAGTGTTGCAAGGACATGAGCAGCCGCTGAGGACGCTGTAGAGACAGGTGACGTTAGAGCCTGTTTGGACATCATCTTGGAGAACATCACAGCATGTGGGCTTATGTGACAGCATGCTTCAGCTGCTGCACTGCAGGCGCCTGGCTAGCAGGGCACTGTGTGCACGGAAGTGGGCAAGGCGCACCGCAAGATGTGTTTGGTCTTCATCTTGCCCACGCTGCGGTCCAGGAATTTGATGGCCACCTGCTCCCCGGTCTCCATGTCCAGTGCCAGCTGCACAAAGCCGTGCGCTCCCCTGCGGAAACAAAAAGCACAAATGCATCAACATGTCCATCCCTTCGAAGCTGCTTCGCGGCGCGTGGCTCCGCAGCAGTTCCAAATGTTGAAGGTTTCGAGCGAGAAGCGCATGCATGCAGCAGCACATGCATGCATGCGCATGCATGCAAAATCAGCACAGCGCTGGGTCCCACCTGTTGAGGTCGCGCAGCTTGTAGTAGCGCTCGTGGTTTGACAGCGGCTCGGTGCTCTGGCAGTAGCCCGACCCGAACGCTGGCTGAGGAGCAGGCGGCCTCTGCTGCTGGTACTGCCGCTGTTGCCGCTGCTGTTGCTGCTGCTGCAGCTGCTGCGCCGCACCCGAACTCTGCGGCACAAACTTGCATTCAGACACATGCAACACAAGGGGCGGTGCCGTCGATTCATACATACATGGATTAGGCCTGAAGTACTGCATGCATGCGATATTCGCGCACGCCTGTGCACAACAGCAGCAGCAGCAGCGGACCTGCTGCGATGCGGATGCAGACGACTCCCGTGACCGGCTGTGACGCGAGTGCGGCGAGGACCCAAGCGTCTGGCCGCTGTCTGTGGGCGAGTAGGCCGGCCTGCTCTGCGGTCCGAGGGCCGGCGTGCCCGGCTGCGCCGCCTGGAGCTGGCCCTTGGCTGCCCCTGCCAAGTGCGATTCCTCTGCCGGCAGTTCCGCCGTGACGCACGAACCGCTGCTGGCTGCCGAGTCGGAGTTCGTGCATGTCATATCATCCAGCTTGTTTAACCCGTCGAAGGCGGAGTCCGATCTGCGGGCAGCAAGTGGATGCCGCAGTTGGTAAAAATCAGCAGAATCAGCATTTTCTTCCGGCTACGTCATTTGTCTTTTGCAAGCCTCGCACCCCGTGGCTTAAGCGGGCCTGCAGCGGGGCAGCACCGGTAGGCTTATAGCTTTCACGAAGGCGGCACGCGACGCCGCGCCCTGCGAGGCCGACTGGGTCCCCTCATAACCGGGTTGTACCGGCATTGGCTATCAGGGTGCAAGCGTCTCACGCCGCAAATGCAGCGGTGTTCGAGGCGTCACCACGGCGTCGGAATCTGCCAGAACTTGCCTGCCTAGCCCGCGATCTGCGAGCATCCGCGTTGACGGGGCTGCGTCTTCAGAGAAAACCTGGAGGCAGATGCCTGCGACTGGTGCTGTCGCAGAGCTGCAGGCTGGCACCCCAGCTGGCGACGGTGCGAGGGTGCGAGGGTGCAACTGCTGCGCCCAGCAGGACCGCGACTGCGCCCCGCAAAGCCGGCGTTCACGTCACTTCAGCAGTCCAGGTTCTAACTGAAACGCCGATCAGTCTGTCGCCTTCTCGCCTGACTGCTGAGAGTGTAATCGAGGGCAGTCCGAAAGACGCGTGCCGCAGGAGCAAAATCTGGTTCGGCAAAGCCAACCTACATCGCTTATTCAATCATGGCAGTCCTTCGCTGGGGCGATTCCTCAAAACAGCCTGTATTTGTACTGCCTCTCCCTAAGGCACCAGGGCCCATCAGGATCACTGCAAGATCTGCAGGGCCACGCAGCCCCAGTCGGTGCGAGACCCAGAGCACATCGCCCTGGCCAGCCCGGACGCAGTGAGCGACAGCCTGGGGCGTGGATTGCACAATGACGGCATGCCGCACAAGGCGGAGCGCACGCCGTCGCAAAGGTTCAGGCGGGCCAAGATGTTTCGAGCCGCGGCGGTGCAGCCCTTCATCAGCGCGAGCAACACATTAAGGCCCGCTGCTTCAGTTACGCATGAGCCATGCAGCCGCTGCGGGTCCGGAGCCGCTAGATACGCAGGCAAGCGCCGGCCCTTCGCTGTGCTCTGGGGCGCCGGTAACGTGCTTCTGCTCAAGCATCGGGGCTCTGCAGCCAGCCGCACTCGTATGCAATGCTGCGCCATGTGATCGCGTCACAGATGAAGCGGCATCGCCGCAGACATGGCGCATGAAGGCTGTCCACCATCATTCAGCGCTTGACCCCTTCACCGCCGCACGAGCGGGCACCACCCAGAATCTAATCGGTGATATAAACTTCGCACGAACACAGGCGCTGGAGCCCAGCTGCCGTCAAGCATTGGCGTCGGCAGTTGGTGGTGCCGCCGCTTGCCCACTTGATCAAGGTGAAAGCCCGGAAACGAGACATCAGACACATATTTTGACTGCCCAGTGCTTAGTAAGACTCCACTGGATAGCATGGCCAGCGGGCAGCGACGGTCTGACCGGTGACAACCGGCTTTACGACTCCTCTACCGCTCGGCGGAGTCATACGTAGCTGTCTCATCTGCGGGGCAGCGTGTGACCGGGCACTTGTGCACCGTTGAACTGCCAGGATTCTGCTAGCTCGCTATGGGATTGAGGCAGGCCGAGCTGCACATCGATATGTTTTCATCAGAAATTGCAACTGAAGCTTTGGCGAAATCCTCACCTGATGTCCATGTCTTCATGCTCCTTCTCGCAGCCAGATGAGCCTGCATATGGCGTGGCTGTGCTGCCGCTATTGCTGCTTTGCCGGGCATCGCTGCTGCTCGCCTTCGTCTCTGAACCGCCGCTGCTCGCCTTCCATCGGAATTTGGTGTTCCGCGAGAAGAACGCCATTATAGCGGAAGATGCCCCTGAAACTATTGCACGCACAGCTGAATGAGCCGTACAGCGCCGAAAACTCTACAGCCCTCTGCAACTGGAGATACGTAGGCACGTGCTTCGTATGGTCGCCAGGAAGCGCCGCCGGGGCTCAATACGCAGCAGCAAAGGCTGAGCCCGTGAACAATATTGTCCCGAAGGTGAATAACAGCTGTGCCCCATGGCACATGCGCGGAGGCGTGAAAGGCCACGAGAGAAATACGAGCACATGAAGCCAGCCAGGAAGGTCTGAGTCAACTATGTTACTCCAAACCCTATGACGTCTCCAGCGTCCCGACGAAGAACGGCAACTTGGGGACCTAAGCTCAAAGGTGCGCAGCATCGAAAGGCCGCAGCAATGAAAGTATTGTAACTTGCAAAACCGTCCTATCAATCTGATTCGCGACGTCTTCTAACGCAAGATCACATCAGCGCGCCCAGCCGCCTTCTCGCCAGCGCTGCCTCTGCAACCAGGCTTTAAGATGCAGCTGCAGCGCAGCGTGAGGGAGTGCACCTGCTTCAGCGGCCGCACGGCGCCTACCCTTCATCCTCAGCGGTGCTTCACCAGCGCACCCAGCAGCAGTAGAAGCACCCGAGGCATGCGGCGTGCGGCGCGCCGGCAGCCGGTGGCTGTCGCGGCGGCGGCGACCGTGGAGTTTGCCAAGTACCAGGGCCTGGGCAACGACTTTATACTGGTGCGCCTCATCACCTCTGGGCAAGAATACTGATTTGCTTACTGAGGCTTCATCAGTGCATCATCCAAAGTGACATGCGTCCATGTTTTCACCGCCACTGCAGGTCGACAACCGCGCGCAGCCGGAGCCGCTGGTCACTGCGGAGCAGGCGGTGGCGCTGTGCGACCGCAACTTCGGCATCGGCGGCGACGGAGTGAGTCCCTTGTGCCAGCTGCAGAGTCCCGCACCGTCCACACTTCTTGTCCAGACCATCAAGGCGATGCCCGCTGGCTTCCATTCGTGGCTTTGAGCTACCAATGTCTACCTCCTCACATGGCCAATGCCATGGCGGGCTGTTGGTCTGCTGCCCGATGGACTGCCGCTGGCGGCACACGAACCGTAAAAGGTATTGCCACAGCATCATCACCGGACGAGCTCCGGCATGCCTCTATATTGACGGTATACGCGCCTCCCGCTCGCAGGTCATCTTCGCGTTGCCGGCGGAGGGAGACACTGACTACAGCATGCGCATCTTCAACTCTGACGGCTCAGAGCCGGAGATGTGCGGCAACGGCATCCGCTGCCTTGCGCGCTTCATCGCGCAGCGCGACGGCAGCAACGGCTCCACCGCACACCGCGTGCACACGCTCGCAGGTCAGTAATGGCAGCAGCAGCGGCTGGCAGCAGCAGCGGCGCACATGTGCGTGGACTGTCGCGCTCATAGTCAAGCCTGTCCATCTGTACATTCTCGGCTCCTGGGGACGAGTGGACGGCGGTAGGGGAAGGAGCACGAATCGCGAGCTTGAGCTCGCCGCTCTGCAGATAGGAAGCTGCATTGGTGGAGCACTGGCCTACTGGTGAAGCACTGGCCGGCAGGCCAGTGCTCGTGGCGCCCATGCGCCTCCTTCGAGATCTCAGCAACGAGCAGGCTGCCCGCCTCGTTGCCCGCAGGCCTCATGCAGCCGCGGCTTATGGACGACGGGCAGGTGTGCGTCGACATGGGGCCGCCAACGCTGGCGGCCGCCGACGTACCAACGACGCTGCCGGCGACGCGGGACGGCGCCGCGGTGGCCGCGCAGCTCGAGGCGGCCGGCCGCACGTGGACCGTGACCGCCGTCAGCATGGGCAACCCGCACGCGATAGTGTACGAGAGCTCGGAGGGGGCCCTGAAGGTGCGAGGCGCGCAGTATCTGGGTGGTCATTCCCCAGGTGTACATCATGGTTTACGCTGAGGCGCGGCATGCGACATGCACATGCGGCATGCGACATACCTGAAGCGTGAGAGATGTTGGGAGGGCCTCGTGAGGCGGGTGTCACTTGCAACATGCATCCGAAGAACGGCGAGCGTGTATCACCTGCACTGCGGAGTGGCCGGTCTGCTCAATTACTGGAAGTGTATCTGAGTGTGAATCCATGGAGGTTCCTGGCGGCGGCGAGTGCTGGCCCAGGAGTTGGCTTCCCTCTTCATAGCCAGATGGTCTGCTGAGACTTCTCTGCACCTGGGCAGATTGACGACCTGGACCTGGCCGGCATCGGCCCAATCTTCGAGAGCAATGCGGTCTTTCCTGCAAAGACCAACACCGAGTTTGTGGAGGTGCGAAGCACGACTGCTCCTGCATCTATCTGCTGCATGCACACCTTTGGCATGGGCCGCTATAGTGCGCAGGTGCACCGGCCGTAAATGGCACAGGCCCTTCGGGACGTCGGGGGCAAGCATCCCAAATGAACATGATATGCTGTCGCAAGCCCGGAGGGGCCAAACGTGCATGTGGCAGGCATCCGCGCTTTTTTGCCTCTGATGCACAGCACAGGTCTTTTCTCTCGGCCTTCTGATGTACAGCATTAGACATCAGAGGCCACTTCCTGCGCTGTGCCGTGCATTGTATCCTATCTGTACAAAGACTGCACCTTTAGTGGCCACTCAAATCAGAGCTGCACCTCCTATGAGATCACAGCTTCCAATGGAGTATTTGTCAGCAGCTGTGCCTCCTTGCCAGGGAGCAGAAGTTGTTTGATTTGACATGCACATCAGGATTTTGCTTCTGTGCTGCCAGGTGGTGAGCCGGCAACATGTGCGGATGGTGGTGTGGGAGCGGGGAGCCGGCCGCACCCTCGCCTGCGGCACAGGTGCGCTGCTGCTGCTGCTGCTTCTGCTGCTTGCTGCTGCTGGAGCCCTTGTGTCAGCGTTGGGCCTGGCACCAGTTCTGCTCGATCCACAGCCGCTCAGAATCTGACTTCGGTCAGCTGCTGCATCCAGGAATGGCAGACTGATCTTTCATGATTTTGGTCTTTGACGGATTCTCGGACGACATCATGCACATCCTGCAGGTGCCTGCGCGATGGTGGTGGCGGGCGGGCTGGAGGCAAGGATACACCGCGACTGCCGGGTGGACCCGCCGCCAAGAAATGTCTGATTTGAGATGATCTGAGATGATGACCTGCACATACAGGCGCTTGCGCGCTGGTGGTGGCGGGCGTGCTGGAGGGCCGGATAGACCGCGACTGCCGAGTGGACCTTCCTGGCGGCCCGCTGCAGATCGAGTGGCGGGACTCAGACGGCCACGTGTACATGACGGGCCCTGCGGAGCTGGTGTTTGCCGGCAGCGTGTCGCTCTGAGTTTTGGGCTGCATTGACGCTCTGGGCGGCAGCAGCGAGGCGAGGCCAGCCCGACTCAGCGGTGTGTGGCGGCATGGCGCGGCAGCATGACGCTCGTTGGCGGCTTGACGGTGTGACCAGTGGGCGAGCCGCAGCAGCGGAGGCGTGGCAAGGCGGACAGCGCAGCTGGCAGCACTGTCCCAGAGTGACGCAGTGGAGGGGCTCGTGAGAGCCGCTTGGCGCGGTGCGGCCAGCAGCGGCGGCAGTATTTGCTGGCGATGGGCCTGGGCGTGGCCAGGGCGCGGCCATTGCGCAGCAACACCGCCTGTCGTGATGAGCTGCTTGGCTGCTGCCATTGGGGCTGGGCTGGTGGCGAGAGGGGTAGCAGTGCGGCGGCTGCGCTGGTGCGGGCGCCTTGAATTGCGGCGGCATCGTAACTGTGCTCAGGCGGATTTGGCAATTCCAAATGTATTTGCACTGAGTCTGAACCACAACTCCAGACGTAGAAGACAGTTGATACATCTGTCGAGCTCGGCATGCTGATGCATGGTCCGTCGCACGCAACTTTCTGTCTCTTGACAGGCACACCCTGTCAGTAAAGCTCCAGTGCGGCAGTAAAGCGGCGTCCCATAGCATTCACGTGAGACCTGATGCCAACGCCAATCAGCTGCACAGAGCCGCAGACTCCAGGGCACTGGAGGAGACGAAGTGTCTGGGCAGAAGCAACAGGGGTTGATTCGGGAACGCTGTGATGTAGTGAGCCCCCAGGAGGGTGTAGGAAGTGCGCGAGGTATATGGGGCGTGGAGGCCAGGGAGGGGGAGCACGTGGCTGTGACCTGCCGGTTCCTTGGAGATGTGG
>JAABUL010002470.1_pt1 | contig 30569 bp, 21 predicted proteins | sample 5559151 | NCBI WGS metagenome assembly JAABUL01 (sample SAMN10711876, study PRJNA513368) | rock metagenome | isolation source: Antarctica rocks | place: Antarctica: Victoria Land, Pudding Butte sud
CATTCCGTCAATTTGCAACGTCTTGAGCGGGAACCCCCCACCCATTCAAAACCAATGGACGTGGGCGACAAACACCGGTTGCGCTTTGGGTTTCTGGATGCCATCCGCCCTCTATTCGAGCTGCGGCACGTTGATGCCGGCTCCGCCACCAAACGCTGCGCGCTGTTCGGCGACAATCTATCAGGGGATGATGAATGCCTGCGGTACCCCGGGCGGGAATCTGTTCCCGGCTTCGGTGAATATAGATTCTGTGCCTTCGCCATACGGGAACGGATTGCCGGCTCCTGGGGGGAAGAGTTATGGGTCCTACTATATAACGAACAATGTGACGGGAGTCAATCCTATCGTTCCTTCATCGGTATGAAAGCGTCGGAACCTCTTTCATCTGTTCTGTTAGTCGGCACCGGAAAGCCTTAACGTGCATAATTCAATCATACTCCATCTAGATACTTACAGTCTAGTATCAAATTACAACAATAATAAGATACCCTTCTCGAGTCAAACAGTTTCAACTCTCCTCAACACCGCCCCTCAAATTTAGCCTTGAATAAGCGTTTGAAACATCAAACACCCCCACATCTTCTGTCGCATCACCGTTAACGCACCACATGGATGCAGGGTGTAGTACCGCACTACTGCATCCAGCCGCCACCCGCGAATTGATTCCATAGCAGCTCCCGAACCTTGACTATTGCCCTTGGTCCCTCTTTCAGCTTTACAGAATGGATCCTCTGTCTACCAACCCGCTCCGTGATGCCCCATCCCAAATCCCCCCTCGCCTTCCACCATCACATCCTGCTCTTCGCCTCGCTACTGCACCTCCTCACCGCCCGCGCCGTCTCCCATATAAAACCCTACCCACGAGAACCCACCAGCCATCCAACAGGCATCGCCAAAAACGAGCAGCAGCAGCAGCAGCAAGATACCTCACTTCCTCACAACAAACCCTCCAACACCCTCATCCCCATCCCTCCATCCCGCTCCCACCCCAAAACCCCCCCCCTCACCCTCCACACCCCCCGCACCCACTACCTCTCCCCCCCCTCCACCCCCACCATCGCCCTCCTAACCGCCCTCATCGAACGCCTCTACGACACCCTCGCCTACGCCCTCCTCGACCGCGACGCCCTAGACGCCTACGACCTGACCCTGCGCGTGGGTGGGCTGAGGTTGGATTTCTACTGCGTGGCGGAGGTGCTGGGGGTGATGGCTGTGAGGGCGGTTGTGAAGCGGTTGGGGCAGTTGGTGCAGGGGGGGTTGACGGGGGTGGTTGTTGGGGGTGTGGAGGGGGGGAGGGGGGTTGGGGTTGTGGTTGCGCTTGGGGTTGAGGGGGGGTGAGAGGGGGGGTGGTGGGTGGGATCGATGGTGTTTGGATCTAAGCTGCTTTGAGCTATTCTAGCTGGATGGAGAAGGCTGAAATGCCAAGCCTTGAGTTCTATTCGGGATTCTTCTTATTTAGGTAGGGGGAAATCTTCGATATCTTGCTGAATTTCCAAGGTTGAGTCACATCCATACTACAGTGGCTCAATCTACCACAGGATTAGAATGTGATACCATTCCAGTCTTAGGCTAACATAACTTTCGAGTCACTTTAGGCGCGTTGCCACAGCGCGATGATGAGGGGGCTATGTCCAGTCATTTTTGCTCAATCCTAAACATATAGGCCACAGAGGACGACGCATGTACATTCGATGTGATAGAATACACGCAAAAGCAACGCTTGAAAACATCGCGGACCACACAACTACTCCATGCCACGATGAGGTCTTTCTCTCCTCTAAAAGGAACGCTCGCAAAGTCCAACCCTAAATCGTACAAAATACCACCATCCACCGCTTCTCCGGTCCCACTCACTCAGCTAATTGCAGGGGAAATGGTCTGACAATCCACCACCGCTGATCCTACCTATTCTGTCCCAGTTGTTGAACGCCTCGTCCGCCCCACAGACAGGGATCTGAATAACACCAGCCGCTCTAATGCCGTTGTCGAATATATCGTTCAACTGGTCGTCATTGGTGGCGTCAATCAGCCCCCAGCCGTTCTTCTTGCCATTTGCGTTGAAGCTATTGACGGCCCTAGGTGTCGCACAGCCATTAGCTAGAAGAAGATTGAAGTATTAAACGAGTTGCACTCACCCTGCGACGAAATCGTCCCTGATGACTCCTCCCCAAGCTTTGCCGTCCAATTTTTCGACGCCGGGAAGGGGAGGGAGAGTATTGCTGGAGCAAGAAACAGCCATGTCTTCGCCGCCATCGCCACAGTTTAGGGAGGCGCCTGCCGTGGTAGTGGCGCCCATGAGGTAGTATAGACCGCCGTTGAAGCATACGAAGTTCTTGCCACCATCGTCATCGGAGATCCACTGGCTGACGGGGTTTTGAGTACCGCAGGGAGCTTTGGCGTCACTGAACGGATGGGAGATTAGTGTGGGTCTTCAGTCAAGAAGGGTATGATCAGGCAACCTACATGACAACAGGTTTGATGTTTCGGTTGCTTCGCGGCCATGCTTGTGGGATGAGGAAGCCGTAAATTGTCTTCTCCAAGGCCAGTTGCACGTCACCTGTATTCACTGTGAAACCAGGTTCCAATACTTTTCCGCCAGTGATCATGTTGTAGAGCATCTTGTTCGAATCATCGCTTCCATCGAAGATGTGTTTGTTGTAGGCGTTGACTGTTTCATCCCATGTCTTCACCAGATTGCCGAGATTGGTGCTGAGACTGTTCTGATTGGTAAGCTTGGCGCCTGGTACAGTCGTGTCTTTGACAATTGATACGCCACTGGAGACAACGGGGTTCACCCAGTCTTTGAAGGTGCCTAGAGTGTTGGGGTTTGCCTTGAAGAAGGGGACTGCCTTGAGTGCTATGTGCATGCGCCTCGTTAGACGAACAGATGCTGCGATAAACTCAAGACAGAAGACGTACCTGAGTTCCAGACTGGAGATGCGAACAACGCGAAGCCAAGACCCAGTAGATCCAGTGTCAGCTTCAGGGCCTCAGTCTCGTCATCGATGGGAGCGAACGTTTCAGCAAACCCTCCGATATCTGTTGTAATTTGTCCTTCAGCTTTGCTGATAGCGTCGAAGATGTCGTAATTGAGGCTGCTAATGGCTGTGAAAGAGTTGAGGATGAACATGCCAGCCGGATGATTGACATTGTTGCACTGAACGTAAGAGCCACATCCATCTCGCGCTGAAAGAGAGCCACATAGCATTTGTTCCGGGCCGTTGAAAAAGTTGGACACTTCCTGAGTGAATGTCAGACCACCGCTTCCCTTCTTCTTCCAGTCGTCCAACGCTGCTTTCCATGCAGTTTCCGTATCGACAGAGTTCCAGCGCTTTGTTTGATCAATTGAGGCATCGGTGATTTCGGGGGTCGTGCATTGAGAGCTGGACCAAGAGGGGGCATTATCAGGGGTGGGAGCCGCGAGAGCAAAGGCCAGGCCGCTGACAAAAGCTAGGAGACGAGCGTGACGGGAATACATCGTTGCCACGAAAATGGACAAGGAAGCAGATGTTGGGAGAGGGATATGGGGATGAAGGAATGATAAGAATGAGAAAAGGACAAGATATGAGATGCAAGATGCTGGACAATGTCGATGAGCGACCACGATGTAACTTGTTTGCTCTGTTCAAAGAGACATGCTTCTCCTACCTCACCAATCCCTTTATACAAATTCCGTTCATCGAGGCCAACGTGAGGCCTCCAACAGATCATCCCAATGGAAAGGCAGTGCAAGCGCCGCCATCAAATGTTGCCTGCCGGGGCGAGATGTTGGACGTCAGCAAGGAAATGAGGGAGGGAGAAGGCGAGAGGCAAGATCGAAGAGAATAATCATCAATTGTTGTTGTTCAAAGCCTGAGGAAGCATCATGAAACAATGGTTGAGTCTCATAAATGGTGTAGAGACGGGAGAGTCTTCAGCGGTCGCGGCGTAGGATATCTGGTCTTGGCGTTTGTTTGGGCCAATCAGCGGACCCCGTTGCTCCTCGTGCGCTCTTCCACAGACCGCAGCTGGCCAAGGGAAACAAAGTTTATACTCGATGGTCTTATTGCTGCGGCTGAAACAGCTTGGCAATTGTTATTAAGGAGGACGCCCAACATGTTGGAGAGGAAGAAAAGCTGAAGACCATTCGGAAAGAGTTATCCTTAAAACGAATGGAAGTCCAGCATTTCGACACATGGCTGCCAAAGCCATCTTCATAGCTGATTCTCTGCTGAATCATTCCGTGCTTCCCATCTTGCTTTGCTGCGCCCTCACATAGTACGTCTCAGTCGCTGGGTACTCGATCGTCTTCGCGAGCGACCCGCTGCTACTTGACATTCCTCTAGCTTTCGTGCTGTAGCCATCTGCGATGCCTTGAGCGGCCTAGTCAATGGCGATTCGTCCTTGATGAACACGTGGAGGCTGAGCATCCAATTTATCACGGCGTAACGCGGAGGCTTGCGAGCCACCTGACGACGAGAGAATTGAACATCTTTCCAACTGGGCATTTTGCTGGTAATCACCTTGTTGGAGGATTGACCAGTGTTGGCTAATTCTACAACGGGGTCCTCAGGATATGGCATACTCTCGCGCGAATCCAGGGACTCTCTGACACCTCCGTCTCTGTTGTGGAACCGCCTTCACCCTATAAGACGTTGCCTAGATCAGCCCCACATTCTTCTGCACGCCATCGGACCTAGTGGAGCCCTTCCAAAAGATTGGGGTTGCCTGCAGAGCTCATGCAATGCGACCCGGTTTTAATTTTGTTCAGTCAAACATACAACAGTAGATTTCCTACATGTGCGTCAGTCTCTTCAGATGTCTGCCCATATCGCGCATGCCCGCACATTCTCGCCGGCATAGGTGGGGTTGGTAGCCGCAGCCATTTTAAGCGTTCTGGGAGGACTAGGTCTCCTCGTGACTTTCGGGGAAAATCTTTGGTGGTCGGAGTCAGGCGCCAGTGTCAGGGTGGTGGGAGACGTCGCTAGCGGAGGTGAAGGCCTGCTTGCGGAAGGGGCAGGAGACACTGACGCGTCGATGCGTGCGGCGATCGAGGTACTATTGGAAATGTGTAGTCAGATTGGGTCATTCAATGTTGTACTGGGTTCAACACATTGAAGAAAGTGAGATGACTAACATATGAAGATTATTACCTTTGTAAAATTTGCGCCGGCACAGTCTGCAGTATGCAAACAGTATTTTGATTTTTCTTTGTCAAAGCTTGACCAACACCAAAAGATACCAGTGACCCACGGCATACATATGCTGCTCGACGGCCCTCTGACTATTGGAATCTCGTTCGCAAGTGTCGCATCCCCCCCCACCATGGTTCATATGAAGAGTGTTATACTGGATGATTAGGTTGGGACAAAGTAGTACGAGTTTGTGATCAGTTGGGGAATAAGGAGTCAAACCAGAACGGCCAGCTGATGCAGACCAGACGTGATAGAGATTGTGGTGGTATCCCCTTGTGGAAGACAGGGCGGATTGCTCAGCTGGGTAAGGAAGCTTTTTGTGCCGATTGAAAGTCGAAATTCACGCTGTCTCGGCTCTCCGCGCTTTCGAGAACGTGGGCCAGCAGCTGCAATTATCAGGAATCGAGTCGGTGGTTACCCGGTATTCATAGTGACTGCGGAGATGGACACTGGAGAGATAAAGTGATAACGTGACCAGCAGCAAATGGTTGCAGAGCAAGAACCCGGACCTCTTAACCAGTGTCATTACTGTATATCTTACATTAGGCGTCTTCTGCATACTCTGATCACAGTGTCTTTGAAAGATAGGGGGCTAGAATATCTCCCGCAATCAAGTAGGTCAATGGCATCCTAGCTGTTGTCATAAAAGAAGTCCCTCCCGCTTTGTTACAGCTTGTTCGCTGGATGATTGGTATCCGTGCCATCTAGAATCGTGCGGAGAACAGTGGATGCAGCCATAAAAGCCTCCGTGCCGAAACCGATCGGAGACCCCACTGCTGATGGTATGTTAGAAGACTGGAACCGGCCTGAGTCAGAGCCAAGCTACATTTCGATCACGGGGGTGGTGTTTGTTTGCAACCCTTTTGTTCTTTGTCGGGAAGAGGGTCGAGACATGTGCTATGAGTCCGACAAGGATCTTGACAATAACAAATCCCTCCACAGCAGGTGTCATAAGCACCTTTAGGACATACTTTGTCGCAATTATCGTCATATACGGCAGTTGGATTCTGCCAGCATTAGCTGATTGCCACTCTATAGACCAGAGGGATTGAAGTTCGAACTTACCGGACAGGGGACCGAAATGGAAGCTAATGTAGTAGCTGGAGGAGGAGAAGGGACTGAGGCCGATGAAGCGGTGGTAGAATACAAAGGAGTCTGATCTCCAAGACAAGGGTCGCTGGAATCGTCTTGTTCAAGGAATATGGCTGTAGCGTTTTTATTCATACCTGCCTGGGTACCCTCGCAAAGAGTAGATTGCTGAGGTCGCTTGTCCAGTATTACCCGTACAAGCATTTTCTTTAACTGTGTGAAGCCGACTGTTTTTGGATGAAACCACTTGTCTTGTCCTACACCGGTGGCAACTGTCAAATCTTGCTGTGCTCCGGGCGATGCAAAGTATTTAGCGACATCACAGTCCCAAGCGAAGGCATAATTCCGCTTGTCGATATATTTTGGGTCCTGTTGACACGTTTTAGCGTTGATATTGGCAAAATACGATGCACCGGCCATTTGAGTGGCATCATTAGCAAAGGGACTGAAAAACCAGATGCTGTCATCATAGAATTTGGGGTCCTCGACTCCAGGTTCACAAAACCGGTGCTTGTAAAATTGTTCGAAGTGGTAGTCGATAAGGTTTGGATCCAGCGTCCAGAGTCTGTTTTGCTGCCATCCTGCAGGCCAATCGACATCGGGTACATTTGGCGGCTGCTTTGAATCGACATAGGCATTGGCGATGTCTGCTAACTTTTCGTTGAGTGTATCAGCCATGAGGTTCAACTTTTCGCGCAAGTCCTTCGTCAACTTAGGTTTATAGCCTGGGAAGATGCCAAGTGACTGCTCATTACACCACTCGGTGTCATAGTTGAAGAAGCGTGGGTACAAGATGTGGTAGACTTGGTAATGTGTGTCTCCCTTCAGCCTGTCAAATATACCGTCATATACTTTCCATACTTTTGCGCTTAGGTCGTTGGGATACGTTCTCAAGTACTGGAATTTTTCTTCCAGAGTCGTTTCACAGTCGACATTTCGTCCAGGTACGGGTACAAGGCAAGCTTTGATTACATCAGAAAAGCCGAGGTCGTTTCCGCCTATCGTTAGAACCACAATGTCATTATCTTTGCGGAGCTCGAACTTCCCACCATCCGTCAGTACATTAGCTACTACATCCTCTGAAGTATATCCACTACAAGCAAGGAATTGAAGAGGATTATCTCCTTGATAAGGCCAGTCCTCGAGGAGTTGGCTAGGGTAAGACCCTTTCGTCTTATAGCAATCATCGGGTACACCGTGAAAGGGATCGCCTGCTCCAGGACCAGCAGTGAAACTGTCGCCTATGGCGGCCCAATTGAATGGCGGCTCATGAGGGGTGTAATTGTCCTTGATCTTTGCCCTTTTGCTCAGACTGTTGAAAATTCGACCAGGGGAAGGTGAAGATTCTGAATGATGTTAACGATTTTCCAGCAAGATCATTGAAAACACCTTACGACTGAGCGAAGCAAAAACCGTGGCGCTGAGACAAGCCACTTGCATCAAGTAGGCCATTTGCTTCTTAATTTTGGCAGGTTCCGCCTTGGTCTTCGTTAGCTGGGAGGAAGAGTCAGTTCCTTGGTTGGTTACTATGATATATGAGAGACCGTAATGACAATGTCTTTATTAACAGGCAAGAGCAATTTTTCCCTTTGTTGTGATAGATCAGGAAGATGAAGGTCCTTCTAGAGGGATGAGAGGTAGTGGGAGACGTTACCTTTAAGAAGACTGATTCTCCTTTGAACAAGTGCTCTATACGGCCCTGTCCGCAGATTATAGCATGCGTGTGTGCATACTGATTCATGTTGGCCTTTATTAAACATGGATTCGCATGGCTGAGTATGCTGTGCGCTGTGGAGGGGAACAACCATTGAGAAGAGTGAATCATTCCGATAAGTTGTGGTGCCATGACTCTCATCCTTTGCTGTTTCATGGGAGAACAGTAGGCCCAAACCAATGCTGTACCTCGGAGAGAAATAGTGGCATTCGATTCTGCCAAGGAAAAACAGGATGTCGTGCACTTGGAGGCTCTCGCGTTTGTTGGTGAAAACAAGGTTGAAACACCAAAGGATTGGACAAGTCGCTCAGCACTGATACGTTCCTTTGACAGCTGAGCCATGATGGCATCCGCATCCTGGCAAAACCAGAGTCAGACAAAGGACACAGTGTTCGCTCAGCTTCCACCACTTTTGAAGGCGGAAGCGGTACTGGGCCGCGCGGCGATGCATCTGATCGTCCACGTTCGTTTCGTCTAGGGTCAGAGGGTGAAACGAAGGATTATCTCATGTTATCTGGGGAATGGAGAGAGCATTGGTTACGAGTAGGCGAGTGGGGAAAGTCATGAGTCCATGGGGCTTAGATACTGTTGTAGAGGGGTAACAATAATGTAAAGTAAGCCACCTCCGCGCCAGGCGCCGACTGAAACGCTGCGGCAAATAGAACTAGCGCAGCACTGTACTGTAACGTGTTTACTTTACTGTAACCTTAGCGTGGGCAGGATACTTTGGAAAGCTTGGTACTCAGCACGTAAATTTGCCCTATCTCTATACTCTTGTAGTATAAGTCTATGAAGTCTTTATTCGTTGAATCAAAGCGACGGATACCGTCAATCTATTCTTATGGTCATACATTGACTGCCGCGCAAGTTTCCATATAGGAAAGGGGAGATATACTTGTTCAGTGCCAAGCTTTCCCAAGTAGAACTAAAGTACTTTACCTACTTGCTACCTAGTGTTGAGTGTTGTGTCCTGCCACCGTACACACACATTTTGCAATAGCACTGGCGAGTGATGCCTAGAGTCTCAGCGGCTGGTGAAACTGGGACACGCTCCACCAACGGTTTACTGCCCTCAGTTGGGAATCGTCTGCCTCTTTCCAGGGCTGTGTAATGGGCAGAATTCCCGAGCGCCAAAAATCCTGTCTTCCTCTTTTCTCCACGTGTCCACTTCTTTATCACATCTTCTGTCCGTGATACTGTTCCAAGTCGCTCGATCTACGTCTGTCAGTCCATTGTTTGTACTTTCCAGGTTCAAAGACGAGTTTCGCTGAAGTCAATTGTGAGCAACACCAAGATGGACCGCACCAATACGACCTCACAAAGCGCCTTTGTGCTTACCGGAACAGCGTCGGTGTCGTTCGACTTCTCCCGCCTTGATCACATGCGGATCACGATTCCTGCTGGCAGTACCTGGCGTGTCAGATATCACTGGCACCAGCACGACCATGGGTGCAAGGGCATCCAAACCCTGAAGGGCCAAATAGTGCTATGGCAATCCAGATACCCAAGTTCTGGTTTCCCGACGATCGGTGGTGGCGTTACGAGAATCTTCAAACCTACAGAGCGTATAGGTTGGTGGTCCAAAGATTGGCCAAAAGAGCCGGAGGAGCTCATCGTTATCTTGGACGCGGACGAAACGTTGTACCGCAACACATGCAGTGCAACACTTTATGCCGAATTATTCCCTCATTTAAGATCAACGCCGCTGTGGTTACGCCTCTTCTTTGCAGCCTTGGCGCTCTGGCCTTCGGCACACCAGGGGCTGGTTCGGCGAATGTTGTGGGTACAAATTCAGGCTATATATCATTTTCATGGCTACTACGAATACCATGGAGGTTTGCCATTCGCGTCATGGTGGATGTTCTTTCACTTCTTGGACTGGAAAGCCCCGCCAGACTGGATACTGCAGCTTCAGTGGAAGAGTCAGACTCTTTGTTCTCGCGTCACCCAAGCACTCTGCTATTGGAGTGGGAGGATGTTGTTCGGAATGAAGGGCGAGTACGTTGAGTACACACCGAAGAAGAAGAACGACACGCACAATATGGGACAAGTTATGGATGAGGATAAGGACGACATGTCCGATGGGCACACCGCTGCTCAACATACCAACAGGACAGAGAAGATCGCTCATCCTTTCACCAGCGCACGCAAACCCTGAAGTTCTTACGACAAGTCAAAGCACGTTAGCTACCAGTGCAGATGGCGCTGTTCATGCCCAATCTGACGAGACAGGAACATCTTGTTGAAATGATGTCCGGTGGAACCAAAAGTATACAGTTGGAACCACCTAAACTCATAGATATTCAACACATCTTCCAGAATCGGACGTATAAGGGTAATGAAAATGCTTCATCTCCGAAATTTCTCCATAATTGGCGTCTGGAGTTTCAAGTACGAAATCTTTAGCAATTATCAAATTCAGCCCAGAGATTCACCATCATCTCCTTGCTTGTGGTTTAGAACTCTTGTTGATGAATTCCTCATCTCTTGTCATCGTGACTTGAAGACTTTTTGTACTGCAGTGCCCCCCACGGCAATTGCTGCTGCTTGCTTTGTTTATACCTCTTCCTCTACCTCCGCCTCCACTCCCACAACAGCATTGATCGCCTTTGGTAATACCGCCGCCACTGTGAAAAGCGAAACCACTCTGGCAAACCATAAACCGACTATTATACCGCACAAACGAACCACCTGCTCGGGATCATCATTTTCGAGGAAATTGAAGTTGCAGAGAAACCTGTTGAGCAATGACTATAGCTTGCATTCCGCCTGGCGCCATGCTCATATTCGGTGGGACGTCATTAGCATCAGATGCTCCTTCGTTGAGTGGTGAGACCGAGGTAAGCCTAAAGTTTTGCGCTATGAAAGAACTTCAAATTGGACACACGGCATGGAATTATGGCCGAATATTTGGTTGTAAACACAATCTTCGTTGGAATTCTATATCTGAGGATGGATCTGCTTCTGCAAGCTGGTATGCGACATTGTTCTTCCGAACAAGACACGTCTAATTAGTGATGAGGAACACTAGACGATCTTTACTTGGAATCTTACATCTAAGAATGGATCATGCTCCTCACTGGCAGCTTTCGGGCTTCAAGCTTTGAGACTGGGGCAGAGGCTATCAGTAAAACTCTACCCCTCGAACATCTCCATGTTCTTGATTACCCATATTTTAGGGCTTGCTCTAACGTCATTGTATCTTCAACACATCGCAGGCCCGCGCCACCGTACGAACCTCCTTCGCAGTTATCCACTACTCCTTGTCCAATTCACGTCTCGCCTGCTTGGATGAGCGAATCTTGCTACACCAAAGACAAAGCACGGCGATGTGTCTACTGTAGACATCGACGATTGCGGGTAGCCAATCTGATTCCCAGCGATGGTAGGCCGTGCATCTTGGAAAATCATCACTTTGACAGCCCACAAAGCGTTGATTGAGAATTCGGTGGCTACGACCACCAGATTTGGGAAAACAGTGAGTTTCAATTGTAGAATCTTCTTTGAAAAACAGACATAATACTCACCAATTTTCTATTTCACCCTATCGTTGCGCTGAGCTCAGACTTTGGACATGGGACCAACCAAACAACTTCATCGCTACCAATGATTCTTATAATTGAACTTCAACCTACGCTGATGGAAAGAAAACAGACTAGAACGACTCACTGTTGGTCGCCGAGCCAACTTGGAAAATACGATTCCCTGCCTGCTCTGACTGCCGCACTCAGGAATCGTAGACGGTGATGCATCTATGATTCGAGACGATGTGATCAGCTCAGGATTTGGAAGTGGTATCTCCATTTCCTGAGACTTGATCTTCTTAATGTCGGTTTCGTCGAACATGTATGAGTACCCGCCTTGTGTTCTGATTACTAGCATTGTGAGAGCGTTAAGCTTCGAGGGGGGAAGATTTTGAGGCTTATGTGATATAGGAGAGCAGACAAATAAATTGGGTTTGGGAAAAAGAATGGTATTGTGGTATGACAAAGCATATATAGAAGCGGTGAGTCATTGTTCCATGTTAGTGTCTGAATCTGTCGGTGTCGAAGAACAATGGAATCAATTCACGATCAGCAAAGGATGGGGATGGCATGCGTATTACATTTCTGAATCAAAACAGGTACACGATGTGGAAGCTCCGGATACATACACCGTAATGAATAGCCAGATATATTCAGCCACAAAAATGCGCCAAGGAAATCTCCTGCTACGAATGAGAAAGGGTGTAAGACATTTTCCATCTCTAACTTCCCATTTGAAGAGAGGTAGCATTGTATGACAGATAAATGCTATAAGAAATCACGAGCGTTTCTAGCGAGAAGGAACCGAACAATAAAGCTCACATCAGGCGAAAAACTCATACGCCCTTCCCAGATACCTCACAGAGCCCACATGAAAATCAGCCATATCGAACTCCGCCTCAAAGCCGAGCCAAGCCTTGCCTTTCAGCTATTACACAACATCCTAACCACAGCCAGCGCCCACGTACCAATGCAAACCACCAATCCCGATCTATTACGTCCTCCGCCGATACTGTTCAAATATGATACAAAAGAGGGTGTTTGTATCAGCATTTGCACCACATCTACCGCATGATTATGGTTTCGGCTTCACACGACAGACACTCCGCTCTGGGTAAGGCGATGATGAGTGGCTGCAATGTAGTAGTAGATGCCTATTAAATGGCAGAGTCTATGGTGCTGCAACAGCAGTGGCAGACATGAGGGGAGTACCCACGGGGAACATCTAAAAAACGCCAGCAATACGACATTTCTTTCCCACCAAGTCGACCCATAGTGATGCCGGAAATGCAGCACAGCGTCCAACGCACACATTAAAATGACCGGAAGCAAGACTTTCTTCCTGCATCCTCACCAGTTCTGCTGGAATCTTGGACTTTTGCGTATTCTTTCACCGTACCTATAGAATACCCACGGAATCGGGCACATGGCCAATGCGATAAATGCCAACAAGGAGTTCCCCCATCCTAATCCCAGTGTGGCGTACATTTTCTGTCCTGCGAGGGGCAGTAATGCACCTAGCAGAGATCGAAGTACAGTGTTAGCTGCAAGCGCGGAAGCGGCGTAAACTGTAAAAGCGTCAACCAAATATGTCTGGATAGGCATGAACGTGGCGAGCAGTCCAAGTCCGACTAAGCCGGTGCCAATGATTGGTGCGATCCAGAAGACATGTTTATCCGCAGTCCAGCCGTATAGAAATACTGCAAATCTTATCAGAACAGTAGAAATCAACATGGTATGGGTACTTACGGCCAATGGGTACGATGAATGATCCTACCATCATGGGCGGCAAGCGGTACTCCGGCTTCATTTCACCGTTCTTCGCCTTGGCCTTCACAATCCGGTCACTAGCAAGGCCGAAGATAATGACGCCGAGCAACGAGCCGATACCGATGCCGAGAAAGGTTAGTCCAACAGATCCTTGGGAGAATTGATAATTATTCTCGTATACCTCGGTGATTGTGGTAAATAGCAGGTACAGATAACCATAGACGACCGCCATATACGTAGACAGCGCCAGCACGATTGGGGAGAATATCAACATCCTTATGGGTCGGACGATGGAGAGCTTGAAGAGTGCCGCTGGGGTGAGTGGGGACTTCAGCTTCGACTTGAGATATGTGTTGCCTGTGGCTTTTCGTAGTTTCGTGGCCTTGCGCTCTAATAGGATTGGTGCATATGTTTCCCGGAGGAAGAAGAAGGCAGAGATTGAGATAGCTCCGCCCTAATCTGTCAGTATAAAATTTCCCGCGACAGTTGAAACATATACTCACGGCCATTGCGATGATCCAGAACACCCACCGCCAGCCTTTCGCTTGTGACAGATAACCTCCAGCTACAGGTCCAATGACTGGGCCCATCAAGGGTCCAAGCGCCCATATCGCCATGACGCCTCCTCTCTTTTGTTGCGGTATCATATCTGCAATCGTGCCACCACCGATAGTCAATGGACATGATCCGAAAAGGCCTTCGATGAACCGGAATCCGATGAGCATGTTGAGGTTGGTGGCGAGGGCACATGCAATAGTGAAAACAACGAAAAGAATGTTGCAAACATGGTAAACGGGGAGGCGACCGTAGAGCTCGGATAGCGGGGCGACAATTAGAGGACCAAACGCGTAGCCGAGAACATATATAGACACCACGAAAGATCCCAATTCTTGATTAGTAGACTTGAACTCTCGCATCATTTCCGGAACGCCAGGAGCAAACATGGACGAGGCCAGCGGTCTGGAAAGACTTCAGTCAGTATGTGCCCTGAATATATAGCAGCAGTGCACCCACGTGAGGAATGTGATGGAGGCGATGACAGCGACATTGCCCCATTTTAATTTGGCGGACCAATTCATAGGGTTTTGTGGATCATCTGAGCCATCCCAATTCACAATGTTTGGATCCGACACCGCCTGTTCGGCCGCCTTCACCTCTGTCTTACTTGATGAGGAGCTGCGCCGATTGCCTGCTTCAAGGTCCACCTCTTTGTCGAGCTCTGCACTTGTAGGTGATGTCTGCTCATTGGCTGATGTGTGTATTGTTTCAGGGGTTGAAGATGTCGCGGTCCCAGGGAGAGTAGACGTAATTATCTCCTGGTCCGGTGATTGTAGGACTTCTGGCGCAGAGATAGGGGCAGTCGCTGGCGATGTAGACGGCGATATTATGGGCACTGTAGGAGTAATCTCCGAATGTCTGGGAGGTGACCATTGAGCAATAGTCGATGGCGCTAAAGTGTTATCAGACATCTCGGGCTGTACCTGGTCTACAGGGCGGTTGTGTAAGTCATGGAATATCGGAGGATTTGGATAAGAGTTCGCAGGAATCGCTGCTTCAGACGCAGAGCTGGTTGGTGGAGCTGGTTCATGATGAAATGAAGGTATATGGTGGCCGGTCACTGCATGTTCTCCTTTCACATTAGACGATGCCTGGTCTGCTGTGGGTATATCTGCGTCGTGAGCCTCCAAAGCAGCCAGTCCCAATCGTTGTTCCCGGTGACTCTGAGGCGTTCTGGGGCCCATGGCTTGTGCCAGAGCATATTCTGTGTCTTGAAAACATTTTCAGAGCTTGGATAACAAGTACACACGTTGAACAGTGGATTGGAAGAGTGAAAGGAAGCGGGAAATGGCGTACTGGTACTCATCAATCCCGAGTGGGGTGGCTGTCAAGGAACTTCCCGCCCGCTAGCAACCGTTGCTTGTTTCGATCCCTGGCTCAATCGCATTCGTCGAACGCTAAAACTTTGTTGGAGTTCAATGGGTACTGAGCATGCTCACGAGTCGAAGATAGTATGGATTCGCGACAATTGAAGGCAGAAAGGCACGACATCTGAAGGAGACTTGTAGAAACTCATTCGCCCCGGAGTTTCTCGGACTTAGCATCAAACGATAATATTGTGCATGAAAAGCTCGGCATTTCGGCATCTCGGAGATACCAGCTTCCGCTCTTGGAGCCTTACCCATTCGGGCTTGCATAAAATCGTATTGTGCAACTCAATCTCCAACGTGAGATAGGTATAACTGTTGTTCATCTGTTGATGTGATCCAATCTTCCGACAACATTATCTAGCAACGACGAGCTTGATCACACTTGACAGATAGCGATTCTCTTTCCTAGATACCCCGGGAGGAACATCTTCACATGAGTCTCTCCGCGTATTTAGTGACACTTCGCATTCTGCTCCCTCATTGAGTGTCAATCCGCCCAGTAGCAGTGGTGAAGACCCGGAGTAGAAGCTTCGGGGTCGGTCGGGGCAGGGACATTCCATGCGTCCTCATTTATAATATCTGGTTCTACTCTGATAGCCGCTAATAACTCGAGCTAGTTTAGCTAGGGGTTAGTATAAGGGGTTAGCTATTAATTAGGGGAACTTAAGTAGTATTAATACTATCTACCTACTAAATTCTACTTATATTCTCTATCCTTTTAAACTCTAAATTATATATATTTAATTACTTATTTTTAAAGCCTAATATTATTAATATTATTAAATATTTATTATATTTATTATTATTAACTTTATACTTATTTTCTAATTAATTAAATCCTTTTAAATAATTTATAAAGAAACTATTATTATTAAGAAGGCTACTACTATTAAAAAGGTAGTAATTAAATACTTTATATATACCTTTATTAAATAGTTTATTAATAAATTTATTACTAATAAGGCTATTACTATTAAGAAAGGTATAATAATTAGAACTACTTATAAAGTAATAAATAGATATATTATTAAAGAGGATCTTAACTTTATTAATAATCCTATTATTAATATTAATATTAATAAAGATATTAAAGAAAGTAACTCTTTAAAGACCTTATAAGTAAAAGTAGTTAAAAAGAAGGTAGAGTAATAACTAAAATATAATAAAGAGATAGAGAACTTATAAGATAATATAAATATAATAGTAATTTATAATTTAAAACCTAAGCCTATTTATATTAGGAATATAAGTAAATATTAATATAACTATTATTATTATTATATTATTATATTTATATAGTTTTATTAGCGCCTTATAACCTTCTTAATATAATATCCTTATAAGATAGCTATTTTAATAGTAATAGTAATATCTTTATTCATCTTAAATAAATTAATATTAATATTTATTATTAGGTAATATATCTTAAATATAAATTAATAACTTTATATAAGAGTAATTCTAATTTAAGACCTTATTAATTAAATCTTTTATATATTATAATTTTACCTTAAGTAATAAATCTTCTATTATTCTTCTTACTATCTATTTTCTAACCTTAAATTTTAAGTAAATTTATAAGATCTATTATAAGAATTTTAATTTTAATAATATAAATAAGCTTATTAATATTACCTTTTAAAAGGCTATTAACCTAAATAATAAAGGTAATATAAAGAGTTTAAGAGACCTTTAATAATCCTTCTGGTAATATAATTGAATTATAACCTTTTTTATTTACCCTTATATATAAACTAGCCTTTAAAGTACTTTTATTAATTATTAATTCCTCTTTATTAAAAAGTCTATTATTTATATATTTATATTTATTAAGGCCTTTTACTTAGCCTTTATTTAAGCTTAAATTTATAAAGGTTAAGATTTACTTAATAATTAGAGGAAGAAGGATTATATCCTTATAAAGTTAATACTTATTAAGTATAATTAGATACTTATAATATTATTAACTTTAGGATAATAATATCTTAATATATTAATATTTATCTTATTATATATTTATAGAAATTTTAATAAGAATAAGTATAAGAATATTATTAATTATAAATATTCTTATATCTATTTAAATTATTATAAAGTATATATATAAATTAATTACTATAATATTATAATAACCTTAATAAATATAATACCCCTTAATAATTATAGCTTAAAACCTAGATATTAACCTTACTAATAGACTATTAATATTATAATCCTTTGTTAGGCCGTAGTATATATACGCCTTATACACTACTACATAGCCTACTTAGTAGACCTTCCTTACAAATACAGGGTAATATTAGTATAATATTAGGGTATATCCTAGCGGATATATATCGTTTAAGTACTCCCTTATATTTTCCTAAGTTCCTTAAAGATTAGTTTTAATATATATATTACCTAAGATATTAATATATTATAGCCTATATTAAGTCCTATTACTTAACTCTATATCTTTTATATTTTTAAATTATTAGCTTAAAGCTAGTAGTACTTAGCCTTATAATTCTAATCTCTCTACCTTTCTTAAGGAAAAGGCCTTAAGTTATTATAATATTAACTTTTCTTTATAATTTATATATTAACCTTAATAATAATATAAAAGAAGTCCTTTAAGATAATATCCCTAATAAATACTATTAAAGTAATATATTATAGTCTAGTATAATTATCTTAAATATTAATATTAAATATTAAAGGCTCCTTACTAATATTAAAAGAGAAAGTTATTACTTAAAGGAAGAGGATAAATTAATTACTTTAATAACTTATATTAATTAAATTTAAAACGCTTAAGTTATTAAAGTCTTAATAATAAGTATAACTACTATCTTATTAATACTATTATATATATATATATATATTCTTTACCTAGAAAAGATATATACTTATAAGGATACCTTTAAGGGGGAGTATATTTATTAATTTTATAAAATTAATATAAAATTTATTATATCTATTAAATACTTTATTATACTAAAATCTTATATAACCTATTATATAAATTCCTTAAAAGATAATCTTAAGGCCTAATAATATTCTTATTAATAAGCTTATAATCTTAATAAGATTACTTTTAAATTCTTTAAATATTTCCTTTTAAATTTAATTATAAATTTAGCTAGCCACTATCTCCTTACTTATAAAAAATAAGAGTAGGCGTATTAATAAATTAATTAAAAGGTCTTAAGTTTTAAGTCTTATTTAAAGGAGTTAGAATCTAGTTTATTACCTTTTAATAAAGAGTATAAGGCCTAGTTTTTCCTTATAAAACTTAAGATAAAGTTAAATAATATAATGATAAGTATTAATAATATCTTTAAAGGGCGTAAAGAGATCTTTACTTAAGCTATTATACTTAAGAATATAAGCTTTATTAGTATAATATTAATAAAAAAAGATTAGGCCTTATAATTACCTTAAAAATAGGATAAGAAATCTAATTAATAGAAGTAATATCCTCTATCTTTATAAAGGGATAGGTAAATCTTTAAAGTAATTAATATTAAATAATAATATTTTTAAATTTTAAGTCTTACTTAAATTTAATTTTATTATAATTTATAACCTAATAGGATATAAAACCTTATAATACTATCTTATTATAAGTATAAGTATTAAGTAGAAGTAGTATATATATTTATAAAACCTATTAATTATACTATTAATTAGTAGATAGCTAGGGTTATAAAAAGGAATATACTACTCTTTTTTATATAATAGATTAATAAGGCCTTAGTATTATTTTAAGTATACTTAACTCAAAAAATTAATATATTTTATTAGACTTAAAGGTAGAATACTAGTACTTTAAAGTTAATCTTAATATAATATAAATTAATAAATCCTAATTATTTACTTAAAATATTAAGAAAGAGCTAAATATATTTACTGTTATATATATTAATATAGTAATAAATAAACTTATTAATAGTAGTCTTAAGATCTTTAAGAAGCTTTAAGGCTTTATTAATATCTTCTTTAATAATAAAGTAAGTATCCTACTTATATTTAAGGAAGGTAATTATACTATTAATCTTATAGAAAGTAAAGAGCTACCTTATAAGCCTTTTTATAATTTATCTTAAATTAAGCTAGCGGAATTATAATACTATCTTAAAGATTCTCTTTAGAAAGGCCTTATTTATTACTTTATTTCTTTAATTAAAGTACCTATCCTCTTTATATTAAAGAAGGATAGTAGGTTATATTTATATATAAATTATAGGGGTTTAAATATATAATAATTCTAAAAAATAGATACCTATTACTTTTAATTATTAAGATATTAAATCGCTTAAGTAGTTTTAAAATCTTTATAAAGTTAAACTTTAAAGATACCTATTATAAGATCTATATTAAGGAAGGTAATAGGTAGAAGATTATATTTATATATATTATAATTACTTTAAGTACTTAATTATACCTTTTAAGCTTATTAATATATTAATTATATTTTAAGCTTATATTAATAGGGCCCTTATCGGACTTATTAATATAATATATATAATATACTTAAATAATATACTTATTTATAGCTCTAACCTAGTAGACTACTAATAATATATTTACTAAATATTAGAATAGTTATAATAGTTTATATTATTTATTAATTTTAAGAAGTATTAATTTAATATTAAGAGGATTAAGTTTTAAGATTTATTATTTTAACTTCTAATATTAAGATAGATCAAGTATATAAAGACTATTAAGGAATAGCCTTAACTTAAAGCCTATTAAGATATATAAGTCTTTTTAAACTTTATAAATTTTTATTATTAATTTATTTATAGCTACTCTTATATAATAGAGCTACTTATAAGCCTACTTAAAGGAAGTAAAGATAATAAAAAGATTAGGCTATTAAATTAAATAATTATCATTAAGGAGGTATTTTAAGTATTATAAAATACCTTTATATTTATATTATTTCTTTATTATTATAATCTTATAAAGGTACTTTATATAAAGATTAATATATTAAACTTTATTATAAGGGTAGTTTTATTATAATAAGATAAGGATAGATATTAATAGCCTATTATATTTTAATCTTAGAAATTAATTAACTTAGAATAAAATTATAAGACTTATAATTAAGAGTTACTTATTATTATAATAATAATAAAATAGTAGTAATACTATTTAGAAGGTAGTAAGTTTATTATTAAGGTATGAATTAATTATAATAACCTTAAAAGGTTTATAAAGTAAAAGGAATTTAATTTTAAGTAGATATAATAGGTATTAAAGCTTATTATTTATAACTTTAAGATATTTTATTACTTAGGGAAATTAAATCTTATAAATATATTATCTTACTACCTTAATTATAAAGGAAAGTCTCCCTTAAATATAAAATTATTATTAATATTATAAAATAAGTTTACTCTTTAAAGGAATAAAAATCTTAAAGAAGTTAAAGATATTATTATAATTATAGTACCTATATTTTATATTATAAGTATTTAGGTTATTATATTTAAAAAGGATATAAAAAATATATTAAAGGAAGCTCTTTATAATAATACTTAAAAGCTTATAAAGACTCTTATTAAGGATATTTAAAAATATAATAATTAAGTAAAGTCCTTTATAAAGGCGCTAATAATACGCTATTATAATTAATTATAAATATAAAGTTTAGATTCTAAGGGGCTATTAATATTTTATAGTTACCTTTATATCCTTAAGGATAAAGTATTATAAAGTAAGCTTATTTGTTATTATTATAATAACCCTTTAATAGGTTATTTTAGTACTAAGAAGATATATAATCTTCTTACTTATAAATATTATTAGAATAGAAGCTTAACTTAAATTATTAAATATTATTAAACTTATAATATTTATTAATAAATTAACTTACCTTACTATTATATTTATAATAAACTTTATTCTCTTTTAATTCTAAATAAACCTTAAAAGGAGATTTCTATAAACTTTATTATAGGTTTACCTCCTAATAAGTATAAGAATATAATTTATAACTTAATCCTTATTATTATAAATTAATTTATTAAAATAATAAGGTATATTCCTATTAATATAATAATTAATATTATATAACTAGCGGAAGTATTTTATAAAGAAATAGTATATTAATATAATATATTAAATAGTAGTATTAATAATAGAGGCTTTATATTTATTAATACCTTCTAATTAGCTATTTACTTCTACTCTAAAATTAAGAGGTATCTTAGTATTACCTTTTATTGATAAATAGATAAGTAAATTAAGCGCTAAAATTAGGTATTTAAATACTATTTATATATCTTTATAAATAATATTTAAACTAATTAGGCTAAATAATTACTTATAATCAAATATATATATATAAATAGTTATTATTCCTTTATTAGAATAATATTATTTTTTCTTATATATAATTATTATCTTAAGATCTATTAGGAACTTAAGGATAAATCCTTAAAGGGGGAGGTACCTAGTATAAATAAAAGGGTTAGACTATTATAAGTTATAAGAGATAAAGCTACTAAGCGCCTTTAAATTATATAAGAATCTTAAATTAAGTATTATAATAAGAATTATAAGCTATAAATATATAATATTAATTATAAAGAATTTAAAGTAAAGATACCTAAATAAGAAGTTATTTTATAAGTTTATAAGGCCCTTTCAAATTATAGATAAAGTTAAAGTATAAGTATATTACTTATTATTATCTTAAACTTATAAGATATATAATATATTTTATATCTTATTACTAGAACCTGTTACGACCCTATCGTCTGGAGGTCGACTAGGGTCTAGGTAGATCTCGTAGAGAGGAGTATCAAGGATAGAGGAGGTAGGCTTCGTACTAAACTAGTCTAGTATAATCGTATTATATTTAGTATCTAAGAGATAGCTAAGTTTATAATATAAGTTAAGTACGAAGCTCCTATCTAGGTAGGAAATATCGCTATTATATAGATATAGGAAATAGTATATTAGTTAAGTTAGTACTAATACTACTAATTTAGTATTAATAGATTAGCTACTAACTTACTAATACTCCTAACTTAGTATTAGTAGATTAGCTACTAACTTATTAATTATAATAAGAAGTGCTTCGTCTAAGCGTAATATAAGAACTATTAGTTTAGCTTATAATATTAGGTTTCCCTCCTATTAATTTTTATCCCGAAAACTTTCACTACTTATAATACTACCTATTAGGTTTAAACCTAAGTCCACCTTCCTTTATTATTAACTAGTTGAAATTATTAAGAAGACTAGTTCCTAAGCTATAAGGATTTACTTAAATTATAAACGGTCTAGTTAGGCTAATAAGTATAAGGTTAGGGCTGCGTCGAGCCGCTATATAGAATACGCCTAGAAGGGTTTATTAAACTATAATCTATTACCCTTCTCTTCTATTAAGTAGATTAGAATTTAGAATTAATGGAATTAAAAGGCCGCTAAGGCTAAAGAGGCTTTAACTAAATTTAATTATTTATAGAGAGAAGTAGAGGTACTAGAGAAGAAGGGAATTAAAATAATTAAAGGGGAAATAAAAAATATTAAAGAGGTAGAAGCGGATAAATAATCTAATATCCTTAACTCTAATAACATCCTTTTCGATATTTCTTTTAAGCGGGTTGAAATCCCGGCGGATTTCGACTAGAATAGTCTTATTAGTATTAGTGAAATTACTATAAAAGGTTCTAGTAATTTATAAGATTCTTAACCGGCTCCTAGGTATTCTTAGAGTCGTTATATCTTTTCTATTTTATTAAATAGTTCTTTCCTTATTATATTAGGATCTTTTTAACCTTATATTTAGTTTCTTCTTTAGTCTAGAAGTAAAAGGTATCTTATAAAGGTATATTAAGATCTACTAGTTCTAATAAAGAGATATAGAATACTAGGTATTTTTTCTTAGTATTAGCTGGAAGCTATAACTCGTAGTTAATAGGTCCCTTTAATTATTTAATGAAAAATGGTCTAACTTTAATATAATCTAGTTTCTTACTTTATCTCTTACTTTTTAATTTTTTTATAAAGAGGTAGACTTTATCCCCCTTCTTTAGCTAAGGATATATTTTTTGTTTCTTATTAATAACTTCTATTATTCGTTAGTTAACCTCGCTAATCTACTCGTATATATCTTTATATAAAGCCTTTATATTAGATGTAACTACTAAGGCCTTTTCTGTATTTAACCTACTCCTTAGGTCTAGAAAGAAATTCATATATTATCTATAATTTATAAAGAATGGTAATAGCCTTATAATATCTAATCTTTTATTATTATATATTAATTATGCTATTAGAAGTAATAATACCTAATTATTCTATTTTTTATTAATGTAGTATCTTAGGTATACTTCTATTATTTAATTTATACGTTCTATTTATTTATCTATCTCTAGATAGTATACTATTAATATTTAAAGTTTAATTCTAATTAATGCGATAAGCGTCTTCTAATAGTTTAAAATAAAGAGCTTATCTCTATCTAATATTATTAATTTAGGTATACTATAATCTCTAATAAGTTAATCTAATAATAGGAACTTAAGCTAACTAGCGTTATAGGTTTCTTTATATAGAATCATGATCGTATACTTTATAAGTTTATTTATAATAACTATTATTAAGTTATATCTATTATTTATTACTAGGTTTACTAATTTTAATAGTTTAATAATAAAGTCCATTGTGATATCTTTCTATAATATATCTAGAACTTCCGTAAACTAAATTTATCCGTATTTAGTATACCTTATAGACTTATTTTATTAGTAATAGATATATTCTTTAATATACTATTTAACTGACGCTCGTAGCTTTAGCGTAGCGTATATATATTAAATAAGCTCTATTATCTTAGATACTCCTAGATATCCTTATAAGGGATTATCATAGTAATCTCTAATTACTACTTTAGTAGACTTAGGTAGTAAGTATACTTTTCTTTTATACTCTAGTAAGTCTTTATCTAGTTACTAACTTCTTAGCTACTTTACTAAGGAACTATTAATGTATCCTTCCCTAAGGATCGGGGATGCGTCTATAGAAATATATATAGTCGTTACTAGACTCTAGGTTAATATAAGTAATCTATTACTTTCTTATTTTAAAATAGGTTATTTAGTAATATCTTTAGTTTCTATATAATTAGATTATCTACTTAAAGCGTCTACTCGTCTATTATCTTTTCCTAGGATATATTAAATCTTAAATTTATATTATCTAAGAAGCTTAGCCTATCTAACCTATTATTAATTTAACTCCTTTATCGTAGTAAAATTAACGAGGTTCTTATAATCCGTGAAGATAATAAGTTTAGAATAACTCTTAATATATACTCTCTAATATTATAAGGTATAGATAACAGCTAGAAGTTCTTTATTATAAATATTATAATTCTATTCTATTACTAATATCTTACGTAAATAGTATACTATTAGATACTATTTACTTTCCTTAAGCTAACATAAATAAGCTCTAAGTACGAGATCTAAGGCATCTATTTTAATATATATTAATTCTCCGTTATAGAAGGTATAAAGTACTAATAGATCTATATATACTTATTTAAGCTCTATAAATGCTTTCTACTAATTAATACCCTATTAAAATCCTATGTCTTTTTTAGTAATTTCTATTAATGGTAAGGCTTTCTTAAAGTACCCTTTAATAAACCATCTATTAAAGTTAGTAAATCCTAAGAAACCTTAGACCGTTTTAATATTATATAGTATAGGCTATTCCTATATAGCCTTAATCTTATTAGGGCTTATACGAACGCCTTTAATAGTTACTATAAATCCTAAGAACTTTATTAAGTCCTTATAAAATTCGCACTTTTCTAGTTTTAAGAGAAGGCCGGCTTGCGATAGGTATATAAGAGTATCTTATATATAGCCGATATATTCTTTCTTATTACTAGAGTAGATTAATATATTATTAAGGTACGCGATTATTATATAATCTAAATGTATTCTTAAGATATTACTAATAAGTACCTAGTAGGTTACTAGTATATTAGTAAGTCTAAACAGTATAATTAGGTACTTGTAATATCTATATTAAGTCTTAAATACTATTTTCTATTCTTTACCTTCTTTTATTTAAATTAAGTTATATACCCCTTAGAGATCTAATTTTATAAAGATCTTTATCCTAGCGAGTCGACCCTATAACTCGCTAATATTTAGTAATAGGTAATAGTTCTTAATTATAATATTATTTAACTTTTAATAGTTGACATATAGTTATAATAATCTATCCTTTTTCTTTATAAAGAGGATTAGATAACTTATTAGTAATTTAGATTCTTAAATAAATCCCTTTTTTAGGTTTTATTAAGGTACCCGCGTAGTATTATAAGTTCCTTCTTAGATAGTATATATATTAGTTTAAATATTAACGTCTTTCCTAGTTTAAGTTTAATCTTATAATCTTAAGGTTAGTATTTAGGTAAAGCTTTTACTATTATCTCTTTTATAAAGAGGCGCTTCTATACTTTATACTCTTATAAGATATTAGAAGGTTTATTAATTCCTTTAAGAACTCTAACTTATTAGCCCTACTAACCTCTATTAATACCTATTAAGTTAGATCCTTTTATTATAAGGTTATCCTTATTTAAAAATAAGGTAATATATACCTTAATTAGTCTTTAGTTTATTTTCTTATCTATTATTATCCGCTATTAATATATAGGATAGATACTAGTAATATTACTAGTTCGCTTAAATTTAAGTACTCTTATCTTCTAGTTAATTATTAGGTTATACTTCTTTAATTAAGGTATTCCTAAAATAATATAATAAGTAGCTATCCTAACTATATCTAAGGAGATTTCCTTATAGTAGCGTTAAATTATAAAAGATAGTAAGGTAGTTTCCTTATTTATACTTCTTATTAATAGTTCTAACCCGTTAGCTATCTATTATAACGCATGTTAGAGTATAATATAATATACTTACCTAGTACGTACAGACGAGTATAGTATTACTTAGTAGGCTAAGATACTAAGTAGTACTATTACTTAGGGGGCTTAGTAGCTAAGTAGACTAAGTATTACTCTTAGCATGAATCTTATATATCTATATAGATGGCGATATTTCTAGTAGATAGGAGCTTCGTACTTAACTTATATTATAATCCTAGATATCTCTTAAGTATTAAATATAATACTTTATACTAGACCTATTTAAATAAAGCCTATCTATCTATATCCTTAATACTCCTTTTTAAGAGAACTAATTATAGGTCTATCCTTCTTAGAGTAAATAGAACTATAATACTTTAAGTATCCTTAAGATAAGTACCTTAAGAAGTAGAGACCCCCCCCCTAAGTAGTTAAGGTTCACGACGCCTAATTATAGATAATAAAGATAGACTTAAGGTCGCTAAACCCGACTTATATTATAGTGAAAGGGAGAAGCTAGAAGACTAGCTTATATAGCTTCAGCTTTACTTCGCCTTTAACGGATCGGCTTTACCGGCTATTTAATAGCCCGCCTTCGCTATTATTTATATAAGAGGACGAGTATAGAAGTAGGTTTATCCTTCTCTTAAGAAGTACCTTAAGGATAAAGATAATAAGGATAATTAAAGTATTAAATAGTAGATAGAGAGTTTTATATAATTTTACGTAGAAATTTAACGAGTTTTTAGTCCCTTAAATAAAAATAAGGTAGTAATACGAGTTATTTAATATCTATCTTAGAAGAAATCTACTATTAAGTATTCCACGTAATTTCAGTAATATATAATAAAGATAGACTAGGATAATAACGCTTTAATAACTATATACCGCCGCGGATTAAAGTTTAACATTAAGGAAGAGCTTATATAAATTAAAATACGAATTAAGGATCTTAATACTCTTATAGTAGAGGTTATAAAGGTTAACGACAAGCTCTATAAATTAGTAATAGAGAAACGGTATAATAGTAGGACGTTTAGAATAGGATAGTTAGGAATATTTTCTAGTAACAGTTATAATAAGAAATGGTTCTAGCCCCGCGACCTATATAGATATATACCTATAGAACTAGACTTCACTCAGAAATAAGATAAGGGAAAATTCAGGGGTAAGAAGTAATAAAAAGAAAGGGGTAAGAAAGTAATAACCTATTATAGCTATAATAAGCTGGGCTACTTCACTAGAAACTATAAGATAAAGAATATAGTATTACGTCTATAACTAAATATACTAAGAAGAATTCCGTATATAAAACCTCTTAACGATCTAGAAAAATATAATTCTAATCTACCTCCTAAACAGGTTAAGGTAGGGAAATTAAAGGAAGTTATAAAAGATAGATACTATTTTAATATTATTTAGAAAGTACCTTATTTTATCAAGAATCTATTAAGGGGATAGATATCGCCTTAAGATATTAATAAAAGGATTAAATAATACCTTATCTAGGAAGGATATAAAGACTTAGAACTTAAAGAGTTTTTATAATATATAATTAATAATATTTAGGATAACATAGAGCGGTTGTAATAATAGCTCTAAGATATCTAGGATAAAAGGATAGAGTTAGAATCTTTAAATAATGGTAAGGTTCTAAAGTATAGCTTAGAATATAGATAAGAAAATTAAGAGAGCTTAAAAGAGGAAGCACCGCGCTATAAACTAAATATAAGGATTCTAAATAACTCTTAACCTTACGCTACCGCATTATAAGGATTAAGTAAAGGAAAGGACTCTAAGAAAATATAAAATAATAAGCTTTATATTAAGGACTATTGATTTAATTTAATATACCCGTAATATAGCGTTATATATTAGACGGCTTATATAGATAAGTACTATAGGTACTACTAGCCCGCTTAAAGAGAGATTAGTAGGGATATAATTAAGATAATATATAGGAATATATAATAGGAAAACTATTATAATAATAGTTATAACTAATATTTAATTAATAAACGTAGGAACCTATAATTCCTAAGGTTATCTAAAGGATAGTATAATAGCATTTAAGGTTAGTTAAAGTAATATCCGGATACGACGGATTACTATTTAATGGAACAGTATACTTATAGGTATAATAGGTATAGAAAACATATGCGCTAAAAGACATAGAGCGGTTTTCTCCCTAAATAGGAAAAAGAGTAATCTCTTACATTATAAGGAGATATAGGCAGATTAATATATTAACCTTAAAATAGTTCTTATATACTACTTAATATGATATATATATAAATATACTAGTACTAGTTAATAGTTAATAAACTATTATAATAATAGATTCTAAAGTAACTAGGAATTTTACCTCTTAAAACTTAGTACGGTTAGTAGGCCTACTAACTTGAAAAAAGAAGGACTAGTATAACTTATAAATAGCCGACGGGTTAATACTATTAATAGGGAGAATAGACGAGGAAATATACTTGTTATATATAATAATTTAACGCTATTATAAGGAACTAACCTTTAATATTATTAAGATAGCCACTTATTATATTATTTTAGGAATACCTTAATTAAAGAAGTATAACCTAGTAATTAATTAGAAGAAAGGAGTACTTATATTTATAAATACTAGAGACGTTACTAGTATATAACCTATACGCCGATAGCGGATAATAGTAGATAAGAAATGGAATTAAAGACTAGTTAAAGCTTATATTACTTTAATTTTAAATAAGGATGACCTTATATAAGGGTCTAACTTAATATATATTAATAAGGGTTAGTAGGGTAAATAAGCTAGAGTTAGTAAAGGAGAAGATAAACCTCCTAATATCCCTTTAAAGTATAGAAAGTACGTAGCTCTATTTAAGGAAGAGTTAATAATAAAAGCGTTACCTAGATACTAACCTTAAGATTATAAGATCGAATTTAAATTAGGGAAGGCCTTAATATTTAAACTAATTTATATACTTTTAGAAAAGGAACTTAGTATACTTCGGGAGTATATTAATAAGAACCTTAAAAAAGGATTTATTTAAGAATCTAAATTATTAATAGGTTATCTAATCCTCTTCGCGTTAAAGAAGGATAGAAAGCTTAGGCTATATATTAATTATTAAAAGCTAAATAATATTATTGTTAAGAACTAATATCCCTTACTAAATATTAGCGAGTTATAGGATAGACTCTCTAGGATAAAGATATTTATAAAGCTCGACTTATAAGGAGCTTATAACTTAATTAGAATAAAGGAAGGTAAAGAATAGAAGACTATATTCAAGACTCGCTATAGATATTACGAGTACCTAGTTATACTATTTAGACTTACTAACGTACTAGTAACCTACTAAGTACTTATTAATAATATAGTTTAAGCTTAGCTAAATTTTTTAGTAATAGCTTACCTTAATAATATATTAATTTATTCTAAGAATAAGGAAGAGTATATTACGTATATATAAGACGTTCTTTTATACCTATTACAGGCGGGACTTCTCCTTAAACTAGAGAAGTATAAATTTTATAAGGAATTAATAGAATTCCTAGGATTTATAATAAGTATTATAAGTATTTAAATAAGTCCTGAAAAAGTTTAGGCGATATTAGAATAGCCTATATTATATGATATTAAGTTAGTCTAGAGTTTCTTAGGATTTACTAACTTTAATTAATGATTTATTAAAGGGTATTTAAGAAAGGCACTCTTACTTATAGATATTATAAAGAAGGAAACCGGATTTTAATAAAGATTAGCCTAGAAGTAATTATTTAAAATGCTTAAATAGGCTTATATAAATCTATTAGTACTTTATACCTTTTAAGCTAATAAACTGGTATATATTAAAATAGATACCTTAGACCTTATAGTCGGCGCCTATTTATATTAATAATAAGATAATAGATAGTATCCTATAGCCTACTATTCCCGTAAGATATTAGGAGTAAAATAGAACTATAATATTTATAATAAGGAACTACTTATAGTAATATATATACTTTAGAATTAGAGGGTATATATAGAGAGTTATTTAGAACTTACTATCTTTATAGATTATAAGAATCTCCTTAACTTTATAATAATAAAGGAGTTAAATCAAAGATAAGTCTATTAGTTAGAATTACTAGGATAGTATAAGTTTAAGATACTATATACCCCTAGAAAGGATAATAGCTAAGTAGACGCCTTAAGTAGGCGAGCTAACTATATAGAATCTAAGGATATTACAGAGAAACTAATTCTTAAATAGGAAAAGGATAGATCGCTAATATTAATACGGAGTTTAATAGCTATTATATAAGTTATAGTCTAAGATATATCTCTAATCCTAAGGGAAGGCTATATTGATTAATGATCTAGTTATAATACTACGAAATTAGTAACTAGGATAAGAACTACTTTAATATAAGGGGAAGACGTACTTACCTAAGAAGTATACTAAAGAGGTAATTAGGGATTACTATAATAATCCTATA
>JAABUL010002472.1_pt1 | contig 30557 bp, 35 predicted proteins | sample 5559151 | NCBI WGS metagenome assembly JAABUL01 (sample SAMN10711876, study PRJNA513368) | rock metagenome | isolation source: Antarctica rocks | place: Antarctica: Victoria Land, Pudding Butte sud
CAGAGCCGGCGGTTATCCAAGGACTACGAGCGTCTACCCGAGACCAGCGAGGCGTTCATCTACGTTACCATGAGTCGCATCATGCTCAAGAGATTGGCTCGATCATGACCTTTTCAGACAGCTTCTAAGTCCTTGGCGGTCGGCGCTCTATACGCATGTCGCCCACGATCACGGTGCCGTCCCCGAAGCTGAGTTGCGAGCGGTGGTTCTCGCCGATCCAGGCGCTCCTCGAATCCAACGGCTCTGCTCACACGTGCGAGAATGGATTACCACCTGCTGGAGATGTTTCCCATGAACACGTGCCAACTTGGGTCTAGCGGTCCAACCGTGTCGGCAATTGGTCTTGGATGTATGGGTATGTCCGGCATGTATGGTCCCGCGGATGAGGCTGAGAGCATCGCCACGATCCACGCTGCTCTCGACGCCGGCATCACGCTACTCGATACCGGCGACTTCTATGGTATGGGGCACAACGAACTGCTGATTCGAGATGCCCTGCGCAACAGGCGGCGAGAGTCAGTGCGTATCAGCGTCAAATTCGGAGCGCAACGTGGTCCGGACAACTCGTGGTTGGGATACGATGCTCGCCCGGCCGCGGTGAAGACCTGGCTCGCGTATTCTCTTCGACGCCTGGGCACCGAATACATCGACATCTACCGCCCGGCACGCGTTGATCCCAAGGTGCCAATCGAGGAAACGGTGGGCGCGATTGCGGACATGGTACGCGCCGGCTACGTGCGGTTCATTGGACTGTCGGAAGCGGGTGTCGACAGCCTGCGGCGAGCCCAAGCGGTGCACCCAATCGCGGATCTCCAGATAGAATACTCGCTGCTCTCCCGCGGCATTGAGTCGGGCATCCTGCCGGTCTGCCGGGAACTGGGCATCGGCATCACCGCGTACGGCGTGCTCTCACGCGGTCTCCTGGGCGGCCACTGGTCACACGAGCGCACGACTACCCCTGGCGACTTTCGTTCCCGCGGCCCCCGATTTCAGGGCGAGAACCTCGACCACAACCTGGCGCTGGTCGAAGCCCTCCGATCGATCGCGGGCGCGCGCGAGACGACCGTTTCCCGCATCGCGATCGCGTGGGTGCTCTCTCGGGGTGAGGACATCGTGCCGTTGATCGGCGCCCGGCGCAGGGATCAGCTCAGCGATGCGCTGGCCGCGCTTGACCTGACGCTGACACCCGACGACCTGCGCCGAATCGAGCAGGCGGTCCCACCGGATGCGGCAGCGGGCGACCGATACGACCCGGCGGCCATGGCGCATCTCGACAGCGAACGAGTGCCGCGGGGATAAGCGGCGGGTAATCCATCAGCCAGGCGAACGACGCAGGACCAGATCGTCACGGCCGGATGATGGTGCTGGAGCCGAGGTTCCCCATGCATTCAACGCCGCGCCACCCGCATCGGTGATGGTGTAGTCTTTTTTGTCCGGCCTGTCCTCCCGTGCGACCCGATGCCGCTCCACCGGCTGGTCGCGGCCAGCCGCCCAAGCTCCGGATAGATCTGGCTGCGCTGCGCGCTCCGGAAGAGTCCGACTGAACGGTGCAAGTATCGTTTCTGTCGAATCTGCGAACTGCATCCCATCCCACTCGAAGGGGACGATCGGTGACTTCCCGAACTGATCGGCACACCGTCCGCCTCGAATACGCACTCTCCGCCTCGCCTCACGGAGTCTACCGAGCATGGCTCGAGCCCGACCTGGTGCGATGATGGCTGGCTCAGGGGACCAGGAGGTTACGCGCGTTGAGATCGACGAGCATCTGGGTGGTCACTATTGGACCTGGAAGGCAGACGCGGGCGTCATTGTGGTGAGGGCTTCCGGATCGGCGACGCAGTCCCCCACCACACCATCTATGGAGACAGGGACGGCAAGACCGTTGCGCACCATATCCGGACAGGTGAGTCTCTGGCGCGTATAACCCATAACCTGGGGTTGCTCAACAAGAGCGCGCAGCGCCATGCCGCGTGATTTCAGCCGCTGGCCCCCCTTCCGCATAACGATGGCGATCTCTCCGCGAGCCGCAAGAAACGCCAGCATCTTCGAGACGTTGCGATTGCCGGTCTAGCCCGTCGAAGCCCACGGTTGGATGGCTCGGTCCTCGAAGTCGCGGGAAAAGAGTGGTCCTCGCTCGCGCATCGTCGTCAGCCTGTACTGGCGGAACGGCTCGTTCGCCTGCAGCCAGAGCGCCACGCGTTCGGGTGACTCGGCACGCTCGCGCCGTAACCGCTCGATGCGGGATTGAATGGCGGACAGGTGCTCCGTGGGGTAGAAGAACGCCCGTCACTCGAAGAGTAAGCGGTCCTGCCAGAGCAGGCGCTCGAGCTCAGCGGGGGGCGTAGCTCCCCAATCGGCTCCAGAGCACGAGCAGATGGCTCGGCGCAACGCGATTGGTGGGATCAAGCTGGACGTAGCCTAGATGCAGAACCGTACCGGGGACATCCGTAGCGGAGCCATCGAGCAATTGGGCACGCACCGCGCTGCGCCGGGCCTGCTCGGCGGTCAGTCGAATTGGATCAGATGAAAGGGATGAGTTGGGCCACATAGAGCTATTGTACCGAGCGCCACTTGCCCCTCAGGCAAGAGTCGAGCCGGGTAGTGGGGGAGCGGAGCCGACGTGTGCGGGGCAGGCGCGGGAGCAGGTAACAGGTTCCGTTCTGTTCACTTTAGTGTGGAAACATGGTACCTTCTAGCACTGAGGAGGACTGCATGAAGATCAGGCGACAGATCATCGTGTTCGACGCCGCCGATCTGGCTGCCGAGAGCACCTTCTGGGCGGGACTGCTGGGCGGCGCAGTCGTAGCGGACGACGACTGGCACAGCGTGGTGGTCGACGGCGAGTGGCGGCTCGGCGTTCAGCTCGCGCCGAACCACGTTCCCCCCGTGTGGCCCGACGGGACGCAGCAGCAGCAGATACACCTCGACCTCCATGTCGACGACCTCCAGGCCGCGCACGAGGAAGCAATCTCGCTCGGCGCGCGGCTCCTGAAACCGGCTGACGATCCCGAGGCGGCCGAGGGCCATCAGGTCTACGCGGATCCCGCCGGCCACCCGTTCTGCCTGGGGTGGGGGCACTGACTCCCACCCGGCCGCGATGAACCTCGAGTCCAGCGGCTCGATCTGGAACTGGAAGGGCCCGGCGCCCTGGTACTTTCCAGCAGATAGCCGAAGTTCATTTGAAGATCGGTATCATCGGAGGACTGAGCCGCGGCAGCAAGGGTCCTCATGCTGCAGGTGACGGGCCGTCTCTCCGGCTGATGCCGTCCCTGTCGATCGTCACGCCGGCGGGAGTTGATTCAAGCGCTCACGGACGACGCCAGGACGTATGAGGTGCAACCTTGCCAGAGGTCGCCACCTGCACGAGGAGATGCCGGAAAACCAAGAGCTTGTGCCACTTTTGGTACGCACGACGAGTCACGGTGTCACCAGTTGCACCAGCAGCGTTTGGGCGCGTTTGCGGTGACGTTCAGTAGGATGTAACTGGCCAGCCGCCGAGACTGGGCGGCGACGGTCGACATGGCACTCAGAGCTGGCCACCGTCACGGGCGTTGGGCCGGTGGCTCCTACACCGAAGTTGTTGCTATCACGAACTCATGGACCTTCGCCGGTCCGAACGGCGGCTCAGCTCGATAGAACCCTCCCTTGAGCCGATTGACGACTCCCGCGCTGGCCGCGAGTGAGAGAGCCTTGTAGGCTGCATCTCGTGACATGCCTATTCCACCGGCGACGTCAAGCGCGGCGGCCCTGGTAAAGAGAGGCCCCTCCCGCGAGGGCGACCTCTCGGACCAGGCGAAGGGCGGTACCTCGTATCTGCTCGCCGGGAGCTAGTAGGGACATGAGCGGAACCAGTGCCTACGAAATTGTCCCCTGCGTCAGTTTTGTAGCGCGCGCTAACAGATGTAGAGCAGTGTCAACTACGAAACTGACGTATACGTCGGTTATGAGGACGTCATCTGGCTCTCTGGACCTCGTGCATCCCTGCTGGCCCAAGCTCTTGGTCGCCGGTTCGAATCCCGCCGCCGCCAGATTTTTTGGCTGGTAGCAGCCAACGGTGACGGATTCCCGGAACCTCGTTCTTTAGGGATTCCTACTGCTGCGGAGATGTGGTCCGGACACTCGCGTCGCAGGCACTTTGGACATGTAGGTGTCACCTTCCAGCGGATATTGACAGAAGTTTCGATCTTTGCCATTATCCTGCTATGAGCGACAGCTATGAGGTCACGGTTGGACCCGAGGGGCGGGTGCTGATTCCACCGGGGATACGGCGAGCGGCAGGCTTTGAGCCTGGCGCAAGCATTGTCGTGCGCCTCGAGGGTGAGCAGGCCGTGCTCATCCCGCGTGATGCTATCAAGCGACGGCTCCGACGAATGTTTGCGGGGATTGAGGGGAGCATGGCAGAGGAGCTCATCGCCGACCGTCAGGTGGAGGCTGCTCGCGACGTGTCCGCGTGACCTCTCGCTGGGGACTGGACGCGTCGGCCGAATTAGACCCCGCTAGCCACAAGCAGGCGCTCGACGATCCTCGTCAGGACATCTGCTGCTCGACCGGTAGGATCGCAGGCAGGATCAGACGCCGCAACGCCTGCCGCGCGGATGCATAGCACACGTCCGATGGCATCAAGCGCTTCCTCGATCTGCTGCACAGTCAATCCACCCTTTGGCTGATAGGTATTTGCCGGTGCCACAGTAGGATCAAACACGTCTGCGTCGAGGTGGACATATACCTGGGAGACGCGTGCACACAGATTGCTCAATGCCGGTTCGAGCACGGCATGAATCTCTGCGTGCTCAATAGACCCGGATTCAATGAGCGTCACACCGGCCTGACGCATGCGTTCTCCCTCCCCCCTGTCGAGGTCGCGTGCCGATGTGCAGGATACGCCCGGCCGGTACCGGGCGGAAGCCGGGGACCGTCGATGCAAGCGGTTGCCAGCAGGTGCCTGCGAGGACGGCTAGACCCATTCCGTCAAGAAATCCCCTGGTGGATGTCTCGGGAGTAGTGAAGTCACCATGGGCATCAAACCAGATGATGCCCATCCCCTCGCTCCCGGCGCCGCTGACAGTACCGAGTGCGCTGCCACAGTTACCGGCTAGAACGAGTGGGTAGGTCCCGGCATCAATCGCTGCCCGGGTGCAGTGCGAGAGGCGCCGATAGAGATCGAACGAGGTTGCAACTTCGGCTCGAAAATCCCCCCTCACCTCGACGTGCTCCACATCGAGGTCGTACCCGGCCGAGCACAGAGCGTGAGCCAATCCGTGCTCAGGCAGACGGTCCGGCCCCGCGCCCATACGCACAGCTCGATTGCCCGAGTCATAGGGGACGGCCAGCACCCGGACGCTCATGGAGGCAGTATATCCCGGGACCACATTCTCGACCACCATGGTTAGCCCCGCAGCATCCCCTCGATCATCGCTGTCTCCGCTTCAGGCGCCAGCACCGTCACTTCGTCCCCGGCCTCCAGGATGGTTCCGCCACGCGGGACCAACGAAGCGCCACCACGTCGAACGATGACAATGAGGGCGTCGGTCGGAAGGGAAAGATCCCGGATGGCACGGCCGGCGGCGGGACCGGCGGGACCGACCGTGAGCTGCGTGGTCTGGAGGTCCGCGCCCGCCTCCAGCGATCGACGCTCGCTCGGCATCTGTTGTGCTCTGCCTGTGTGAACAGCCGTGTGATAGGCATTGAGGACATCCCAGGCGTAGAGCATCCCGACCAAATGGCGTGGATTCTCACGCGACACAACGGGTATGCGGCGCTGACCGCTCGGGGTGAGACGCTGCAGCGCCTCCTCCAGCGTCTCATCTGGGAAGACGGTGGCCACCCGCTCCACCAGGTCGGCAACCGTCCGGTCCTGCTCGCCGGCAAGCATCTGCTCCTCGATCTCGGTGACACTGACCATGCCCAGCAGATCACCCGCCTGGTCGATCACCGGGAAGCCAAGCAGGTGGTGGCGCATCATCAGATCTATGAGATTCTTGACCGGGAGAGACGGCGGAATTGCTGCTTCCACCGGGCCCATCACGTCACGCACCCGGACGCCGCTCAACACGCCGCCGGTGGGTCCCAGCTGGATACCACGGCGGAACAGCTTAAGTGTATAGATCGTCTCGCTGCTCAGCGACCGGCCCACCAAGGTCGCGGTGGCAACGCCCAGCATGATTGGCAGGACAACCTGGTAGTCGTTGGTCATCTCAAACAGGATGGTAATCGAGGTGATAGGCGCCTGGGCGGCGGCGGAGAAGACTGAAGCCATCCCCACCAGCGCGAAGCCGAGCGTATTGGCGGGGATCGCATGAGGGAAGAGCGTGTGCAGGCCGGTACCGAAGACGCCTCCCAGCATGGCGCCGAGGTAGAGCGACGGAGAGAACACGCCACCCGAACCCCCAGAGCCGATGGTCAGGGAGACGGCGATCACCTTGGCCACCAGGAACAGCAGCATCAGCCCGAGGCCAAGCCGGCCGTATAGCACGGAGGTCATGGTCGGATAGCCCACACTCATGATGGCGGAGGGCACACTGTTGTGACCCCGCGGAATGACAATGGCAAGTGCGCCGAGGATCAGGGCGCCGATCACCGGCTTGGTGAGGAACGGTATAGGAACGCGCAACGCATCAAAGAGATCCTCGGTCCGGTAGAGGATCCGCATGAACAGGATGCCGAGAAGGCCGGCCAATACGCCAAGCACGATGTAGAGCGGGAGCTCGATGGGCGACTGGGGCTGGTAGAGCGGGGCTGCAACGGAGGCATGAATCCCAAAGAAGGCACGTCCAATGACATCAGCAGTGACGGCGGAGATGCCGAGCGTGGCAAAATTCCGAACGTTGAACTCCCCCATGATCACTTCGAGGGCGAAGAACACACCGGCGAACGGGGCGTTAAAGGTGGCCGAAATGCCCCCGGCCGCTCCGGCGGCGACCAGGTTCTTGATGCGCGACTCCGGCATCTTCAACAACTGACCCAGGCTGGAGCCCAGTGCCGCTCCGATCTGGACAATGGGCCCTTCACGACCGACGGAACCACCGGACCCGATGGTCAGGGCCGAGGCTACCGCCTTGACCACGACGACGGCGGGGCGCATGCGCCCTCCTTGTACCGCAACCGCCAGCATCACCTCCGGCACACCATGCCCGCGTGCTTCCGGAGCGAAGTAGCGAATGAGCGGGCCGAAGATGAGGGCGCCCAGCGGCGGCAACAGCAGCAGGTAGACACGGCCGCCGCCAAGTTCGCTCTGGAGCCGCGGGGCGAGTTCTGAAAAGAAGACCCAGGTGAAGAGATCAATCAGCTTTCGGAAGGCGACAGCGCCAAAGCCCGAACCAATGCCCACTAGAAAGGCCATGAAGACCATAATCTGGGTCTCAGTGAGGCGCGGCCGTAGCCAATCCAGAAGGACGCGTGGCAGGAGATTCCCCAGTCGTCTCTGCGCTCCCATTCGCGTCCCGTTCCTCCTGGATCACCACCTGGCTCTCGGTGCGGCGCCTCGGCCCGGGATATCCACTCATATGGTACCGAATGGACGGCGGCCCAGCGCCGAAGTTGCTCGGCATGTACACAGACGGCGCTACGCTTTGAAGTTCGACCGCTATTCTCGGGCGGATGTTTTGGACGCCGTATCGTCAACGTTGGAGGCGATGGACCCCGCACATGTGGATCCACCATACCAGGGGCCGAAAAGTGCTCTGGTACAATTGGGGCAACGATACACCACCAAAGGCGGTTCCTTGAGGCTACAGCGGGTGCGCCTGCTGTAGCCTTTGCGTCACTCAGAGGAGACTTCATGGCGACCCCCACCACCATCGGCCAGCTGCGTGAAAGCGGCTATACCGTCCTTTCCATCAAAGAAGAGATGCGGAAAAACGTCATCGCGAAAATTCAGTGCGGAGCGGATTTGTTTCCCGGCATCCTGGGATATGAAGACACCGTGCTGCCACAGGTCGAAAACGCGCTCCTATCCGGGCAGGATATGATCCTGCTGGGCGAACGTGGCCAGGCCAAAACCCGATTGGCGCGGGCGCTCATTGGTCTCCTTGATGCAGAGGTTCCGGTGATTGCCGGATGTGAAATCAACGACAATCCCTTCTCGCCCATCTGTCGAGCGTGTCGAGACCGGGTGACGACCTTTGGCGACGATGTCGAGATCGCGTGGCTGCCGCGTGAGAGCCGGTACGGGGAAAAGCTGGCAACCCCGGATACCACCATAGCGGACCTGATCGGTGAGGTTGATCCGATCAAAGTGGCTGAAGGACGCCACCTCTCGGACGAACTCGTGATCCATTACGGTCTGGTGCCGCGCACCAATCGGGGCGTCTTCTGTATCAATGAGCTTCCCGATCTGGCGGAGCGCATCCAGGTTGGCCTGCTGAACATTATGGAAGAGCGCGATGTGCAAATCCGCGGCTTCAAGATTCGCTTGCCGCTCGACCTGTTCATCGTGGCCAGCGCCAATCCCGAGGACTACACCAACCGCGGCCGTATCATCACGCCGCTCAAGGACCGGTGCGGCTCGGAAATCCGGACGCACTATCCGCGCACCCTGGACTATGAAATTGACATCATGGAGCGCGAACGGCTCCGTTTCGACGGCGATGGTTTCGAGACCGTGGTGCCCGAGTTTATGAAGGAAATTGTGGCCGAGATTACTCATTTAGCTCGCAAGAGTCCGGATATCAGTCAGCGTTCCGGCGTGAGCGTACGCGTCTCCATCGCGAATTACGAGAATCTGGTGAGCAATGCGCTCAAGCGCGCCGTGCGGCTGCGTGAGCAGTGCGTGGTGCCTCGCGTGAGCGATCTGCCCGCCCTGGTGGCGTCCACCGCCGGGAAGATCGAGCTGGAAAGCCTGGGCGATGCGACCGAGCACAAGATCATCGATAAGCTGATGAAGGCCGCGGTTATCAACGTCTGGAACCGATACTTCCTGGTGCAGGAGTTCGAGGACCTGCTTCGTAGCTTCGAAAGTGGTCTGCGACTCGAGGTATCGGACACCATGCCGTCCATGGAGTACGCTCAACAGGCATTCAAGATTAATGGCCTGAAGACCGCGGTGTCGAAGCTCAACGCGCAGGGCAACCCGGCGATGATCGCCTCGGCCACCGAGTTTGTGCTTGAGGGTCTGCACCTGAATCGGAAGCTCAACAAGGATCGTACAGCGGGACAGACTCGCTACCGCCGGTAGGTGATTCCATCCGGGAGGCCTTCGTGCAAACCAAGCCCATGTGTAACCTGATTCAGACTTGACAGAAGTGACGAACGGGTTGTTTATGAGTCGAGAGGCGTGGTATTCTGGCTGGTAGAGTGGCCCTTGAGGCTCTCTCCGTTCGAAGTTCGGAGGACAGGTAATGATCAACGTTTCAGAACAGGCTCTGTCGCAGTTGAAGGGCTTGATGCAGCAGCAAGGGCTGGACGACCTGGGGCTACGGGTGTTTGTTTCCCCGGGCGGATGCTCCGGGTTTCAGTACGGCATGCGCTTTGAAGATAGTGCCATGGATGGTGACGCTATCGAGCAACGCGAGGGTGTCAGCGTATTTGTTGACGAGTTCAGCGCCCAGTACCTGGAGGGGGCTGAGATTGACTACGTCGACGAACTCATGGGAGGCGGCTTCACGATCCACAATCCCAATGCCATCACGAGTTGTTCCTGCGGCCAGTCCTTTACCTCCGGAGAGGAGGGCGGGTCCGCGCGCCCTTGCAGCGCCTAATATCCGTCAAGAGCCAGAGAGGCCGACGGTTTGTCGGCCTCTTTTCTATTTTGTAGTACCATTGCGGCATACTGCTGCCCTGAGTACTTCACTTGGCCGGTTCATTCACCCCGGCTGGTAGGGATGCAGTAAGGAGTAGCTGGATGATTAGTGAAGATATGTGCAACGAGTTGCATGAGCGATTGCTGAGGGAACGCGACCATCTCGAGCACGAAATCTCTCTGCTGGGAGTCGGAATCCGAAGTGATGTTTTTCAGGCAGACGAGCAAGATGGAGCGGATCAGCATCCGGCCGACGATGCATCGGAGTTGTTCGAGCGCGAAAAGAACCTCACCGTTCAACGAACCCTCGAGGCCAGCCTGCAAGAGGTCCATGATTCGCTGCGTAAATTCGATGAGGGAACCTATGGTCGGTGCGAGACGTGTGGCCAACCCATCGCGGAAAAACGCTTGGAGGCGTTTCCCGCGGCGACCCACTGCATTGACTGCCAGACCAAGCTCGAACGGCAGGCGCACGCCGGTCGCCCCTAGTGTTCGGTGACCGGGGAAACCCGCCTGCATAGGGGGCTGGAATCGCGGGGGCCTCTTTCCCTGCCTTTCACTTGACAACTGAAGTGCAATGCTTATAGTGTCGAGTGATGGGATCTCCATCGGTGAAACGTTCAGGAGGTTGTTCTGTTGGATACATGTGAATGTGGAACGGCTCTGCGCCACTTCTGGGTGTGGCGTGATTCCAATCAGGTGCTCCACGCGTCCAGCTTCTCCCCGTCCAGCGGAGCGCTCCATGAGATGATTGCGGCCACCGCGCGGAATGCCCTACTCCCCATGATTGGAGGGCGTGCACCCAAGCACGACGTGCGAATGGCCAGCGATCCAGAGCGGTGCTGGCCGGGTCGTTGCTCGCTTGGCATCATCGCCCAGGCGGCGCTCTGAGCGCTGAGCGTTGAAGACCTGACGCCGGCTATCGTCGATCTGGTAACAGCGATTGAGCCAGCAGCACCAGCGAAACCTGTTGATCACCTCGGAGCAGGCGCGCAATTCGGTACAGGTCAAACGCCGTGGCGTCTTTGGCGGGGGCGACTCCCTCGAGATACTCTTCGCTTTGCTCGGCCACTCCCAGCGGCAGGGAGGGTTGGCCGTTGAGAGTAGAACTGTCCCCATTCCTGTCGAGCCGGGTGGCGACGCGCACATACAGTTCTGCGAGCGGTACGTCCAGGGCATCGGCTATCAGACAGAGCGAGTGAGATGACGGATCCTTCTCGCCTCGCTCAATCTCGCCCAGGAAGACTGGGGACAGACCAGCGCGCTGCGCGAGTTCTCGGCGAGACAGCCGCTGCCAGACACGGTATCGTCTGAGCACATCGCCCCATGCCTGCAGAACCACCTGTTCGTCGTGCGCCCGTTGATGCTCCACTTGCTCCGTCCCTCTTTATACTGAGGTAGTGTGTTGCACGCTCTCAGCATACGCCACACCGTCCTATCTGGGGAGTCTCCGTGACATCTGCTCTGTCCCGTTTTGCTTTCGTCGATGCGGTCCACGCAGCCGAAGTCTTACAAACCACTCAGGAGCAGATCCTCGACTGGGTCAAAAGTGGAAAACTGAAGGCGTATGGGGGGAAACCCGCCAACCCTTTTCTGCGTAGCACCGACGTCGCGACTCTGGTCGAGGAGTTGGGGGTGGCCGCGGATGAGCCGCCCCGGCGGACCAAAGGCGCCTCCGCCCGGGTGCAGCCGCGCCTCACCTCCGACTCGCGCTGGAGCGGCGTCAGCGAAGCGGATATTCGAGAGTGGGCCACCCGCGCCGACTCAACTCGACGGCAAGCCGCCCGCACCGCGGCCAGCACGGCGCGAGAGCGTCTGACTATGGTGCTGGCGATCCTGGACGAACTCGATCGATAGGGTCTAGCTCGCTACCTGCTGGATCGCCGCGATCTCGTCCATCACACGGTCCACGTCGTCCAGCGTGTTGAAGAAGTGCGGTGAGATGCGCACTAATCCGGGGCGATAGTCGACCGTGAAACCGCGCCGGGCAAGTTCGTTGACCGTCTCCTGGGGATTGCGCAGGCGCAACATGATGACGCCGCCGCGCTCCGCGGCGTTTTCGGGCGAAACGATGCCATACCCATCTCGGGTGGCACGAGCAGCGATCCGTTGGGTGAGGAGTTGTAGCCGGCTCCAGATGCGCTCGGGACCTGCTTCCAGAATCATGTCCATGCCGGCAACCCCGGTGTAGGCGGTCGCCACGGCGGGGGTACCGAGCTGAAATCGGTCGGCGGTGGTCGCCAGCTCGAGATTGAGCGTGTCAAAGGCAAATTGATCGGCAGCCGCGAACCAGCCGGTTACGCGAGGTTGCAGCTCCGCCAGGAGTTCCTCGCGAACATAGATGAAGGTCAGCCCGGGTCCGCCCAGCAACCACTTCAGCACGCCTCCAACGTAGATGTCGACGTCGAGCTCTTTGACGTTGACCGGCAGTACCCCTACCGAGTGGTATCCGTCTACCACCAGCTTCGCTCCATGGGCGTGGGCCAGATCGGCCAGTTTTCGGATGGGCTGTACATAACTTGTGGCATAGAATACGTGCGAGGTAGCGATAGCCGCGACCTGCTGATCCAACTGTTGCTCGTAGCTCTCCAGCGGCACGCGAATTCTGTCCTGAGAGCGGGCGAAGCGGACGCTAACCCCGTCGCGGGACTTCGCCAACCACTGATGGGAGATGGTGGGGAAATCCAGGTCGGCGCAGACCACCGCGCAGCGCTGGCGATAATCGAGCGCGCTCGAAATGGAGGACAGAGCGCTGGAAACGGAGTGGCTGATGGTGACCTCGTGCGCTCCCGCGCCGATGAGTCGAGCGAAGCGCTGCTTGGCCTGCTCCAGCTGGGGCATCCAGACCTGCCACCACGCCGGAGCGCCGTACCTCGACCAGCCGTCACGATACTGATCGAGCGCTGCGATGGCTCGGCCGCTGAGCGGTCCTAACGAGCAGCTGTTCAAATAGGTCGTGTGCGCAAAAATGGGAAACTCGGCCCGATACTGCCGCGCTTCCTCCTCGCTGATCGAGCGTGTCGCAGTCGTACTCATCGCGTGCTCCCTCCGGTGATTCAGGATATCAGCGATGTCGGTGCGAGTGGCCCGAACAGTACGCGATGGTCAGATGCGACCGACGGCTATAGTGGTGCATGGACGATGTTCTGGCGGTCTGCACCGATCTGTACTTTCAATCGCGCATCGCAAGCGCGGCTACGGCCGCCGGGCGAGCGGTACGATTTGTGAAGCAGGCAACTGAGGCCGCTCCATTCCGGCTGGCGCTGGTAGACCTGGACGCCGCCGCGGATGTGCCGGCCATGATCGGGGCCTTGCGGCGCGCTGGCAGCGGCCCGGTGATCGCTTTTGGTCCGCATCTTGATACTGAGGGTAGAAACGTTGCCCGTGCCGCCGGAGCCATCCGGGTGCTGGCAAAGTCGAAGTTCGTGAAGGAGTTGCCGAGCATGATGAGCGAGGAAGACACCACCACCCAGGCCCGGGCGGACGATATCCTGGCTGAACTACGCGAGTACGGCGAGCGCATGCAGCGGCTGGGCGCGATGTTGCAAGACCCAGCCAGCGTGCGCCGGCTCTATTTTGCGCCGGATGTACACATGGAAACGGCTCTCGAGGACGGAGAGCCCATCATTCTGGACTCGGCCGACTACTTCGGGTTTCTCTCGGTGGACACCTTACGCGCCAAGATCGACCGCCTGCGAGACGCGCAAACCAGCCGCGACTCGGCTGCGAAGTGACCGCTCAGGGCACATGGAAATACCGGGGGGCACGCATCCTGGGGCGTGCGGTGACCCGCACGGCTGCTGTCTTGACACTCGGCCACATGCCGCCCTTCGTGTCCACCTCGGCGCTGGTCATGGAGGGAGATCGCATCCTGGTGGTCATCGATCCCATTCGTGATGAGCCAATTATCCCCGGAGGTCATATGAAGTGGGACGAAAGCCCTCAGGAAACAGTTGTTCGCGAAGTCCGCGAGGAAACCGGCCTGGATATCGCGGTGCGGCGCCTGGTCGAGGTGTACTCGGGAGCGGAATGCGCGGGCGAGCGGGGCGTCGTTCGAATCATCTATGAGGGGGCGGTTATAGGCGGCTCTCTGGTCTCCTCGGCGGAAGGGGAAGCACTGTGGTGGTCCGCCCGGGAGTTGGCACACTCGTCCACGCGCGACGCCGCTATCGTGCGCGAATGGCTGGCTCGGCAAGGCACAAGCGTTACCAACCAGTAGCCCGGGCCGCTTACTGGTTGCCGGCAGTCAAGGACTCGTTGAGGTTTGGGTGCTGGTCCGTGGCCAGGAATTGACGCCGGCACTCAGCGAGATCCGTGGTGTGCTGGCGATCACCACTCACCTGCTCCTTGACCAACTCGACCAATCCGGCCGGCCAATCGTCGCCTGCCTCTTCCAGCATGGCAATGGTTCGCGACCGCAACTGCTCAAATTCCGGTTGCCCCGAGCCCTCCTCAGCATCATCTTCGCGTATCGGCAGCGGGACGGACACCGGAGGGGCATCGCTGCCAGCCAGCTGCACCTGGAGCAAGCGGGCATACTTGTTCTGATACTCCATTTCGGCGCTTATCAACTCTTGCAGGATCGTTTCCGCGCTTCGGTCACCGCACATCATAGCTGCTCGCGTCTCACTGTCCATCGCGCCTAACTGAACATGAAGTTGACCCAGCGTGTAACGTAGCTCCGTCACGAGAAAGGTGGCTTCGGATATGGTACCTGAGGATGTGTCTGAGTTCACTCTCTTCCCCTTTCGCTGGAGGCTGTCGTGAGATGCCTAACACTGAACGTTTGGAACTATTCTGGGCCCTGGAAGGAGCGCCGCCGGGCTATCGCCTCAATAATTCAACAACACCTTCCCGATGTCGTGGCGCTGCAAGAAACACGCCACGACTTCAGGTATGAACGGGGCCGGGGGCAGGCGGAGCAGATTGCCGAACTGACTCAGTATATTCCGACCTGGGCCCTCGGCCAGGTGTATGTCCCGATCTTGCGGGTCGATGAAGGTGTATCGTTCTTGACGCGGGTGCCGCCGTCTGCCGTCACCACCCGTCACTTAACGAGGAACCGGCATGAGCGAGATGATGAGAACCAGCGCCTGTGCCTGGGCCTTACTCTCCCGCGAGCCAGAGGCTCGGTCCACGTGTTCAACACCCACTTTTCGATGAGCGCGCCGGCTCGTGGGCAGAATGCACGAGAAGTGTTTGAGTTCGTGAAGGACCAGTCGGGCAGCGAACCCGCTATTCTGATGGGCGACCTCAATTCGGAGCCACACACGCCAGAAATCCGGTTTCTGATCGGTGAAGAGGTGCTGGCGGGGACACCACCACCGGCAGGAGACTTTCAGGATTGCTGGACCGCGCTGCATCCACATGAACCGGGCTTCACCTATGGGAGCGGCACTCCAGTGCGGCGTATCGACTATGTGCTTGCCCGTAATGTGGCGACCTCCCCTCGAAGCGCGGAGATCGTTGGCGCGGCCATGGTGAATGGAGTATATCCCTCCGACCACATGGGCCTTCTGGTCGAGTTTGACCTGTAATGCGGCGCAGCGCCTTCCGCTTTGCCCAAATTTTGGGCGTATCTCCTATGCTCAAAGTGGCGTGCCGTCGGGACGCTGATTCGAGAGAAGTGCAAAGGGTGTCCGCTTGAGCGGCACGGAGAGCGAGACCAGATGAGCGTTGCAGTAGAGCTACCCCGTTGGGATATGACGGTGATCTACCCTGGGCTGGAGTCAGCCGAGTTCGAGCAGGGGTTCGAGTCCCTGGTGGCCGAAATCGCCGAACTCGCGGAGTTCTTTGATCGGAACCATATTCAGCGGCAGGACCCTCAACCTCTCAGCGACGAAACGGTAAGCGTGTTTGAGACCGTTATCGGGAAATTGAACGCTCTGTACGAACACGTCACCACCATGCGAGCCTACATTTCCGCGTTTGTCTCTACCAACTCCCGCGACAACGTGGCCCAGGCTCGCATGAGCGAACTCCAGCAGCAGTCGGTTCTCCTCTCCAAGCTCGACAACCGCTCAACTGCGTGGATCGGTTCGCTGGACGTGGAGGCGCTCATAGCCAGGTCCGCGGTGGCGCAAAACCATGCCTATCTCTTGTATAAAACGAAGACGGATGCCATGCACCTTATGGAACCTCTGGCCGAGGAGGTCGCATCCGAGTTGGAAGTCACTGGCGGCTCGGCCTGGGGCAAGTTGCACGGTACGGTCACGTCGCAACTCATCGTCCAAATCGAGATTGCCGGCGAGCTGCAGAGCCTACCCATGAGCGTGATTCGCAACCTGGCGCACGAGCCGGACCGCCAGCTACGACGTCGGGCCTACGAGGCAGAACTCAAAGGGTGGGAGAGCGTGGCAGTACCGCTCGCCGCTGCCCTGAATAGCATAAAGGGCGAGAGCAATACGCTGGCCGCCCGGCGCAACTGGGGCGAGGTGCTGGACATCGCCCTGTTTCAGAACAACATCGACCGTCCTACGCTTGACGCCATGATGGAGGCTGCCACGGCCTCCTTCCCGGATTTTCGGCGCTATCTGCGAGCGAAAGCGAACGCTCTTGCCCTGCCGGCTCTTGCCTGGTATGACCTCTTCGCCCCGGTGGGCGAAACCCAGACCGCCTGGGATTACGAGGCGGGAACACAGTTTTTGCTGGAGCAGTTCGGGTCATACTCCCCCCGACTCAGAGAGTTTGCGGCCCGCGCCTTTGGCGAGAACTGGATCGATGTCGAGCCGCGCGACGGCAAGCGAGGCGGCGCCTTCTGCATGTCGCTGCGCAAGGGTGAATCCCGCGTTCTCACCAACTACATTCCTTCCTACGATGGAGTGAGCACCGTGGCCCACGAGCTGGGGCACGCATATCACAATTACAATCTGATCGATCGCACCTCACTGCAACGCCAGACGCCCATGACCCTGGCTGAGACCGCCAGTATCTTTTGCGAGACCATCATCCGCGACGCCGCTCTGGCCCGTGCCGACCGGCAGGAGCAGATCGCGATTCTGGAAGCGTCAATTCAGGGTTCCTGCCAGGTTGTGGTCGATATCTCCAGCCGGTTCAAGTTCGAGAGCGCGGTGTTGGAACAGCGCCGGCGCCGCGAGCTCTCGATTGAGGAGTTTCAGCAGCTGTTGCTCGAGGCGCAGCGCGAGACCTACGGAGACGGCCTCGACCAGAATCTGTTGCATCCCTACATGTGGGCGGTTAAGGGGCACTACTACAGTTCCGGGCGTGCGTTCTACAACTTCCCATATATGTTCGGCTTGCTCTTCGGGCTTGGGCTGTACGCCCAGTATCAGCAGGACCCCGAAGCGTTTCAGGCCGGATACGATGACCTGCTGTCCTGCACCGGGCTAGCCGACGCCGCGACTCTGGCACAGCGTTTTGGCATCGATATTCGGACGCCCGATTTCTGGCATTCCAGCCTGGCTCTGGTCAGTGCGGATATCGATCGGTTCGAAGAACTGACCGGCGCCTCGGCGTGAGGGGCGATTCCATGAACGACTTCAGCGGGGCCGAGCAGGTCGAACTGGAGCACGCGCGCTTTATACTGCTTACCTATTCGCGCGATTGGCCCAAGTACGTGGTGTCGTGGTCGTTGCGCCAAACAGCGGGAGAGGGCGATTTCCCTCTGGGCAGCGGCCATGTCGAGCACTTGCCCCCACCTGACGCCGCTGGACTGGACGCCCTCCGCGATGAACTACGTCAGGCGGCCCTGGATGAAGCGAACGCCGCCAGTGCGGAGATTGCGCCGACCGAGGGCTCTACCCAGGGGAAACGTTCGTGGCTTGGCAGGTTGTTCGGGAAGAAGTGACAAGCGGTCCACGCGACCCGATTTATTCAGCTCGACGACCGCACTGAAAGAGACGCTTCCCAAACCAGGGAGAAGGTGGGGCAGGTGGCTCCGGCAATTCGAGCGCAGGAATCTCCGCCGCCGCCTCGCTCATGGCACGCTCGAGCACCGTGGGTCGCTGTTAAAGTGCGTCGGGCGCCGCCAGGTTGTAGTCGCGAATGGCGCGATTGAGCATCTCGAGCTTCCCCCGATACTGATCGAGCGCGGCCCGCCGTCGTTCGTTGAAGGCGAACACCTGCTGAGCCGTGCTGCGGGATCTCGCATCCGCCAGCCAGTTACGCCGCCGGCGCAGACGCTCCAGCACCATCTCGGCTTCTTGTCGCGGCCTATCAAGCTCTCTGGCTCGTTCCAGCAGCGGGTGGGAAAAGCCCTGTGCTTTCAAGGTTTTATTGGCCAGATATTCGACATCGCCCTGCAGATCAAGCGGTCGGCCGTGCAGGTGACGCAGTTCACCCCTTGCTTCGAGCGAGCGAATCCACTCGCCTTCGATCTCGTCGCGCCGTTTCATCGGTCCCGGCGAGTTCCCAGCCATCCTCGCGCTCACTGCCAGGTCATTCGTGCTTACCGGTCCAACGCCGGAGCGCTTCCCAGCGCTTGAATGAGCACCGGGCCAGACGCACCGATCGTTCCTGGACCTCCGCCACGTCTGCTCCCGCCGAAAATAGCAGAGTCCAGCCCTCTGCATACTCGACTTCAGGAACGCGTCGGGCAAGGTCCCCCGACGGAAAGACCCACAGTCCATTGAAGATAAAATCTGGGGTGACGACGGCGACTACCGTTTCCGTTGTGCTCGCTTCCGCACATGCCTGTGCGATGGCTCGAGCATGGTTGTGAAAAACTTCAGCCGCGTGGATGGTGCGCAGCGGCCGTTCCAGCGCCTGGGAAGAGGGAAAACTAGAGGATTTCATTCGAAGCCGAGCTTCTTTTGGCGGAGTGAGACGTGCTTGTTTCGGCCGATCACCAGGTGATCGAGCACCTCGATATCCAGTAATATTCCCGCTGCTACCAATTCACGTGTTACCCGAATGTCTTCGGGCGAGGGAGTGGGGTCGCCGCTGGGGTGGTTGTGTGCCACCACGATGGCGGCGCAATTTTCTTTGACGGCGTCGCGAAACACTTCGCCCACGCGGATCAGAGAGGTATTCAGGCTCCCCTTGTAGACGTCGCGGATACCAAGCACGTGGTTCTTGGTGTTGAGCAGCACCACCCGCAGGTGCTCCTGTTCCAGCAATCCCATCTCCAATTGTAAGATGCTGGCGACGTCCTGCGGCGAGCGAATTTGCAGTCGTGCCGTGGCCTCCACCAGCAGGAGCCGCCGGCCCAGTTCCAGCGCGGCGACGATTGTCACGCCTTTGGCTGGTCCGATGCCTCGCACTTCCGCCAGCGCCGAGAGCGGCGTACGGGAGAGCCCGAGAACCCCGCCGCAGGTGCGCAGCAGATGCTGCGAGAGGCTGAGCACGTCCTGCCCGACCACACCCACCCGGAGCAGGATGGCCAGTAGCTCGGCGTCGGATAGGTGCTCGGGGCCAAGTTGGGCCAGCTTTTCGCGCGGCTGCTCGCTGGCCGGCCACTCTTTGACCGGCAGGTGGTACGGCACTCCTAGCGCGTGCCGCTGGGCTGTTCCGCCGCCGGCTCCTTCACGTGTAGGGACAGCGGTACTTTCTCCAGCTCAGCCGTCTTGCCATCCAGTGCCAGCGGCACCTTCCGCTCCGTGGTGCAATACGGGCAGACCGTCCAGTCGAGCTCGAGCATGCGATCACAGTGACGGCAAATTTCCTTGAGTTGCTGCAAGCAGTTCGGGCAGACGCGGTAGTCTGCTTGCACGCGGTGCCGGCAGTTGGGGCAGATCGGGCGTTCTTCGATTTCCTGCAACAGCGCCTCCTCCTCCAGCGAGCGCTCGTACGCTTGCATCAGCGTCTCGTGCGGCCGAAGGATGAGGTACACCACCAGGCCGAAGACATTGAAGAGCAAAACCAGCAGCGTGGCAAATGCCCACACAAACTTGTCCCGCGATCGGGACCGAATATCCATGAAGGTCCAGACCACGATGCTGAACCAGACGGCAAGCCCGAATGCCACAAACCCAGCGACTACGATTGGACCGATCTGTTTCAAGGTCGCCATTTGTATACGCTATCCTTACTGCTGCGGTGAAATACAAATCAAATAAGGGTAGCGTATCGTAGTGCATGGCCACCAATTCGTCAAAGTCACCACCCTCTGGAACGGTGCGCGTCTTTGTGGCGGTGGAGATTCCCGCAGAGGTTCGAGCCTACCTTGCCAGTCTGCAAGCGGTCTTCCGCCGGCACGGCAGGGTGGTGAAACTGGTCGACCCGAGCCTCATGCACCTCACCCTGCGCTTCCTCGGGAATGTTCCCGCCCTCCAGCTCGGGACGGTTGAGCAAACGATCCGCGACAGTGCTCGGGACCTATCTCCATTTACGCTGACTCTGTCGCAGCTAGGCGCCTTTCCAGGCGGGGGCCGCCCCCGTGTGGTGTGGGCGGGCCTCGCCGCCGATGATGGGTACGACGCGCTACAGCGCATGTTCAGGGAGCTTGAAAACCGCCTGATCCTGGCCGGCTTTCCTGCCGAGACACGTCCCTTCGCGCCACATCTGACGCTCGCTCGGCTGCGTGACGGCGTATCGAGCGAAGAGGCTCGCGGTGTTGACGAGACGGTCATCGACCTGCGTGGGAGCCGCGAAATCAGGGCTATTTTCCGGGTCTCGCACCTGACCTTGATGCGTAGCGACTTGGACCGCGGAGGGGCGCGATATACAGTACTGGCGCAGGTACCGTTCGAGCGTGGGTTGATCGTTGGTGGAACGTGAGTGGCGACGAAGGTCATCATGGCCTCGGGGCAGTGTGGGTGTCGCGACTTGGTACGCTGGAGGGAGTGGCGTCCAGGTTAAGGTACTGCTCCCCAGAGCAAGAGGCGCCGTCGACGATATGCCAGTAGCAGGAGATACGCCGTGGCACGGATTGCAGTAATTGGCGCCACCGGGTTTGTTGGGACCGCGACGGTGAGGCTTCTGGCCAACGAGGGCCACGAAGTGCGTGGTCTGTCGCGATCCGGGAACGCGCTAGCGGGAGCGTCTTCGACCGCGGGGGATGTGTGCGATGCCGAGATGGTCGCCGCCCTGGTCGCCGGCTGCGACTACGTGGTGCATCTGGCGCCTGGTCTATCGTCGGATCCGGGCACGATCACCTGCGTCACTGAAGGCGCCCGCACCGTGCTCGACGCCTGTCGTGAAGCGGGCGTCGGGCGGCTGGTGTATCTTAGTTGTTTGGGCGCCGATGCTGCCGCCGAGTCGTCCTACTACCGCGCGAAGTGGGAGGCGGAGACGGCGGTGCGGAGCTCCGGCTTGCCCTGGGTGATTCTGCGACCGTCGATGGTGCTGGGCCCTGGCGACGGGATCACCCAGCCGCTGGCCGATCTGATCAGGTCTTCACCCGTGATTCCCGTGCCGGGAAAAGGGCGCGTGCGCTGTCAGCCGGTTGATGTGGAAGACCTGGCTCACTGTATCCTGCTCTCTCTCACCAACGACAACCTCAATCAGCAGATGATCTCGGTGGGCGGCCCCAGCTTCCTGACCTTCCGCCATTTGGTGGATCTGATCGCCGGGCAGTTGGGAGTGAACAAGCCCAAAGTATTGATTCCCCTCCGTCTGGTCCCCTCGATCACATTCCTGCTCCCGGCCGGCCGTTCGCTCTTTCTGCCACCGAGGCTGGCCCAGTTCCAGCAGGGGGTGGTGGCGTCTCCCGGCATTGTCAAACGCATGTTCGGTTTCGAGCCGCGTTCCATTGTGCCGCTTCTGGGGACCTATCTTACTTGACGTAGCGATAGTATCGTATAACGCCGACAACGCCCCCACCTCCCGATTCGACATCGCAGAAGACAGGGGAGTTCTATGGCAGTAGCCGCTCATACGCCGGAACGCGGCGATCCCGCCGCCCAGATTGACAGTCTCCGCCACGAGATCGAGCAACACAACTACCGCTACCACGTGTTGGATGCGCCGACGGTTACCGACGCCCAGTACGACGCATTGATGGGCGAGCTGCGGGCGCTTGAAGACCGCTATCCCGAGCTGCGCTCGCCGGATTCGCCGACGCAGCGCGTGGGTGGTGAGGTGGCACAGGGGTTCAAGCCGCGACGTCACCCACGACCGATGCTCAGCCTGGCCAACGCGTTTACCCACGAGCAACTCGATGCCTGGTTTCAGCGGGTTCGCAATCTGGTACCCCGAGCTGCCATCGACTTCGTGGTTGAACCCAAAATCGACGGCTTGGCCATTGCGCTGACCTACGACCGTGGCCTCTTCCGCGTCGGCGCCACGCGCGGCAATGGTACCGAGGGAGAGGACGTGACGGCCAACCTGCGGACGGTCTCCGAGATACCGGAACAGTTGGCTGGCGACGCCATCCCGGATCGGGTTGAGGTGCGGGGCGAAATTTACATGCGCAGCGAGGAATTCGAGCAACTCAACCAGCGACGTGCCGAGGAAAACGCATCGCTCTTTGCCAACCCACGCAATTCCGCCGCCGGCTCGCTGCGCCAACTCGATCCCGAGGTGACACGCCGGCGGCCGCTTCGTCTCTGGTCGTACGCCATTGGCTATGCAGAGGGCTTTCAGTTCGAGAGCCAGTGGCAAGCGCTGGATCAGCTGGGTATGTGGGGCTTTCCAGTCAACCCGCTGGTCGAGCATGTCGAGGATGTCGCGGCTGTTCATGCCTTCTGCGACCGCATGGCTTCCGAACGAGATCACCTCCCCTATGAAATCGACGGGGTGGTAATCAAGATCAACGCCGTAGCCCTGCAGGAGGAGCTGGGCGCGGTGGGACGAGAGCCGCGATGGGCCATCGCCTATAAGTTCTCCCCTCGGCAGGCGACCACGCGGCTCAACGACATTCAGGTGAACGTGGGCCGCACCGGGGCGATTAATCCCTACGCCATACTGGAGCCGGTCATGGTGGGAGGGGTTCGGGTTGGCCTCGCCACGCTGCACAACGAACTCGATATACAGCGCAAAGACATTCGCATCGGCGATCGCGTCATTGTGCATCGAGCCGGCGACGTTATTCCCCAGGTCGTCAAGCCCATCGTCGAAGAGCGCGATGGCTCGGAACAGGTCTATTACCTGCCCATAACCTGCCCCTCCTGTGGTACGCCGGTGGTGCGGCCCGAGGGAGAAGCCATGACGCGGTGTCCCAATGCCGCCTGTCCGGCCCAGCGGTTTCGCTGGCTCGAACACTTCGTCTCCGAGCCGGCGATGGATATCCGCGGCCTGGGCGAGCGTCTGGTCAAGCTGCTGCTGGATGAGGCGGTAATCCGAGATCCCGCCGATCTGTATGCGCTATCCACCGAACAGCTGCTGACCTTGCCCGGTTTCCAGGCGAAGAGCGCGGCGAACATCCTGCGGTCAATCGAGCGAAGCAAGCGCAGAGCGTTGGATCGCGTGATCTTTGCCCTGGGAATCCGGTTCGTGGGGGACCAAACGGCCGAGCGACTAGTCGATGTCTTTGGGGATCTGGACGCACTGGCCTCCGCCAGTGTCGAACAGATCGAAGAGGTCGAGGGCGTGGGCCGCAGAATTGCGGAGAGTGTCGTGGAGTGGATGAGTCAGGACGTGAACCGGGATATCCTTGGACGGTTGAAGGAAGCGGGCCTCACCTGGCGCGCCCAAGCCGCTAACACTCCACCAGGACCGCTGGCCGGCGTCACCTTTTTGATCACCGGCCGGCTTGACTCGCTGTCGCGCGGGAACGCCGAAGAGCGGCTCCGAGCGCTGGGCGCGAAAATTGCCCCAGGCATGAGCAAGGCGGTCAGCTACCTGATCGTGGGCGAAGACCCGGGTTCCAAGCTGGCCCGCGCCCAGAAACTCGGGACGGCAATACACGATGAAGCCTGGCTGGTGCGTGTACTCGACGAGGGGGCGATTCCCGCGGAGGCGACCGAAGGCTGAAAGTGGGAACGGAGCGGGCGCCGCGGGTGGTACAGTGGGGCAGTGAGTAGCAGCTGATGTACCGGGCATTACAGCCGGGATAGGGGCGACAGCGTGAATATGCGCGACGTGCAGCGTCGACGGCAGGGCGGGCAACTGCAATCAATTGGGGCCGTCGTTCTGGGATATGTGTTTCTCGGCGTCGTGCTCCGCTTCGCCCACGGGAGCATGACCGCGCTTGTGGGCTTCGGACTCGTGTATATCGCGGCCTTCGTGGCTGTGATGGTGCTGGCGCGTCTACTGCACCTGGAGCGCCTGCCGCGCGCACTTTGGGATCGGATACGGATGTCTCGGTCCCGGGGCTAATAGCGGTTTCGTTCCTCGATCTGGGCGTAGACGTGCTGATAGCTCTCATACCGCTCGGCACTGATCGCGCCGGTCTCGACGGCGGCGCGAATCGCGCACCCGACATCGTCGCGATGGGAGCAGTCCGTAAAGCGACAGGCAGGAAGCAGCGGCCGGAACTCTGGGAAGAGCCATCCCAGATCTTCCAGCTCAACCTCCCGGATCGCAAGCTCGCGCAGCCCGGGCGTGTCGGCGACCCATCCACCGGCGTCCAGTGCCAGCAACTCGGCGGTGGTCGTGGTGTGCCGTCCCTTGCCGGTGGCCTCGCTGATTTCGCCGGTGCGCAATCGCAGGCCGGGCTGCACGCGATTGAGGAGCGTGGACTTGCCCACGCCGGAGGGGCCGACCAGCGCGCTTACCTTGCCATTCAAAACCTCGCGTAGATCGGTGATTCCCTGTTCGGCCGTGGCCGAGGTACAGATCACCGGATAGCCCGCCGCTCTATACGGCGCGGCTGCCGCATCCGCCTGACCGGCGGATGCCAGGTCCACCTTGTTCAGACAGACCAGGGCCGGAATCTCGGCGGCCTCGGCGATCAGGACAAAGCGATCCAGGCGGGCCGCGTTGAATTCCGGCTCCTGTATGGAGTGCACTGCGACCAGGAGATCGAGATTGGCGGCGATTACGTCGAGAAACCGACCACCTCCAGCCGAGCCGCGCACCAGCTCATTGTCCCGAGGCAGCAGTTCTTCAATAACCCCTCGGCCATCGTCCAGCTCGTGGAGTCGGACCCGATCTCCGATAACCACCGCGGTGGTCGCCGTGCGCTCCCCGCGTTCGGCGCGGAGCAGGCGCTTGGGCGCACGGCAGTCGATCACGCGCCCGTCCACCAGTACGCGATGATGGCCGGATTCGGTACGAACCACGAACCCTTCCAGCAGAGTGCGGGCGGCGCGCGGCGCGGTTGTGGCGCGTCCGGACGGCGTCACCGGCGCCCCGAACCGGCGACCAGCAGCGATCGAGACCCGCAAGAGCAGTGTCGACGATGAGTCAGCGGGTCAACTCCCGGAAGGCCGGGCATGGTACTCCTGCATGTGGCCCACACGCTCTGGATGGCGAAAGACCCAGATCAGTATCATGCCGGTGATGAACCCGCCCACATGGGCAAAGTAGGCGACGCCTCCCTGCTGTGCCTGATTGCTGAGTGATACGATGCCGTCGAACAGTTGCAGCACGAACCAGAAGCCGATCAGCACCCAGGCCGGCAGGTGTACCGGGATGAAGATAAAGGTAATCGCGATCAGCGTTCCAACCCGGCTACGGGGATACAGCAGGAGATAGGCGCCCAACACTCCCGCGATGGCGCCACTGGCGCCCAGCCCGGGAGTGTTCGAGCCGGCAGCGGTGGCAATTTCCAGCGCGTTGGCCCCCAATCCACACAGCAGATAGAAGACCAGGTAGCGCAGATGCCCCATCGAATTTTCGATGTTATCGCCAAACACCCAGAGAAACACCATGTTGCCCAGAATGTGCAGCCACCCCACATGCATGAACATCGAAGAGAACAGGCCGAGCCAGTATGGATGCGGAGTGCCGGAGGGAGCCACGCACTGGCTGGTGTACTCGCAAGGGATCAAGGAGTGCTGGTAGTAAAAGGTATTGAGCGACGATTGACCACCAGTCGCCAGGGAAAGCTCGTAAAAAAACACCAGGAAGTTGACGACAATCAGGGCGATATTGACGTAGGGGAAGATGCGATTCGGCTCGCTGGGGTCGGAGTAGGGAATCATTTACGGCTCGAGCGGACCTTCCATCGGCGTCTGGTCTGCGTCTCCCTCTTCCCAATCTTCGTCAAATGGCTCTTCCACCTGCCGGCTTTCTATGACGAAGACTTTCGGGGTGGTCGGCGCCTGATCCAGGCGGTATTGCGGATTGCGTCGGAATACCCGAATCTCGAACACCTCCGACTCCTCGCTGGTCTCCATCAACATCTCGATTCCGGTTTCAAGATCAAGCTCGAACGCGATCTGGCGGGCATAGTACTCGCTTAGCGGCCCCTCCAGCTCCACATTGTCCAACTCCACACACCAGAACTGCGAGGCAATTTCCAGCCCGTAGCCAAAGTCCTCGAACTCAGGATCGAGCGAATCCCCGGTGTTCGGGTACAGGGCAGCGCGAAAGCCGAGGCCGTTCGCCTGGTAATAGGTATCGCCCGAGTCCTCCGCCGTCGCGGTCTGATACTCGGAATTGAGTGCTCCAAAGACGCGCTCGGCGGTGCGATCTAGGTCGTCGTGCGACTTGATGAAAACCATCACGTCCAGTTCAGCCAGCATGCCATCCTCCATCCCCATTCTGCGGCCATTATAGGGATAGCTGGTAGCTAGCGGTCGTGCGGGGTTTTTCAGGCCACCACGTCAGCGATCACGGCGAACTTGGCAGCAGGCGTGGCCGTAACTGCTCGCTATCCGAGTTGTGCCATTTCGGTACGCTTGCGGCTGCTCTCGGTCACGGCCCAGACGGTTTGCCCAACTGGCCGCCCGCGAGTCGGCCGCGTCGCATCGGCCGGTGGCAGCGGCAACGGCACTGAGGGCGCGGCGCCGGGCCACCACCTGCGCGTGTCGCGCTCGTCGTTCACACGCGAGTCGACACCGAATAGCAGGGCGAGCGGGCCGAGCAGCACGAAGAGGGTGAGGAGCACGATGCTGGTCATAACGCAGATCCTTTCTGTTGGCTTTCTGCGCTTATCTTGGACCGATTGAACCATAAGCGCAAATCGTATTACTGTTAAGGATGATAAGCGAACACGATCAATGGCTCGGGGTTGAACTACGCCATTTTGCTGCTTTGCAGGCTATCGCGGGCGCGGGGTCGTTCCGCCGTGCCTCGGAACAGCTGGGGTATACCCAATCCGCCGTGAGCCAGCAGATCGCCACTCTGGAACGAATTGTCGGCGTGCGTTTAATAGAGCGCCCAGGCGGCCCGCGCCGGGTCTCATTGACGGAAGCGGGCGAGCTGTTGCTGCGTCATGCGGCGGTTATTCTGGCCCGGCTCCACGCCGCCCAGGCGGACTTCGCGGCCCTGACCGAGGGGACCGGCGGGTTGCTCCGCATCGGCGCCTATCAGAGCGTCAGCCGGAGTATCCTCCCCAAACTGCTGCCGAGGTTTGCCGTGGAGTGGCCGCAGGTGGAGATTCAGCTGACCGAGTCCGCGCACGACGCCGATCTCCTGCCAATGGTGGAACGGGGAGAGCTGGAGCTCACCTTTGCCATGCTGCCACTGCCCACCGGCCCGTTCGACGCAACCGAGCTGCTGTGTGATCCGTACGTTCTGGTGGTGCCGGCCGATTCACCGCTGGCTTCGCGGCCTGAAGCTCCAGGGATGCGAGAGATTGCCGGCCTGCCGTTGATCGGCTTTCGCCAGTGCCGAACCGTAACCCAGGTTGAGTCACATCTACGTGCCAGCGGCATCGAGCCGCACTTCGTCTTCCGCTCTGACGACAACGGCACCATTCAGGCCCTGGTGGCGGCCGGGATGGGGGTGGCGCTGGTGCCCCTCCTCACCGTCGAGCCGGGCGACGGGCGCGTCGCCATCCTTCATATAGCGGACGACGTCCCACAGCGCCATCTAGCTCTCGTCTGGCATCGTGACCGTTACCGGTCGGCCGCCTCCCACGCCCTGGTGGAGGCCGCGGAGGAGATTTGCATCGCACTGGAACAGAGTTTCGGCGGCCGAACACGCGCCATTAGCACGCCAGTTCTATAATGCGATATGGCTGCCGACGAATATCACGAGGCGATTCTGACCCGGGTGCATGAGATACAGCGCGAAATCGAGGGGCTCTCGCAGCGCGAGGCGCTGAGCTATGCCTATGTGATCTCGCGTGAGATGCCGGAAGAGGCTGCTCGCATGCTGATCGCGGAGATGCTGCTGGACTGCTGGAAGCGCACAGCCACGACGGCGCCGGGGAGCGGGTAGGCTCGATGCTCCATGCGCCTGCCGGGCGTATCGGTTTGGTTGCGCCGCGTCCTTACGGTCATCATGATGTATGAACAACTCGCCACAGTCGGTCGGCCTGTCGGACCTGGATCGCTACACGGTCAGATTGGATCGACATAGCCTGGAGGGTCGGACCTTTTTACTGGGCGATCGAGGCGGCTTTGTGCTGTATTTTCCGGCATCGCGCAACACCCAGGATCGCACCCTTCACCCCTCGAAGTGGTTTGGCGCCTCTGGCTTTGGGCGCTCCTTCTTTGAGGGATTCGAGCTGTGGGTCGAGCACGACGGGCAGCTGGTCCCGCTTGACCGCCGCAATCAAACAGAGTTTGAGATGCGGTTGGACGAGGCGGTGCGCGTCTATCGGGTGGGCGACCACGAGGTGCGCGAACGCTTCTTTTTGCCGGATGGCCGGCAGGCGATGGTGATGACCGTGCAAACGGATCTCCCGTGGGTGGTCAAACCCGAGTTCGATATGCGGTACTATCAAGCCTTTAATACCGACTTTTCGCACTATCGAGCGGACGAACATGATGGCCGTTTGACGGTTAGCAATCTGGTCGAGGAGGCCGGTCCATTGCGTGCCAGCCTGAGTTTCTTCGGCGAGGTTGGAGCAATCGGACCGGGCGCGGTACTGGAGATGCTGCCGGAAGACCAGTGGCTGATTGAAAAGACGTATAGCACTGATCGGCGGCGCGAAGTTTTCATCAAGCACGCCTACACCGAGACCCAGTCACGCTCGCCCGACGAGGCGCCCATCTGGGACGCGTATCAAACGCAGGTGTTCTCTCCGGCGCACTTCAGGCTGCAGGGTTCGGGCTCGCTCATCCTGGCCTTCGGCGACACGCTGCAAGAGGCACAGGACGCCTGCACGCAGCTCAGCCAGTCCTTGCCCGCCCTCCAGGCTGAGAAGCGCGCGACCATCGCGCTGCAGCTCGAAACCGGTTACCTGGAGACCGGCAACGCTACCGTCGATACCGCCTATGCGCAGGTGCTGACTCGCTTCAACACCTGTCTGGTGGCGCGGGACGCCACGCTCCACGTCGATCCGGTCCATCGCGAGCACTTCTACGGTATCTTCGCCGGCAACAAGTACTTTATGGACGCCTGGAAGCGTGACGAAAATATCTCCCTGGCCGCGCTCCTGGCCACGGGGGACTATGAAACCGTGCGGCAGATTCTGGATAGCACCTGGCAGTATCAAGACGAGCGCACGGGGCGTCTGCCTCATATTCTCCGGGCCGGAGAGCCGCTGGTGTACTACTCCAGCGATGGGACCCTGTGGGCACTGCACCGTCTGCTCCAATACACCGCGCAGAGTGACGACGCCGGCCTGTTGCAAGCCAAGATGCCGATGGTCGAGCAGTTTTTCGCCGCGAGCCTGGGGTTTGTGCAGCGTGGACTGCTTCCCTCGGGGGGCATCATCGACCACGACTATCGCTGGGAGACCTGGGAAGACACGCCGTTCACTCCGCGCGACGGGTTTCCGGTGGAGATCGAGCTGCTCTGGTTGACGGTGCTGGAGCAGGCTCTGCCATTTGTGCGCGAGGTGAACGGCGAACTGGCCCAACGAATGACCGACACGCTGAACGTGGGGCGACAATCCTTTGGTGATTTTGTGCAGGACGGCTACCTGGTCGATAGCATCTCGTACGACTGGAAACCCCGCGACCTCCTGACGCCCAACGGCTACGTGGCATTTGGCGTGGGATTCCCCCTGCCGCCGGACCTGCCGCGTTCAATGGTGACGCTGGCCCGCGATCAACTGGCCGGGCACCGCGGTGTTCGTAGCCTGGCGCCGCGAGATTGGGCCAAGGTGCTGCCGGCTGACTTTCTGGATGACCCAGCCAAGGTCCGGGGCAAAGACATGGCGAGTGTGGGCATCTTCAACTACCACCGCGGCATCGAGTGGCAGTGGTTCAACGCGTTCTTCGTTCAAGGAGAACTTGATTGCGGCAGCGCGATCGAGGGCTACCGGCGATACGTGCAGGATCAGGTGCGCGGGGTGCTGGACGACGGCGGGATCGGGGGCCTGGCAGAGCTGCATGCCTTGCAGGGACAGCTGGGCGCCGATTTTCAGGCGTGGAGCATGGCGGCCTTGATCGATAGCCTGCATCGCTTTGCCGGGATTGGCGTGAACGCTTTGACCGGAGAGGTGTGGATTTGCCCGGCCATCCCGGAGAGCTGGCCGTATCTGCGCAGTCGCTCGCGCGTGGGCAACGTCCGATTCGAGGTGTGTTACGAGGAACCGGGACATCGCTCACGATTCCTGGAGGTCACGTTGCTGGACTCGCCTCCGGAAAATTTTCGCGTCCATCTGGGTTTCCGGATTCCACCAGGTGCGCGCGTGGGGCAGGCGACGTGCAACGGTGTCCCCTTGAGCGCGGAGCGCTGGACCGACCAGGACGGATGCGCGCCGGGCGTGCCGGGGTACATCTGGCTGACCGTCCCGCTCCAGCAGAGCATCCGCCTTGAATGTGCTCTTGACATCGATCATACCCACGCCTGAGACCAAGACGGTTGACGTACGCGGCTCTCAGGCCGACGTGCACCACGTCGCCCCTACTTCTTGCCGCCTGCCATGTGCCCCCTTCTGAGGCGCATTATGTGAATTGAACAAGGTTGAGTCGGAGCAGGGTGTGGGCAAGCAGCGTGGCGCCGCTTCGGGTGAGCAGCCCAGCGAACGACCTGG
>JAABUL010002473.1_pt1 | contig 30552 bp, 4 predicted proteins | sample 5559151 | NCBI WGS metagenome assembly JAABUL01 (sample SAMN10711876, study PRJNA513368) | rock metagenome | isolation source: Antarctica rocks | place: Antarctica: Victoria Land, Pudding Butte sud
ATAAATTATCGAAAATAGAATTTCTTGATTTTATTAATAGATTGGCGCTTATAGACGCGAATTTATTTATAGAATCGAAAAATCCTAATTTTGATAATTAATTACGTCTCTAGTACTAGCCTAATTGGGCTAAAAAAATTCGAACTAAGTATAAAATAATACTAATTTATATAAATAATTTAAATTTCCTAATTAGGTTAGCGCAAGAAGAAACGAGCAGAAATGCCGATGTCGTCTCTATAGAGAACAGATAGCAGGAATAGCTCATATAAAGCATCTTTTCCGGAATTGCCGATGTAAGCACGTCTATCGAGTACAATCTAATGTTCGAAATCAAACGTCGAGCAATTGTCGAGTAGCAAAAATCGAGTTTCGAATAATTTGTCGCGTCGAAAAGAGGGGAGAAAGAAGGTAATTAAATTTTAAGAAAATATCAAATGTGGAAAAATTAAGAAGATACAGAAGATTACTAACTCTAACTTTAAGAAAAAGGTCCAAGTTACGTAACGCGAAAATTGAAAGATCGATCAAATCTAAAAAGAGTTTAGAAGATCAATTAATCACGTAATCTAAAAGAGAATTAACAATAACAAAGAGAGGAACGATATTAATAAGTCGAAATTTGTCGAATTTTGACTATATTTAGATACGCTCGTCTAAACTTGTTACACAAAGAGAGAAAATAACATAAAAGTATCTTGGCAACAATTTATATATAGTTGTGCGTATATTTAGAAAGGCTAAGTTAACTTTTATTCGAAAAACATTTAGAAGTAATATTTATAAAATGTCTAATAAAAGCACTATAAGAATAACAACAAAAACTACGAATGCATATTAAATAACTCTTAACAATAATAATGTATCAATAATGCGTTTTCGAGATTCTTGTTAACTAACGCAAAAAACAAAGTAATATATTAAGTTTGTTTAATTTAAAAAATTATTTAATTTCGATTGCGAATGCATAGCAAATAACTTTCAACAATAGTAATATATTAGCAATGCGTTTTTGAGATTAATTGTAAATGCGACGACGAAAACTATAGATATATATTGAGCAACGTTTAGACAACAATAATAGAAGAGCAAAGAAATATATATATGTAAATTATTTTATTTATTAGATTCTTAATTAGAAGACGTCTTAAATATTTAATAAGATCTTGTTGCGTTTAAATATTAATAATAAAAGTTAATAACAAAGTTAAAGCAATTGTTAATTATAAAGTAGTTTAGTTATTTAGATCTATTATTGTAGTTTGTGTAGCTCGTAAAGAGAATTTAATATTGTAGTATTTTGCGTTTGTAATTAATAACAATTAGACTTAAATTTATGTTATTATTATTTTTGCGCATATCGTATCGTAATGTCTTAATATTCTTAACATAATATTCGAAATTGTTGTTAATATTGTTGACAATATTAACAAACAACAAAGACTTAATTTATTAATTTAACAAGAACTTGCTTTTATTAAAATGCAAAAATTATAAATAAAATATTGAATAAATTTTTATTAATTCGAGCAATTCTAATTTGTAAATATAATTGTTAATTGCTTAAATAATTTTATAAAGATTTGCATTTTTATGCTTTAAAAACTTGTATAATCGAGTTGTTTTAATATTTCGAATATTAAATATAATTTAATTATCGATTTTAAATTTTGAAGTTATAGCGCGTTTACAATTAGCAAATTCCACTTATTTAACTTAAATTTAAATAAGTTTTTGACAAAAAAAGTTTCGCAAAATCTTTTTTTTTAATAATCTTATTGATATTTTTTATATTGCGACAAGCTTTAAGCGTAACGTTGTTAAAAAAAACTATAAATAACTTTAAATCTAATTGTAACAAATAATATTTAATAATAAAGAAAATTAATAAATTAATAGATTTGTTAATATAGTTATTTGCGACAAATTTAATAATAGCGAAATAAATAATCTAGTCATTCTAATTGTATTGCATATATGTTCGAAGATATTGCTTAAAAACGATATTAACATTTTTAATTTAATTGTCGATTTCTAGATAAAACGTAATTAACAATTTAGATTTAATTCTTAATCTTTTGCAAAGACGTTGTCAAAAATAAGCAATAAATTAGATGTCTTTATTAGAAACAATAGTAATTAAAAAGCTTTTAATGTATTAAACAAAGTTAATAAAAATCTAAATAATAATTTTGACTTTCAATAAATTTATAAGTATAAACTTCTTGCTTTTAAATAATTTATCAATTATTATTAAGCTATACTAGAAGATCTTTTCTTTATAACAATATAACAATAGAGAGATAATAAAGTCGCAAAATATATCTTACTAATAACAATCTAAAATAGACAAAAACTTTAATATATTATATTTATGTTTGCAATATAATTTGATATATTTACAAATTAAATAGTTTTTAATGTATTTTTTAACGTTTAAATACAATATAGATTAATAGTAGTAACGTTATACTTTCTTAAAAGTAGTTGTTCAACTTAAGTATTTAGCGCTTAACAATTTATACTAAAATTTAATTGCTTCGATTCGAAAAATATTATTTGTATTTCGAGACACATATATTTTGTTTCAAATAAATAGATGTTTGATATTAATTGTTAAATGTTTAATTATTGTATAATTTTTAAGTTTTAATTTAATTTTCTTGCGAAAAATAATTAAAATTTTTTGTTTATTAGTTTCTTTAATCTAAATAATTTGTTTTATTTTTTTGTTATATAAGTATATCTTTAATATTTGTCGAATAAAAACTTCGAAATTAAGTTTTGTTTTAAGCTTCTTTTTTATTATTAAATTAATTGCAACAACAAACGAAAACTAAATTATAAAAGAGATTACAAATATAAATAAATAAATTGTAAACAAAGCAAATGTATTAAAAAAAAAGACAAAATTAATAATTAAAAATAACAAAACTATAGATTAAGAAATTATAAATACAACAATAATAAATAACAAAATTAAAAAAAAAGATTTAATAAAATAAGGTTTGCTTTGTTAAACTAATACAAGTATTGCAAATAATAAAAATATAAATAATTTTATATCTTTGTTAGTTGTTAACAAAATTTAAGTAAATTTTTTGTAAATTTTTGTTATTCTTTTGTTAACAATTAGTTTAAACTTAATAAAGTTTCGAAACAAACAAATTAATTTTGTTATTAAATTGTAAATAACACTTAATAATAGCAAAATCAATATAACAATTTTAATTATATTTGATTTTAAATTGTATTATTTAAAAATTGTTTATTGTTAAAACTAATTGCAAGAATTATTGTTATTAAAGAGCAAACTTTGCGATTCTTTAGTTAAGCTATTTGACTTCGCACTTAGCACGTTTAATTAATAAATAATTTTAAAATTAAATTTAAACAAAAATTCGATCTAACGAGCTTAACAACAATTAAGTTGCTTAATAGTTATAAAATACTTTAAATTGCAATAATTAATAATAATCTTAATAAATTGTTTAACAAATATATCGATATACTTTAGATGTTATATCTCGAAAGCGCAAACAATAATTAATAGCTTTTCGCTATAGATTTTGTAGTTATATTCTACGAACAATATAATTTTAAATATATAAATTATTAAATAAAGCAATTTATTTAAATTTATCTATAATAGTACGACAACAATTACAAAATTAAAGATATTGTTTTCGATTTAAATTTCTAAATCGAAATCGAAATAATACAAAATAAATTAATTAATAAAAACTTTTTTAAGAGTTTAAAACGCAAGATCTTTAAAATTGTTAAATTGTTATAAAAAATTAAGATCTTTGTTTTTAAGTTTACTAAGCGCTAACAAAAATTTAATTAAACTTAAATAATTATAGATAAATTGTTAATAAAAGTTAACAAAGTTTAGAAAGATTTATATATTATATACGCAAATAGAAACTTTTTACTCAAAAATACATTTAATTTTCTTAAGATTTATTCGAATTTCTTTAATAATAATAATTAAATCTAGATATTTGACTTGCTTAATAAAAAAATAATATTTGTTAATATTTAAATAAAAACTTGCGTTATAAAGTTTAACAAAAACTTTGTTTATATAATTCTTATATTTTGTCTCAATATTATTGTAGATTAAGATATTATTTATATAAACAATGCAAAAATTGTTTAAATAAAGACTAAGAGTTTTATTAATAAAAAACTAAAACGTAATCGAGACATTATATAGCTCAAAAGATATTATAACGTACTTAAATAAATTATAATAAATAATAAAGATTGTTTTGTGTTTATTATTAAAATGCATTTGAATTTTGTTAAAGATTGCAACAATATTAAACTTATTATAGTACTTAATTTTGTATAATTGTTGCAAAATCTCTTAAATTAACAATAAAGTATTGCAATTTTTAATTATTAAAGTATTAAAATCTTTATAGTTTACATAAATGTACAAACTTTCATTAGACTTCTTAATTATAAAAATAGAAACAATATATTGTAAAATATTGTTACAAATTTAATTTTTGCTCTTTATGTTATTTAGATAAGCTCTAATAATTTTTTCTTTTTACCAAAATATATTGTAGACTTTTTTAGTCGAAGAAGTTGCTTTTAAAACAAAATTAATAATATAATTAATATTTTTATTAAGCAACAACTTGTTAGTTTCTTGTAAATTAAAAAGCTTAATTTATTGTTTAAATTTAAATATATTTGCTTTTTAAGTTGCTTTACATTTAAAGAATTTTGCTTAAATTTAATATAAAACTTGTTATAATTATTAAAAATAATAATTGCAACATTTATAATAAAAGTGTTGCTCGCAACGCAAGCTAAATATTTGTTGTTTTTCTTTAATTAATTTAGTATAACAAAGTGCTTAAATAGTATTACGATTATTTCGTAGTCTTTCTTAATAACAAATTTTAAGAATATAGAAATACTTATTTAATAGATATTAATTTTATCGAAAAAAATCGAAAACAAATATTTTAATTGTTTGTATTAATTGTTAAAAATCTTTAATAATTATTAATCTAACAAATAATACTTTATACAATAATTAAATCTCAATTTAAAAAATCGTATTTTATTTTTAATTTATACGTTATACTTTTTAATTTAAAGTATATCGAAAATAATTATAAATTAATTTAGTTCAATTATTAAATATTATAAGATATTAATATGTTTGCTAAGATTAACAATAATTTAAACAATATAAATAATATTAAAAGCAATATAATAAAAAGTTTATAAAACTTAATAAACTTTTTATTAACAAAGATTTTATCGAAGACTTTAATATTAATAAGTAGTATCGTCTTAACATAATGTTTATTAAAAAACAAATAAACTTAATTTAAACAAATTTTAGCGTAAAAATCTAGTTGCTAATTGTTAAACAATTTATTGTTAATAGCGCTAGAATTAAGTTCGACTTTAATAAACAAAATTTTATTTTGTAAATTAAACAAAATTTTAAACTTCTTTATTATTTTCTTTATAAGCGTCAACTTTTGTTTTAAATTGCAACTCTTATTAAGAACATTTAGTTTTTTAATTTACTAAAATTATTTAAGTTGTTATTTAAGATATTAGAGAAACTATTTTCTCTAAGTGTTGCTAACTTAAAGTTGCTAACATTATAAATTTTAAACTTAACAAAAGCTTTATTTTTAATTTTAGTTAATTTATTTTTGCAAAAGACGTTTTTATAATATAATTTATATTTTGACTTAAGATATTTTTAATAAAGATTAAAAAACTTAATTTTATTTTTAAAAGTTTAAAATTTTATTTTTATATTTTGTTTCTAGTTGCAAGTGAAGATACGCATATTAAAACTATTAATATTGCGAACATTTGTATTAATATGTCTAAAAAGCTTAAAGATGTCGATACAATTATTGCGTTTATTAATGTTATTAATAGCTTATATATAGATAAAAGTTCGAATAATTGTTGAACAAAATTTCTTTATTTGTTAAAGTTTCAAGTTAATTTTACGAATTAATCTAATAAGTTAATTTAAAATAATATAGTTTGTTAAAGTAATATAGCAACTTTAAAGTTTGTAGTTTAAATCTTTGTTAAATTAATACATTTTATCGACTTCTAATATAGAAATTTTAACTATTGTAAATATAAAACGATTAACGTATTAATTAAAAGTTTTAGTATTCTTTATAACAAATTTGAGCAACGTAATTTTAACAAAGTTACGTTGCTTTTTGTTTAAATTGTTTCATTAAGCACTTAGATCTTTAAGTAAATTATCTATTGTTAAATAAAAATTAACAAATTTATTAAACAAATAATGCTTAATTTCTCTAAAAACATTGTTAATAATTTTAACAATAACAAAACTAAATTTGACTTTTTCGAAAACAAAATATTAAAAAGTATTGCTAAATTTAGAAATTAATGCAATAATTTATTGTTTAAACTTTTCGAAATTTCTAATAAAGATAAAGAGATTAAAAAAGTATTTATCGTTTTTTATATTTTGTAGCTTTAATTTAAGATTATAAATAAGATAGACATTATTAAGTCAATCTTTTGCTTGTAAGTTAAATTTATAAAAGTAATTATATTTGTTGTTGTTATTAAAGTTGTAAATTACGTAAATAAATTTAATAAATACAATTTCTTTATTTCGAAAAAAAGAAAGCTTTTGTTTTAGTTAATGTATAATAGCTTTGAACAAATTGTATTAAGCTAAAGCGTTGTTGCGCTTTTGTTAAAAACAATATATTGTTTTGTTGCAAATATTTATTATTAATTTTGCTTAATTTAAATAAGTTTGCAAAAAATTAATTTGAATTTTTAGTTAACAAATAGAGTTAAAATTAATTTTTTTATCAATTCGAAGTTCGACAATAATAATACTATTTTTATAAAATAATTAAAATTATTTCTTTACATTATTTTTGATTGCTTTCTATAGAAGTTAAGACGTTTTTTGTTAACTTTTATTAAAATTGTTAAATTGATCAATTAGAGTACAACGTCAACTTAACTTATTTTTGTCTTCTTTCTTAATGTGTTTGTTACAAAATTGAGCAAAGTTGCTATTTAGCAACTAATATATTAAAAATCAAATTAATAAATTTAATAAATTTATATTGTTAAACGAATTTAATTTATTTAGTTTGTCGATTATAATTTCGTAAAAATTGAATTGAACAAATAACAAAAATTCGAATGTATTGTACTTAAGTAAGTTAAAGTACTCTTCAAACTTTAAATTGTCTTTAGAATTATTTTAATTTAATAAAGAACTTACAAGATAATAATTGTAATAAAAAACAATATTAATATTTAATTAATCTTTATTTATTAAGAGATTTTTAAATAACTTGCGATCTTTGTTGAAGTTAAACTTAGCTTTGCTCTTCGAAACTAATTTTTTATTAATTATGCTACAAATATAAATAAAATATAGATAGTATAAATGTTTATAAACAAAAATAAAAGCTCGAAATTAAATATGTTTAAAATTATGCAAATATTAAATAATTTATGTTACTCGCAAAACAAAATTTTTAATATCGAAAATAGATGTTGCTTAAAGTGTTATTTTATTACGCAACAAATTTTCTAACATACAAAGATAAAAGTATTGTTCGAAGATAACAACAAAATTGTATTGTAATTGTTGTTCTAGTAGATTTGTTAATCTTATTTTAGCAAATTTATTAATTTTATTTTAGCAAATTTATTGATTTTATTCTAACAAACTTACTAATATTATTTTAGCAAATTTATTAAGTCGAAGTTAAGACAATTTGTTGTCTCTTTATTTTAGCAAGTTTACTAGTCTTATTCTAGCAAATTTATTAGATTGTAGCTAGAACAATTTGTCGTTTATTTATTCTAATAGACTTACTAAAGAGTTAACGAAATTAAACATTGTTAAGTTATATATCGATTAAAAGATATTTATTGTCGCAACTTAATTACGTTTCGCAAAGCGCTTATTCTAGTAACTTTATATTTAGAATTTGTTTTGCAAAACGAAAAAAGTAACAAATATAAATATCTTTAAAGTACAATTCGCAAAGTCGTATCTAAAAAGATAGCTAGTATTATGTTAGAATTAGAGCTTTAATAACTAGTATATAGTTAATTGACGAAAATACTAGCTATGCAAAACTAACTATATATAGAAAATAAATATAAGTACTATAAATGCCAAGACGCTAGACGTTACTCGTAGTATACTCGAGACTAGAAAACGAAGACTTGAAGAATAATCAAAGAGCGAAGTCTATCTAGTCTAGAATCGTAACAAATATAATTGCAATGTTAGTATTTAATTTCTTTATTTAAGCGCTTTATTAACTTAATATTTAGTTTCAAAATTACGTAGAAAAATTAATTGTACAAATATGCAATAAACGAAATCTAAGAGCGTGCAATCAAGTTTGTGCAAATTGTGTCAAAAAATAACATTACAAAGAAGAAGTCTAATTTTCTAAATATAAAACAAGAAATATATTATTAGCAATAATTTGTTGCATTCTTTATTGTTATCTTTAATATCAAATTAAATAATCTCTATAACGCGTTGTTCGCAAACAAGATAAATTTTAAAAAAATAAAATATATTTGTTCTCTTTAATTACTTAATTACTAACAACATATATCTATAGATTATTATTATTTTCGCAATTGTTATCTTTTGTTTATAGCTATAAAAACAATAACAAAGCATTCAAATCAAATAAAGAAACAAATCTATTATTCGAAAATATTGGTCTAAAGATGCATTTATTAACGTTGTTTGCTTTTTTGCTAATATATTTGATAAATAATTAAATAATTACTTATGTTAATTTAATTTAAAGTTTTACAAACATTAATCTATTAACAAATCTAATTTGTTTTTTGTTTTAAAAATTAATTTTAATAATTAAAAAAAAGAGTTTTTTATTTTGTTAATTTAAAGATTCTTAATATTATTTTTTTCGACATTTATTTATTATTTAATAACAAATACGTATTAACGTTTAATATTATTAAAAGACTTACAATTGTTCGCAAGTCTATTATATTGCTTTCTAAAAATACAAAAATTAATTATTCGAAATACTTTAATTGTTTACTTTTATTTTTAATATTTGTTTAATTGTTAACAACATAATCGATCTAGAAGTTGCATATTAAATCGAAGTTTGTTAAATCTTACAAATAAATTTGTAAAGTAAAAAGAAATAAAATAGTAATTAAAGAGCAAACAATTAATCGCATTTATATTAAATTTAACGTTATAAATAAATATTATACTGTTAAAATTTTTGATTTAGATTTTTAAAAAGTATTAGATAGCATAAAGACAAAGAGATCTATATATTGTTTTTAATTGATATTGACGTTAAGAATTATAATTATAGTAAATTCTATATACGTTGTTGTTTTTCTTAATTTAATAAAGTTGCAAGCTTGAAATTCTTTAAAACATTTTTATTACAATTTTATTATAAAATCGCTTAATTAAATAAAGAAAATTATCGACAACAATAAAGAGAAAAATAATCTAAAAACTAAAAAGCTAGCATCGAAAATTATGCAAATCTTTGAATTTTTAATTTTTAATATTATAATTTGTTGTTATAATAAAAGTAGATAATTCGATAAACAACTACTAAATATGTCGAAACTTTAATGTAAATTTGTCAAAGCTATCTTTCTTAAAAAATATCAAAAAAGTCTAAAGACAATAATTGTTAATTAACAAAGACAAATTAATAAAGTATTTAAATATAAATAATAATTTTAGAATTAACAACAATACAATGTAACTTATTTTTGAAAGTATTTCGAAAAATTAACAATCTTAAAATCTAAATAAATTTTCGACGAAATACGTTTGTTAAAAGTGTGTAATAATTTTTCGTATTTAACATTCGTAGTATTAACAATTTTGCAACAACAAATACGCTAAATTAACAATAAAATTATTAAAGTCTACATAAAGTCGACAATTAATTGTATAAAAAAAATTGCTTTTTAATTATATTTTACTTTTAATTTGTAAAAAATTGTTTAAAAATTACAATTATAAAATAAATTTTTAAGAAACATTTTAAAGCGTTAATCTTAATTATATTAAACTTTTCGAAAATAACATTAATAGTTAAGTGTATAAATTTTATCTTTGTTCTAGCTTTTATCTTATTATAATTAATATCTTTGCTATTTTTATTGCAAATTCTAACGTTTGCTTCGTTCTATAAGTATTATATATTAATTTTTTTTTATAGTTTTTGCGAAAGTATTTAACTTTAAACAAACGTTTTTGTATATATTTTAAAGATTCGAAAAGCGTAAAGCAACAAACGACAATTAACATCTTTATATTTGTTAAAGATTCGAATAATAACAAGTTTCTATATAAAGATAAATCTAATATATTAATTAATATCGTCGATATTATAAATGTAGATTTAAATTTTTAATATATTACAATTGTAATTTTTTGCGAATTAATATATAATGCGATTACAATTGCTTAAGTCTTTATTTGCGTTTAACGTTAAAACAATAGTTTAAAAGTATTTTATTATATATTATATATTAAAATTAAAATTAAAAAGATTGTGCTAAATAAATAATTAACAAAAATCAAACTTATAATTGAAATCTTTTAAAAAGTTTTTACAATAACAAAGAAAAATATTAATGTTATTAAATTTAATACAACAACAAATGTAGCAATAGCTATTAAGAATTCGAAAAAAAAATAAAGATTTAATAAGTGTAGTTTTCTATTTAGTATTCGAAGATAAAATTAATTAAGCAAATTTATTAGCTTGCGTAATAACAAAAGTTTTTATTAATTATATTTTTTTTTAATACTTTCGTCTTTTTTTTAATTTCAATTTGTTCGCTTTGTATTTACGCTAACATTTGCGTCAATATAATTCAATATAATTTAATATAACTAGAGTAAACGTCGATTAATTTTTTTCGAAGCGTTAAGTCTATATTGTTTGACATAGTTGCTTTATTCTTATAATTATATTTTTTACACTCTTATTATAAGTTTCTTCTTTAAGTTATTTGACATATTAATTTTGATTTTGAATTTAAAATTGTTATTATTAAGTATTATTTAAGTCTTAAGATCAATAATAAGATCAAAATTTTAATAAATCAAATATTGCATTATTTCTTTTAACAAGTTTCTAAAACTTCGAAGTTAATTGCAAGAAATATATTTTATTTCTTTACACTTTAGTCGCGTTTTTATAATTTAATCTATATATTTAGAGCATTACTATATTGTTATTTTTGACGTTTTTTTTACGATTATCTTGTAGACTTATTTTACAAACTTTTTATTTAATTAGTGTCTAATTATTTGTTTTAATTATAAATATAAAGAACTACGTTTGTAGCATAGTTTAATCTTTAGTAATTGTAATTCACATAATATAATTCGTTTAAGAAATTCTTAATTTTGGAGTCTAATAATAATAACAATATCAACTTATTAATAATCTTTAATTCTACAACTTGCTTTACTTTCTTACTTTTACTTTTATTTATAAATATTATTTTTACATAAATTTATTTACAATTTTAGCTTTATTATTTTAGAAAATGTATAATTATGTTGCAAATTCAAAGATATAAACACAAAAAAATATTTTGCTAACTTACTCTTTATTTTATTATATTTTTATCAAAACATTTGTTCGTCGTATAAATGTCTTAACTTAACGACATAATTTTATCGATTAAATTTTCAAAAATTATTAGCATTCGAAATTCGATTTCGAAGCAAATCGTATAAAATAGACTAAAATTCTTTATAACAAATATAAACAAATATTAGAAATCGAAAGTTATTCTTTTTATCTAATAAGTTTTTGCAAAAATGTTATTATTTATAATATTAAAATTGTTTTTGAAGTTGCGACAAAAGAAGAATATTAAAAAATAAATAACAAAGAAAACAATTATATTAATCTTAAACAATTTGTTTTATCGACACTTTTTTTTTGTTTCTTTAAGCTTCTTAGCGAGCTCGCATATTGCTCTTACTATTGAAGTATTATTGTTAACTAATTTCGAATTTAATTGCTATTTTTTATTCGTAATTTTTAATATGCTTTCTTTAAAACTTCGATTAACGCAACTTTATTTCTTTTTGTTTAATAATTTTTTACAAATTTTTAATTTTAGTTTTAAGTTTCTTTGAGTTCGATTTGTTTAATATAATTGTTTCTTAAATTCGATTAATTAAGTTATAATATATTAAACACTTAAAAACAATTTGTAATTTAATTAATAACAACAATATTTAACATTGTATTCTTTCGACTTAACAAAAATTTAAGAATTTTTTTCGAATTTAAATAGAAAATTAAAACAATATAGATAAATTTATCTTTGTGCTTCTAGAACGCACTCTAACAAGCGAACAAATAATCTTTAACAAATTGTATTAATTCTCTTTTTACAATTTGATCTTATTAATTTTTTTTTATTACAAATCTTCTTAATTACTTCAAAGCTTTTTCGATTTAATTAATAAAGAATGCAATTAAGAAAGTATTTTATGCAAATTAATACACAAGTTTGTTTTCTTTGCTATATTGCTTTCGAATTAATAGTGTGTTTTATTAAATTCGAAGCGCATAGCATCTCTATTTGCTAAGTTATTTCGCTATAATAAGTTAAATTTTGATTTTTCTTTTTTAAACAAAAGCGTTCAAGCAAATGATACAAGATTAATAACAATTTAAAAAACTAAAATACACAAAAATTTAAAATTAAATTTAACAATAAAAGAAACTTTAATTCGATAATAATTATATATGCTATAAAGAAGAAAATAAATATGTTAATTAAAACAAATTCGCAAGATAAAAAAGAAAAAAATAAGAAAAATATAAATAAGAATATAATTAAAATGTTTGTAAATTTTTTTTTTTTTGAATACTTTATTAAATCGATGTCTAACTTTAAGATTTTTTAAATTAGTTAATTATATAAGTATTTTTTAAACGAAATCAAGAAGCGTATTGCAACTTTTGTGTATATTGTTCTTAAAAAAAACAAATTTAAAAAGAAATATATATTATTAAATATAAAGTAAAAAAGATTTCTTAATAATAATTAGCTAAAATCTTTGTTGTTGTCTTTAATACTATATTAAATAATCTCTATAATATATTGTTTGCAAATAAGATAAATTTCGAAAAAATAAAACATATTTGTTCTCTTTAATTACTTGATTATTAACAACTTATATTTATAGATTATTATTATTCTCGCAATTGTTGTTTTTCGTTTATAGTTATAAAAACAATAGCAAAGCATTTAAATTAAATAAAGAAACAGATTTATTATTCGCAAACATTGCTCTAAAGATACATTGATTAATATTGTTTACTTTTTTATTAATTTAAGCAATAACTAAACGTTTGTTTATATCAATTTAATTTTTATTTTATATATAGTGTTTTCGTCATATATTTTCTTTTAAATATAAATCTTAACAATTAAGACAAAAAAGTTTACAAGTTTGTTAATATAAAAAATTTTAACATTTTTTTTTTTGATCTTTACTAATTAGTTAAGAACAAATAAATGTTAACAATTATTATTTTTAATTAACTTCAAATTTATTGCGATTTTATTATATAGCTTTTTATAAATATAAGAGAAAATTGTTTAAAATACTACGATCTTTTAAGTTTGATCTTATTTATTGTATAATTTTTAATTATATATTACAACTAGAAGTTGTATATGGCACTTAAATTTATTAAGTTTTACAAATAATTTTATATAAAATAAAAGAATATTTATTGTATTTATATAAAATTTGTTGTTGTTAATAGATATTATGTTATTAAGACATTAAGATTAAGATTTTAGAAAATAATAAATAGTACAAAAATCAAAAGATCTAAATATCACTTTTAATTAATAATAATATTCGAATTTATAATTACAATAAATTTTACAAACGTTGTCGCTTTTCTCAATTTAGCAAGCTCGAACTTATAAAATAATTTAAATTATTTTTATTTTAATTTTACAACAAGATCTCTTTATTAAATAAAAAATAAAATATTAACAACAACAAAGAAAGAAATATTTTAAAAATCAAAATACTAGCTTTTAAAATTGTGCAAATCTTTAAAATTTTAATTTTTAAAATTATAATTTGTCGTTATAATTAAAACAAATTATACAATAAACAATTGCTATATTTTTCTAAACTTTGACGCAAATCTATCAAAAGACACTTTTTTTAAAAAGCATTAAAATAGTCTAAAAAGTTTAATCGTTAACTAGAAAGAACATATTAAAAAACAATTCAAACAAATATATATAATTTAAAATCGATAACAATATAAATTATTTTATATTTTAAAATATTTTACGAACACAATAATTCAAAAGATTAAATAAATTTTTAACAAAATATATTTGTTGCAAGTTTGTAATAACTCTATTATATTTAACGTTTATAATATAGATAATCTCGCAATAGCAAATGCGCTAAATCAAAAATTATATATTTAAAGTTTGCATAAACTTAAATATTAATTGTATTAAAAAAAATTAATTTTTAATTATCTTTTACTTTATATTAATAAAGAATTGTTTAAAGTTGCTTATTATTAAAAAAGTTCTTTTGAAGTACTTCGAAACATTTATCTTAATTATATCGAACTTTTCTAAAATAACATTAATAATAAAGCGTATAAATTCTATCTTTATTTTAGCTTTTGCTTTATTATAATTGTTATTTTTGTTGTTTCTATTGCGAATTTTAATGTTTGTCTTATTTTATAAATATTATATATTAATTTCTCTCTATAGTTTTTGCGAAAGTATTTAATTTTAAAGAGAGCATTTTTAAATATATTTCGAAAATTTAAGAAATTTAAAACAACAAACAACAATTAACGTCTTTAAGTTTGTTAAAAAAATAAGTAATAAGCAAACTTTTGCAACAAAACAAATCAAATACGTTAATTAAAATTATTAAAATGTTGAAGAAAAATCAAAATCTTTAATATATTATAATAATTATTATATGCGAGCTTGTATATAGCGTATTTTGAATTACTTAAATTTTTGTTCGCATTTGACACTAAAATAACGAATTAAAAGTTTTATACTATATACTATATATAAGAACAAAAATTAAAAACATTGCGCTAAACAATTAGTTTGCGATAACTAAATTTACAATTAAGATTTTTAAAATTATAAATTTTCTTGCAATTTAAATAGTTGTTGTATAGATATTGTTAAAAAAATTAACAATTTAAAAAGTTTTTTTTGCATTAATCTTTATGCTTTATTTCGAATTTATAACTTTGATTCTAGTTAATTTAGCTTAGATCTTAATTAATTTGATTTAAATTTTAATCAATTTAACTTAAATTTTAATTAACTTAACTTATTGCTATTATCTTTGTTTTACTTTTTTATCTTTATTCTTTTCGTTGTTTTGCTCGTGTGTAACTCTTTTTTCTTTAAAATATCAATTGCACAATACAATCTTTAATTACTTTTCAATTATTGCGACGCACATTAAATCAAAAACAAAATTCGATTTGCTATTAAAAAGAAAAAGATCTAAATAAAAAAAATATTAATAAAGCTTTGTTTGTCGAAAGCAAAAGTTTAACACTCTTTGTATTAAGCTTTTGAAATTTATTCGTAGTTGCAATAAATATAAAGACAAATAAAAAAAACATTTCAAAGAATTTTGTAATATTTAATTATAAAAGCACAATTAAGTTCTTAATATAATTGCTAAATTAATTTAGATTAATTAAGAGTGTTATATTTTTATTAATTTAAAACTATATATAAAGTTGTTATTTAATATAATTCTTCTTTTAACGTAGATACTATTATTTTGGTAATTACTAGCTAGACACTACTCTACTTTTCTTGGACATCATCTCTACTTTGCTTGAACACTATTCTCTCGCACTAAGTCTAATTGAGTAATTTTTATAATTTACGCGTTGTTTACTTCGTTGTTGTTGTTGTTATTTTTTGCTATCTTTTGTATCTTTTGCATCTTTTGCATCTTTTGCAACTTTTGCATCTTTTGCATCTTCTATATTATTGTCTATCTATAACTATAAAGTTCTTGTTGTTGTTCAATATCTATTACGAAAGAACGTTAATTGATTTGCTTGTTTAGAATCTTAATAAATACGCGACGACGCAAAACTATGCGATAGTTTAAGATCGAAACAAGATCTCGAAACGAGACATTCGCATAAAGCATTGACCTTTAATTCGATATCTAACAATTAATTGTCTACGCAAAGCCAACAAGATAGACAAGAAAGTTGTCGACAAGATAGACGAAAAGATGCAAGAGAAATAGCGACAAAGAGGCAAATTTTAGATATTTCGACTATCTACATAGATAGTTTTCAAATGTAATTAGAGGTGCAAATAGAGATCGATTCTAAGTATGCGAAAAGATATGTTTTAGATTTAAATTTGCACTAGAATATCTTTAAGAAACTATATCGAATTTGATAATAAATAGACGCGAAACTATATATTTCTTATCGTCTTTTCTTAATTTTGTTGATGTTGTTTGTTTATAAAATTATTGAATCTTGGAAATTACTCGATTAAACTTAGTGCGAGGGAATAATATCTAGGCAAAGTAGAGATGGTGTTCAAGAAAAGTAGGGTGGTGTCTAGCTAGTAATTATTATTATTTTTGTCTAAATTGATGTATATTGATTTATCTTAATTAAGAAGCAATATCTTTAGTAGCTATAATCGAATGTAAAGTTGTAATTTTATATCTCTCTTCTTTTAACGCAATTCTTGTTATATTTGCTTAGATTGACGCAAACTAGTTTAAATTAATTAACAAAATTGTATCTTTAATAACTTTAATTAAATGTAAAGTTGTAATTCTATATCTTTTTTCTTTTAACGCATTTTTTGTTATACTTGCTTAGATTGGCGCAAATTGACTTAGATTAATTAACAAAATTGTGTCTTTAATAGCTATAACTAGATATAAAGTTGTAATTCTATATTTCTCTTCTCTTAACGCAATTTTTGTTATGTTTGTCCAATTTGGCGCAAACTAGTTTATGTTAATTAAGAGAGAATATTTTTGCGATAGTTATAATCGCATGTAAAGTCGTAATATTGCGAGTCTTTTTTTAATATAACTCTTGTTATTCTTGTCTAGATTAACGCAAATTAACTTAGATTAATTAACAAAATCGTGTTTTTAATAATTTTAATTAGATGTAAAACTATAATTCTATATTTCTTTTCTCTTGACGTAGTTTTTGTTATGCTTGCTTAGTTTGACGCAAACTAGCTTATGTTCGTCAAAAGAAAGCATCTTTGCGATAGTAGTTTTCGTTATGTTTGTCTAGATTGACGCAAACTAATCTAGATTAATTAACAAAATTGTATCTTTAATAACTTTGATCAAATGTAAAGTTGTAATTTTATATATCTTTTCTTTTGTTATAGTTTTTGTTATACTTGTCTAGTTTGGCGCAAAGTAGTTTATGTTTGTCAAAAGAAAGTATCTTTGCGATAGTAATTCTCGTTATACTTGCTTAGATTGACGCAAACTAATTTAAATTAATTAACAAAATTGTGTCTCTAATAACTTTAATCAAACATAAAGTTGTAATTCTATATATCTTTTCTTTTAACGTCTTTTTTATTATGCTTGTCTAGATTAGCGTAAACTAATTTATATTAATCAAAAGAAAACATTTTTGTAATAGTAGTTTTCGTTATGTTTATCTAGATTAACGCAAATTGATCTAAATTAATTAAGAACAATGTCTTTAATAACTATAACTAAATATAAGACTATATTTTTATATATTTCTTCTTTTGTTGTAGTTCTTGTTATATTTGTCTAAGTTAACGCAAATTAATTTAAATTAATTAAGAGAATTATCTCTTTAATAGATACAATCGCATATAAAATTAATATCTTTTTCTTAAATATAATTCTTGTTATATTTGCTCAAGTTAACGCAAATTAATTTAAATTAATTAAGAGAGTTATCTTTTTAAGTACTACAATCGCATATAAAGTTAATATCTTTTTCTTAAACAAAATTTTTGTTATATTTGCTTAAGTTGACGCAAACTAATTTAAATTAATTAAAAGAGTTATTTTTTTAATAGATACAATCGCATATAAAGCTAACATTTTTTTCTTAAACACAATTTTTGTTATATTTGTCTAAGTTGACGCAAATTGACGCAAAATAACGCAAACTCTTTATTAAGTTTGCAATTATTTAACAACAATAGTTTGCGTTGTTTAATATTAACATTATACTCTTAATAAAAAGAATTTATTTAAAATCAACTATAATATCAATATTCGACTAAATAGATTCTTCAAGTAATATTGATATATTAATCTATATATAAAGAAATAATTCGAAGTAAAGTTGTTGTAGATCTTCGTAAAATAAAAAAAGCAATATGCTAATATTTAAATTCTACGTAACTTGCTTATATTATATATAATAATTAATTAATAAATTACTCTATAATTAAAACTTATAAATACAATTGATTAAATAGTTTTTTATTACAATTGTACTTAATACTTGATAAACAATTAAAACTTTAAATTTTTATTATAATATTAGTATATATTAATGTAGTCTAAAGATCTATTTCTTTAACTATATTTTTGTTTAATAGTAATATTAATCTCTCTAAAATATTTATAATAGTAAAAGATAAAATTTAAGACGCTTCTTTAAAATTAATTTAACGTAATAATATTAGTAACTTCGTAGCGCGATATATTAATTATATTTTATAAATTATATATTTTAACAAATCTTCAAACATTTGTCGCCTTATTGCGTTATATATATATAATAGATAAAATTATTAAAAAGAGAGAGCAAAATACTATATCTCGTTTTTGCGATATATATAATTTGGCGTCAAAGAACAACGATAAATTGACGCATTATCTAGTTAGATACTAAGTAATTTAAAAAATAAAGCGTCGAAAAAAATAAAAAAAAACTTAAAAAAGAATTTGAAAAAGAACAATTTATATTAGTTGCGCAATTGTTTTCTTAAAATAAAGCAACGTTTAAAGAAGATTAATGTATTAGATGCATTTAATAAAGTAACGTTTAACAAAACTCTACAATTATTTAAACTAAATTAAAATAATTATAAGTCTTCGAACGCATATATTATAAAAACTAAAGAATGTTACTTTTTAATTTTATAAATAAAGAATTTTGTTAATTTTAAGTATGCTATATAAGCATTTAATAACAAAGTAGAGAATTGTATATTAACAAATCTATAATTTATTACGTCGATTATAATAATTAAGCAATATAATTAAAAAAAAAGAGCGAAAGAATCTATTAACAATATAGTTTAAAAAAGTAGTTATATTCGTCAAATAAAAAAAATTATACAAAAATTGTTTTTTATTTTTTTAACAATATATAGTTTCTTTTAAAATATTTAGAATTATAAATTTGCAAAATAAATGTTAGACTATAAGCTTACAAAAAATGTTATCGACGTATTGTTTTAAAATAAAAATAATAAAAGTATACAAAAATATTATAGCTTTCGCAACAACAATAAGTAACGCACGCAAATAAAGATTATTTTGTACAAAATTAAAAACAATAAATAACGCAAAATAGAATTTATATTTAAGATACAATTAATAATCTTATTTTTATTAAGTATATTATATACTATTAAAATGTTAAAAATATAATATGTTTTTTGTTTAATTATAAATCTTTTTAGAACAATCTAATATACGCGTCGATTTAAATTAGTACAACAAACAATATTTGCGTTTATATTAAAATATATACAAAAAATTAATAATAAAATATACAAGACTAGTTATTAGAAGAAGTTATAATTATTTTAATTTTAATAGCTACAAACAAAACTTAAATAATATAATATTATAAAAATTAAAGCTTATAATTAATATATATAACTATTAATAATTTAGATCAAATTATAAGACAAAGTTAAACTTAATTGAATTTAGTACTAATAAACTTAATATTAATTGTAAAAATTAAGAAAAAGTATTTGCAACATTTATAAGCAAAAGTATATTATTAAGTTATAAAGAAAATCTTTTAATATACGTTTTTAACTTATAATAATCTCGCTTTGCAAATTAATCAAATATAATATTCGAAATATTTAATAAATTTAATATAAACATATTTTGCGTCGACAATTTTACAAAAAAATGTTATTTAATTATTAAAGAGATAATAATAAACTACAAAGAGCAAATTCTTATTACTAATATTAAGAAAAACAAATACTACAATATTTGCAAAGTTTCTTTAAACAAACAAAAACATCTTATAAAAAAATAAAAATATTGTATTTCTAAATATATTTAAAACAAGCTCGCTAAACAAAAAACAAATTTAAAGAAAAATAAAAAGAAAATAAATATATATTTGATGCGCAATTAAATGTAAAAACACAAGTATTGCAACATTTATAAATTAATAAATTTCGACATTTTTTATTAGTTATTAAAAGATATAATTATGCAAGTAATTAACTAAATTGTTGTCTTAATTAACAATATTATTATAAAAAAGTATTTTAAACAATTTATAAAACAAAAGAAAAAGAACAAAAATATTGTCGAAACAACAAAATTTATTTAATTAAATAAGCGCTTTTACTAAATTTTTAATATAACAAACTTAAAGATATTTAAGTTGTTTAATAAACTTAAATAATAAAACAAAGTTAAATAGAAAGCAATAGTATATTAGTTTGTTTTTGCAATAATATCTTTATTAATAAAAAACAAAATACAACAATATATTGTGTTCGAACAATTACGAACTTTGTTATATTTGCTTAATACGTTTTTTATAACAAAAATATATTAAGTTATACAAAGTATATATTGTATTAAATCGATAACTTAAAGACAATTTTTGTCAAATATTAATTACAAAATACAACGCACAATAAGAACAACAAAAATAAGATATATTTTAATACTTTTAAGCTTTATATTCTTACTTATTATATAGATTTTATTCGACTATTTAATAATGCTTAAAACTATAATATCTTTTATAACAAAGCAATATATAAAGTTCTATTAAAGCAATTCTTTTTAAAAATAAACAAAATAAAGAGATAAAAAACACAAATATTAAATTACAATATTTAATATATTAATATTAGCGTTATAAGCGATATAATTTTTTATTTGCAAATTAGCTTAATATTTGTTGTTAAACAAGAGATAAAGAAAGAAATTAACAAATTAATACAAAAGTTAATAAATTTATTAATATAGTTTGATTTTTATAATTAATTTTTACTAAGCAAATAATATATAAATTACAAATATTAACAAAAAGTTAAAAAAATTATTATAAAGAAAAAATTCCAATATTTAAATTTTATAAATGTATTAATAATGTTATTTAAAAAAAACGCAAAAAAGTACAAAAATTAACTTGCAATTAATTAGAGTTAAACATTTAAGAACAAAATTTGTTTTAAGCAAAAAACTACTTTGTTAAAATTTACAAATTCTTGATTTGTTAAAAATAAAACGAAAAAAATTATACAAATTTAAAAAGACTACAAAAAAATATAACTCGATGCGTTTTTTGTTAACGCAATAAAGTTAATTGACGAAAAGATTATATATAAGTGCAAAAGTATAAGTTAAAAGATATTTATTAAAGCAATAAATTAGCAAAGAGCAACAATAAATATATAAAAAGCGTACAATTTATAGTTATTATATTCGATTATTAATAATTAAATCGTACTAGATATTTACAAAAGTATATAAGAACACTAATTAAAATAAAACAATAAATTAATTAAGAAATTACTAACACAATATATAAAATATATAAAATAATCAATTTTTCTACTAATATAGGCAAAAACTTTATATGTTTATATCTTCGACAATTTTATAATTTGTTATATATTATTTGTAGTATATATCTTATATCGACAAATTAAAAACGCACAAAGTATTATATTAACAACTTTATCAATTAAAATTAATACAATATTATATATAATTTTAACTTTAAAACTAACAAAATTCGATTTACAAATATATAAGCTAAAGAATATTAAAAGAAGAAAAAAAATCAAAAACGCAATAATTAAGTTAAGTTGACAAAACTTGCGTTATTAGAATTATAAAAAAACTTCTAATTTATACGCTTTTTTTATTATTTAAATATCTATCTTAATAATAAATAATAATATCTTTGTTTTGCATTGTTTAGATTACAATAACGTGTTAAATAAATTAATTAGATTGCGCAATACGTAGACTTTTATATAATGCATATTTTTTTCGCTATTATTTCAAGATTTGAAATTGTAGAAGACGTAATTAATATGTTAAAGAGAGTAAAAGACGTAAAAAGAAAATAGCAACTATTAAGAATTTTGTTATTAATAAGAAGAACAAATCTATTTTGAGACTTAAATTAATTAATAATTAAGTTAAATTATTTAAGTTTTAAGCTAGCTTATTTAAAATTAAATTAAATTGTTTAAGATTAAACTAATTTAATTTGTTTAAAATTGAATTAATTTAATCGCAACAACTATACTTTAATTGCATTAAAAAACGCTAAATTATATTATCTTTGTTAATGTTATTGTAATTATCGCTTTTAACAACAATTAAGAAAATGCTTTTGTTAAATTTGTTGCAAATGTTTGTCTTTACTTTGTTGTAAATATCGTTACAAGTTAAACAAAACTATAAAGACTATTATTGATTCTTAACAAAATTATTAGCGTCAATATAGTAAACAAAGATTTTAAGAGTATAGTTTTTTTTAAAATTACGCAATCTAAAGAAATTTGTTAAGTATTAAACTAGATACAATTTTTAAGTTCGATTCTTTAATAGATAAGCATTAAACAATCTTTAAGTGTATTGTTAATAAAAAATAAAACTATTATTAACTAGATTATAAAAAAACTATATTATAATATTAAAAATCTTAGATAAGCTTTAATTTTCTAAAAGTTTTATTTGATTTTAAACTAATTAGAGACACAAGTTGTTATTAAATTTTATTTAATAAAGACGCTTTCGAAATATATTTAGAAGCTTTGTAATATTGTTCTTTACAACAATAGCGTTTTTAACAAAAGTGCAAAAATATATTTGAGATTAATAATATTAACGTGCATATATCGCGATAGACTTTTTGTATTAATGTACTTTCTAATATATTAAATTTGAAACAACTTAATTTCGATCTTAATTAATTTGATAAAAAATTGTTAAACTTAAAGCAATATACAAGACAAACAATCTCTCAATAAACATATAAAATATTATTGTTAAAACTTATATTTTTTCTTTAGATATATTTTAATATATAGACTCTTATATTTTAATCAAATTTACAATTTGTAACGAAAACGATTTTTATAATTGTTTTAAAATTAGATAAATATCGATAATGTAAGACAAAATAAAATTAATAAAGAAATTAATAAACGTATCTTTCGCTTTATAAAAGAAAATAAGTTAATTAATATAAAAGATAAACGTTTTAAATTAAATTTTTTCAAATTGTCGTTCTTGTTATTGTCGAAAACTATACTAGTACTTGAATCGACACATAATAGATTCTTTTTTTAAGTATTATTCTCTTTAAATTTACTAAAGCAAATTAAGATATTATTGTTTATGTTATTATTATTAATTAAGATATAATCTTAATTTATATTATTTAACAATACGTCGATGCTTTAGAAATCTTAAACAAACAATTTTACTAAACTTTTATTTATTAGACTATTAGATAATAATTAATTAATTGTTTGTCTTTTGTTATTTTACTCTTTTGCGTAGCTTAATTATATATTAAAATTGCGTTATTTCTATAAGTTCGATAGAAATAAAAACAACAATAATAAGAAAAATAATAACAACAAACTTAAATAATGTATATTTTGACGCAATAAAGAGAGTAATTCGTCTCAAATTAATAAAAAAGATAGTAACAATTTTGTTTGTGCTTTTTGCTTCGAATGCAAAAAAGAAAATTAAGATATTATTGTTAAATAAAATAGTTGTTCGACAAATAAATTGTTTTCGACAAATTTTAATGCAAAATTTTTTGACAAAAAAGACAACAATATTAAAATATAATTTGTAAGTTTCGCAAATAATATCTTAAACTTGTTATCTAATATTATAAATAATAGAAATAAAGACTTTATTTAAACAATATTGTTGCTAGTTGTTTTATTAATTATATTAAATAGCAAAACGCATATAGCGCAAAGTCTTTCTTATGTTTTCGTATATAATAATATATTTTGTTGCGTTATTTTACGTCGATTAAATATACAACAAGAGTCAACATATTATATAAATATTAACTAAATAAATAAGCGTAAATTTATAGTAAAAAGATTGTTTAACTCTTTTTTAATGTTTACAATCTTGCGAAACTTATTTTTACTTTAACAAGACAATTTAGATAATTTGTTAAAAGTCGAACGTTTAAAAATAATCGACAATAATTAAAAGAATTGTACAATTTTAATTTTTCAATAAGTTAAAGTATAAAAGACAATAATTAAAATTATTATTTTTTTATAATAAGCAATACGACGACGTTTGTCTTAGTTTATTAAAATATTTATTATAATATAAGTAACATAATAAAGAAGCAAACAATATAAAATATTTTGAGCAAAAAACTCTTAAAGCGAATTAAGTTAACTTAAGTTATATTAAATTATATTAAATTATATAGAGTCAAATTTAACTTAAATTACAAACAAGCGTATATTAATATATTACATTAATTTCTTATTGTTTTTGTTTCTCTCTTAGTACTTTTTTCTTAAGCAAATATTTTTTTTTGTCTTAAGTTTTTTACTTTGTAACAAGTATTCTCTTATATTTTGTTTTACGTCGATTTAACAATATTTGCGCATATAATTTTGTTAACTATATTTAAGAGATTAAGAGTCGCGATGTTTTTAATAAACGCAATCGTTATTAATTAAATTAAAAAATATTTATTAATTTATATTTGCGTAGAATAATAATTTAATAAATAAAAAAAAAAATTTAATTTTAAATTAAACAAGTTTTCGCATTTTTTAAATAAATGTAAAAAAGTTTTTGTTATTAATAAGAAAAAAAGCAATATAATAAAAATATTGTTTTTGCAAATACAAAACAAAGTAAGTTTTGTTTTTTTTCTTAAGTTTTTTCTTAATTAATTATAACTCTTATTTGTTATTTTGTTTTCTAAAAACGTAATTAGAAAATTGAAAACGTATAAATTACAATTATTTTAATTTTTCTTTAGTACTCACAATCTTGCGTCTTTGACAATTAGTTATTTAAATTTTACTTCTTAGTTCTTCGCATTTAACAATTAACAAAAAGAATTATTATTTTTGCAAAAGACTTAAACAACACTCGCTAATGTATTTGTATTATAAAAAATATTAAACAATGTTTAAAATATTATTTAACATTAAAATATAAGCAAATTATATAAAACGTAATTTCTCTTTTATAAGTTACAATTGTTTGTAACAATACTAAATTTAAGAATTGCAATTTTTGAGCGAATTTTAAACAAAGAACAAAGCTATCTAAATTAATAAAAAAGTTATAAAGAAAAAAATTATTCGAATAAACAATTTTAAATATTAATAAGACAAGAATATTGTCAATACTTTAGCGTTAAAAGAAACGAAAAAGATAGTTATTTTAATTTGTTAATATTAATTCAAAACTAATTTGTTATAATTGTTCGATTTGATAAACGATATTTAATTATATATAATAAAGCAAATGCGCGAAGTAATTAAAAATTATTACAATTTTAATAATAGCAAGAAGTTATATAATTATATTGTAACGTTGTTGCGAAATTGCGTCTTCTTAAATATAAATTATTAATAAGCAAATATATTATTTAAAATGTTTAAACTTTAGTAATTATTAAGATCTTTATATTATTGTTTTTTAACAATAATTAAAGAAACTTTAAAACAAACTTTTTAATTAAATATTTGTTTACGAAACTAAGATTAAAGATAATTAAAATAATATATATTATAATTTGTTATTATATAAAGAAATTTCGTTACAAAATGCGCATTATAATTAAATTTAAAAAAAATTAAATCGACAATAAGTAATCTATAATGCAAATTATATAATTATATATATTAAACTAATAACATTAAAAATCTAAAATATTATACAAAGATTATAAGATAATTAAAGCATAATAAAGATCGAATTGAAATTGCGCAAATTGCGAAAAAAAAAAATATTTTATAATAAAGAAGTAGATTGCAATTTAAAACTCGAAGCAAAAATATATTTTTCTCTAAAAGACTCTTTATTTAATTTGAATAATTTTGAGTTTAAATTTAAGATAGCATTACAACAACGTAGAAGACTAAACAATAAAAGTATATTTATTAACAATAAAGTTAACAAATTTATATTAAGACATTTGATAAAAATAAAGTAAATAAAATTAAATTTGTTAATGTTAAAAATTAACAATTGTCGCAAAGTACTAGTTACGACTTAAGAAATTTTTTTTTTCAAAATATAAATTCAAATTTTAGAAGAATTTTAATCTAATTTGATTTAATTTGATTTAAAATTTATAAAATGTATTAACTAATTATAATACATCTTATAAAAAAATAATAAAAGAAATAATATCGCAAGAGTAAATTATTTTTTTCGAAAAAACTTATTTTAGTTTAAGCTACTTTAATGTAATTTAATGTCTATATATTGTGTTAACTAATTGCGATAACATCTATAAAACAATAAGATAAAAAATAATTTAAAGATAAGTATTTTGTACAAAAAGAATAAATTGTTAATTAGTTGTTTAAGATTAATGTAATATATTAATTAATTATGTTAACGTTTTTAGAAAGATTCTAGAAATAAGATTAATGCAAAGATAGACAAAACTTTTAGAGATAATTTAATTTAATTCAATCTAACTTAATTTGACTTAATTTGACTTAATTTAACTTAATTTAAAATGTAATCAATTAATTGCGACTTGCACGCAAGAGACAATTAAATTTAATAACAATATTAAGATAGATTTTTTTTTAAAAATCGAATTGAACGAATGTTTTGTTAAAAGCATATTAGAAATATTAACGCTTCGAATTCAACGCAATAATTACAACTTGACGATTGATTTAACAAATGAATAGATAAATAAGATACGTAAAAACTATTTGCTATACTTAACTTTTAAATAGCGCTAATTGAAAGATATTTAACTTGAAGCAAACAATGTTAAAAGAGAGAAGTGTAAATATTGTAAATTGTATTTAATGTTTTTTTGATATTATTAAGACTAATATAAGTCGTAAACAAGCTAATTAATATAACAAAAATTGTCGATTAAAAAAATTTAAATTAAAATAAGTACGAGACTTAAATAAAATTCGAGAGTTAAACAAAGATTATAATGTTAAAGTTGACAATTAATTAAATTACTTAAAAGAAGAAGCTAAAAGTAAGAAAAAACTATACAATATAATATAAAATAAATAAAACAAATAATATTGTAAATAATGCAAATAAATACAATAGATTTCAAATTTACGCGAAGGCGCAATTTCTAGTGCAACTTGTGCTAGAGATTTCTATATATAGTAAGAAGAACATATATAAATTTTTATAATTTTAGATTAAATTTAATTATTAAGAGATTTAGAGCTTTGCTTTATTAACAATTTTAAAGTAATAAAATTAATTAAAGTTAAGTTATCGAATATGTTAGTTATAATTACAATAGAATTAATGTAAACAATTAAGAGCATATTTGAATTTATATTTCTAGCACAAAAGATTTTAATACTATTGATACTATTGTAAGAAGATTATAAGCAATACGTAGATTGCGTTCTTTTAATAGAAATTGTAAAAAGAGTACGAGCTATGCTAATCTTGCTAAATTTGCTATTTTTGCTAAGACTATTAATATTGCGACGCTCAAATATTCGCAATTGAAATTTGCGCTTAGTTATATAAAGCGAGCTTATTGACTAATCTGCTACTTTGACTATTAGTTACTAATAGTACTATTAACAAGGGTCTCGAAATTGTCGATAAATGCTAATATTCGCGTCTATGTTTAGATTAGACTCTAGATTGATAAAGATCTAAAACGAGAGCGAAACAAGTCGGAAGTATAGCGGAAAATTGAAGATCTATTGATGGAAAGAGTTGATAAAATGTAGGATTAATATCGCATACAGATTTAAGTATATACTAATATCAAAAACAAGATTTCGATAGATTGTCTATTAGCTTAACTTCTTGAAAACCTGTCTAAATTTAAATAGACTTCGAAGAGCATTAATATCTCTACCCAAAACATTGGACAATACTTACACTCAAATACTTTGTTATATAGACGAAGACCATTATCAATACGCTCTAAAAATACTACAATAGATAATCTACTTTGCGCGACTACTCTATCTTAAAGAAGTAGTCGAGATTATTGCTATTAATATTGAAGAAGATTCTAGATTTAATTCTGCAAATAGATTTCCAGAGCTAAGAGATATACTTAGAATATATTCTAGTCTAATTTCTCTAAGTTCTCTAAGTTCTAGTATTGTCGATAAGAGTAATAAAGTTATTGTTAGATTGACGCACTTCTCTGTCAAGAACTATTTGATTTCAGAGAGAATTTTGCAAGAGAACGTTAAACAATATAGCATTTTAGAGATCAATGCCAATATCTCGATATACAACGATTGTCTTGCATATCTTATAGATATTGAGGATTTCAATAGTTCGACTTCTTACTATTAGTATCTGGTCGAATTTCCGTTAGCTATATACGTCGCAGAGTATTGAACTAAGCATGCTCAAATAGCCAAGAGACATAGTGGCTTCAATCTCAATCTAACAAGAGAGTTTCTTCTTATTAAAGAGAACAACTTTCTAAATTTAATTCGTCTATACAATCTGCAACAGCTATACGACACAGTCGATCCAAACTTTAGTTATTGGCGTTTTATTTTTTTACTCAATTTATTGCAGATTTCCTAGAGCACTCTAAGCTTCCTGAGCTCTCTGAGAAAGTCTAGGGTTAGGGTTAAATCACGTGACAAAATAAATTAACCTAAATATGCAAAAATTGTATTTTTAGAAATTGTATTTTTTTCAAAATTCAACAAATCAAAAACAATCTTAATCGAGCTTAGCTTCAAAAAGTTTTAATGTTCAAGATCTACTATTGCGCTTAGTAGTTGCATAATTGCGTCAACGTTAACGTCAAAATTTTATAAATTGCAAATTCGATCGATTCGGACAAAGTTTACTCGAAGAGGAAGTCTTGATAATCTAGACATCTTATATCTGCATTAAGGACGATAACAACGTCTCTAGATAGACAAGTACAATATTGTTAGACAAAACAAGAGAGATTCTAATTATCTCTCAAAAGTTTAATATTTTGCTAAGAGACGCTTGCGAAAGCTTATTTAGTCTTTCGTTATTAGTGTTTCTTAGCTTATAATCGTAATTCTCAACAAAGCTTTAAGCGCTTAAATAGTCGCAAGCGTCGAAATTAGAATATAGTAACTCTTAAGTGCTCAATTCTGCTTAGCTTTGCTAGCTTGCTCAAAGCAGCTTAGAGCTCCAAAAAAAATCGCCAATAATCTTAGAAGTATATATTCTCTATTGTACTACGTATTAATAGCTGAATTACGCAAGTTAGTCTTAATGTTACTTGACAAGAGAGTCGACGTTAACACTTAAGATAGATTCTATGGTAACGCTTTGCAGATTACGTTATTAAAAGATTACAATCAAGAGATGCAGATGCTACTCGACAAGAAAATCAACGTTAACGCTTAAGATAAATACTATAACAACGCTTTGCAAAGTGCGTTATATAGAGATTCTAATCAAGTGATGCAATTGCTGCTCGACAACAAAGTCAACATCAACATCTAAGATAAACTCTATAACAATGCTTTATAGACTATGTTAACGCATAATTACAATCAAGTAATGCAAATGCTACTCAACAAGAAAGTCGACGTTAACACTTAAGATAAATTCTATAGCAACGCTTTATAGGTTGCGTTGACGCATAATTACAATCAAGTAATGCAAATGTTGCTCGACAAGGAAGTCGACGTCAACACTTAAGATAGATTCTATGGCAGCACTTTGCAAGCTGCAACACGAAGAGATTACTATCAGATAATACAAATGCTGCTCGACAAAGACGTCAATATTAACGCTTAAGTTAAATACTATAACAACGCTTTGCAAGTTGCGTCAAAGAGAGGTAACAATCAAGTAATGCAGATGCTGTTCGACAAGAAAGCCAACGTCAATGCTTAAGATGGAATTTATAGCAGCGCTTTACAGACTGCGTCAAAGTATGGTTACAAACAAGTGATGCAGTTGCTACTCGACAAGAAAGTCAACGTTAACGCTCA
>JAABUL010002474.1_pt1 | contig 30550 bp, 38 predicted proteins | sample 5559151 | NCBI WGS metagenome assembly JAABUL01 (sample SAMN10711876, study PRJNA513368) | rock metagenome | isolation source: Antarctica rocks | place: Antarctica: Victoria Land, Pudding Butte sud
GAGAGATCAAGGGCTACGACCCGTATGAAGTGGCGGCCTTTTGGCGAGGCAGGAGCCACTGTTGTGACCCTTCATGGTGTGAAGCTTGGTAACTAGCGTTATTCGATGCACTGGTGCGATTTCCCTCTGTGTTCTCTGTTTTGGAGCGCTCCATATGTTGAGCATGGAGACTTATCTGGGTTGAAAGTTGGAATCTACTGGGTGAGAAGCCGCTTAAGAGCCGTTCGACGTATTCATTCATACCCCCTTCGGAGCGGCAAACGTTCATATGGAATCACAAGAAATGATAGCAGACGTTCGCGATATCTTTGCCTATCAAAATTCTATAACCGAGACAACTCTCTCGAGGTCTCGATATTTGAATGAGTTTGAGGACCAGATCTTCACATATAGATATTCGGTCGCATTGCCTAATCTTGCTCGGCTTTTCTATAAAGACTGACAGAATTCGCCATTTGATGAGAGAAGCTAATATGTATACTCCGATCATTCAATCCCAAATCGTCGCCATTCAGGTCATCCCCAGTCCGGTACATCTGTCTCCGCCCCTCTCAAAGGCCATGCAATGCACTAAAGTCGAAGACTTAATCTTGTTAGAACCATACATAGAGAAAGACAAGGCTTCATGAGCCTTCCAGCCTCTCATTGTCCTCCTCTAAAAGCCCATCCCTTGACTGAACGGCACCGTTACTCGCCCCACGCGAATGTCTGACTGAAGGAAACCTCGACACATCCGACGGATTTTCCGTAGACGCACTATCTAGTCTAGTTTGCCAAGCATCACTGTCACTCGAATCTGTGCGACAGCTGAATGGCCTCGTCACGGCATGAAGGGAGCGTCGCATGGCGGGACGTGACGAGGCCGAGCTGTGAAAGGGCCTGGTGAGACCGACCACATGGCGAAAAGTGGCGCGACCTGGAGTTGGAGCTTCGGACTCAGAAGACGAATCGGTACGTGCATTGACTGGACGGCGGGGAATCTGTTGCGATGGAGATAATACGGCGGCTTCTGGTTCTGAGCTATCCAGATTGACGAGGCCAGGTCGTGAGAGCACAGGTGAGAATACTACTTCGGCCGCTGAAGTGATAAATGCCTCCGAATCAGTACTCTCGTCGATCCGATCAGAGTGGATGAAGCCATCGGAGTCGGAACTACCCATGCGAGAGTGGCTTGGTCGAGATTGGAGTGACTCTGAGGAATTATATCTCCTATGGAAGGGCCGGTGAGGCATGCCGTCTCTTGTCCAGCCGGCCTCAGATTCTGAAGAGTCAAATCGATCACTTGTGGGTCGCTGGATTGGTAATTTTTGGGGAGAATTGAGGCCAGAGCATCTATTGTCGATGAGCGGCGGAGAAGGCTGGCTGGATGACACTGAAGAGATGCCTGGAGATACGGGCATCTCATGTGAAGGGTCAGGACTGGGCAATTCCCAGGCAAGCCGAGGTTCCGGTGTCGAGAGTTCAGAGCGCAGAGCCTCCGGTTCTGGTGACTCGAGCTCGGGGGGTTCCGGGCTTCCCATCTCACTTCTGTTGAGGTGAGAACCGGGAGAGCCTGGGAGCTCGATAATGTTGCTCGAATACCGTTCCTTTCCGTTGATGGCAGCAAAATATCCCCCATCTACTTCAGACAGTGGCGGTGTCATTGGGGAATCTACTGCGGTAACAGTAGCAGCAGCCATGGGCTTCTTGGCGGTTTCTAGGTCGTGCGAATAGTCGTGCTTGGAGTCTTGATCGATATCTGGGATAAACTTGGGCTCCCCCTCGAGCTCCTCAAACTTGGCTTTCTTGCTATTACGACGACGCTTGAGGCTTCTGAAGACGAAGAAGGCTCCGCATAGAGAAGCGATGAGGACAATCGCGATCGCAATGCCGGCGATAGCGCCGGTACCAATGCCATGAGAGCCGCTACCGGAAGCGGTCTTGACGATTGGTCCGTTGGAAGAGGTTGGGTTGGCGTTTGTGGCTCCCGTGATCGCTGTGCTAGCATTCGAAATGATAGAAACGATATGACTCGGCGCGTTAGGGTCGAAGGCTGCTTGCGAGATAGAGAAATTAGAGTGTTCATAATCGACGATCAAGAAGCTGTCGACGGTTAGAACGTTCACGAACGGCACAAAGCTGAGACGTGCTTACGATTCTTGAAAGAATGTTCGGCCCAACGTGATACTGTTGTCGTCAGAGGCACGCTTGAGAGGGAAGTATCTTGCATTTTCTTTGCCCGATAGGTAGCTGGCATTAAGATCGAAGCTGGCGTACGGTAATGTGATGTTGATCGACGGACCGCCAGTTTGACTATTGCCGAGTTTAAATATGACGCTTGGGTTCTGCTTGAGCAGTATATCATGTTGCGCGTCGTCCACGAAATACAAGTCATGGATAGAATCCTTGGATATACCGAAAGCATTCTCGAAAGCTTTGCAAGCTCTCTCTGGGAGCCATAAATATGGGACAGTCGAATCCACCAGTGCCAAAACACCGTCAGACAAGAGCGGCATTTCTGTCTCGGAGTTCGAGTACGTAATAGATTGTATTCCGACGACAAGCTGCCTTTGAGAAGTAGGTGCAAACGTGAAGGATATGTCATTGGTAGTCAATCTGGACGCATCGTAGCCGCCCAAGGTTAAGCTTCCATTAACACCGGTCTTTTGCTCTATCAGACGTCAAACTTAGAGTCAGAGAATAAGCGTCATGGAATACTTACGGTAAAAGGCTCCGGCTGTGTAGCCGAATGAAAGACTCGGTATCAGGTTCTCACTCTTGAGCGAGGTCAGAAGACTTGGTGACGAGTCGGTGCCAGCCGGAAAATTAATAGGCTGAGCAGTGAGACCCAAGCTGCCCACAAAGAAATCCTTTGTTATGACTGAAGCAATGACTGAATGTTTTACGGAGGCATTAGTACCCTTGCCCTGGATATTTAGCGTGTCGTAGCCAAAGGTGCCGTTCACTTCGTCCCTGCCGTAACCCAAGTTGCTTTCACCAAGTTGAAATATATTATTGATGCTCCAGCTGGAGGACTTCGTATAATCATAATCTCCACCCCGGGCTACTGTGCAGTTTGCTGGGTCGGCTTGACTGCAGCCGTCGGGTGCTACGACCCAAGTCGAAGCTATCTCGGTGGATGGGAGGACATGAAGCTGTTGAGGTGGAGTACCAGCCGTAATCAGGAACGTCGACCATGCTCCATCATTCCCAAGGCTGCAATAGAACAGCGAATTAACATATGATCTTCAACAGGGACAGCACGAAGTCGTATTGAAGAATGGCATACAAGTCTCCACTTGGATCAACCACGATTGGCGCAGCTTCGATCGGCATTATGAATTACCGTTCCTGAATGAAATCATATAGACGCGGAATAATTAAGAAGAAAGAAAATAAAAAAGATTATAGCGACTGAAATTGCATGAGAGAAGAGATTGGTAGCAGCAATGATATTGGTGTCGACGAGTTAACAAAGAGATGAATGCGCACGCTGTGGGCGGGTAGTATATGGGAATTTGGGGTTCAGCTGGCGGGGCACGGAAAAGCACAGGCAGATGGTAAGCAAGGCTAGATACGTCCAGACAATGTTAGCATGGTGTTTAAGGCGACCAGAGCGAATAGTAGTGACCGGTGGGATGGGTGGACATGCAGTCCATCGAGCGATTATGCAAGTCACCATCCTTCTGCATCTGGTAGAGTTCACCGTCTTGCAGTGACTTCGAAAGCTCCCACATTCTGTGTAGACACAGCCTCGTGTGTTATTCTGGTCCATCCTACTGTTTTCGCAGACTTTTCCTTCGAGGCTCGGGACCACCCCTTCACGACTCCCTCCCAGCGCCATGTGGCTGTCTGTGCGCTTGACATGTGCCGTTGTGTCCAATCCTGTGGATATCTGCCATGGTTGGTGTGGTGGAAGACCCTGGTTGATGAACCGTCGCTGTCAAAGTGGGGTAGACGTCGAGGCGATGTTGGCGCCCCGAGCCAGTCGATAGAGATATCTAAGCGCTAATGACGAACATTGCAATTGTGAGCCCCGCTATTCGTGGATCTAGTCAGATACGGTTAGCATCGAATCCTCCTCATGCATCCTCTCTGCACCGTCTTTTCTAGATCCATCTGACCAGCATTCTTGGACTCTGACTCCGAAATGGCGCACTTTCTGCCCAATGACTCGTCATCCTCGACCAAGCATAGGCTGCCATGCGGCGATCGTTCATGCATGCCGAATCCTTCGAACTGACCCCACCATCAGAACGTGGTGGCGCATATACGTACATTCACCGCTCCGCACGCTCCACGAACAAACCAACCATAAGCTTTCCATCCATCGACCTCGAGCTAGCATACCTTGGCCTTGCTATCGCCGAACGGGAAGGTGTATAGTTCCCAAGCCAAAGGTCCAGTAAGCGGCCCGGTGACAGAGCGGCGATACCCTTCCTGGGTATGATGCTCAATGTGGCCTTGGTCAAGGTCCCCAGCGGTACCAAGCGGTCAACAATTGGGTGGACCATGAGCAAACCTTAGGCGGATGGGGCTTTCCATCATTGAGATCCGCCAAATCCTTCGGCAAGCCCTGTAAGCCTCCGAGCGGGTGGAGTCCAAGTGTACCTGAGCTGGTGCCTTCTTCCGTAGATCAGCTATTGTTATGGTCGCAGATGTGGAGACCCATATAGCTTGAGCTTCTCCCCAATTACGTCGTAGTGAGCTGCAACTTCCCTACTACACTCGTTTTTCTCGACGGCTAGTCTTGTATGAAATGCCTTCAGTATCGTACCCGCTCTTGCTCGCACTGAGCCAACTGCTCCAGCTCGTTCTCTGTATACCCCAAGGTACTCTCCTCTCTTCTGATTTTCGAAGCTCAAGAAAGTTGTTGAACTTGATTCAGTGGCTCTCCAGTCCGTTTCACAATCCGGCAAATTTCTGCAATCAGCGACAGCTGCCCCAGACTCGGCAGGTCCAACAACCACAGCTCCAGCTTGCGGTGCTTGCTACATTGTTGCCGATGTGAGCCCGGATTTGGTACTCACGCGGACAAAACGCAATCTCTGACGACTTTGATGCAGGTTGCCGGCTTGGTCTGGTACTCACAAATCTTCATAAACACAGCGGCGACAGCTGTGGTATCGGTGGGCATCGGTAATGGCACTCGCGCCACACGAACATCAGTGCTCCAGAACGAGGGAGCCTTCACCTTTAATCCAGGAGGTACCGCGGGTCCAGGCGCATTGACACAATTGAATTTCGAGTCAACCGCCGTTGTTGCAGGAGCTCAGTTGTTCGTCCCACATAATCGTGCGAAATTTTCTGTAGTGCTGATTGCAGGCATAGGACATCCCCAACGGCCTACAACGTCTTCACAGGTACCGCAATTCCCCTGCATGACCACCCATCTGTGCTAACCTGCGCATAGCGTATTCAATCACATCGGCTTACATATCCAATGGAGTCTGTATCACGTCGTCCGGCTCGCCTACGTTGTTGTCCTCTGCCTACTCAGAAGCTCTACCTTCCGCGAACGGCAGAGTGACTCTGGATGCGAATGGCCAGCAGCAATTTATCGAGCATTTGGGTTTCTCCACTTGCTCTGAAGGTGGAGTGAACATTCAAGCGACCGCGTTGATCCAAGTTACGAACACGACCGCTACGCAGACTCGCACATTTTCGAATGTGCCTTTGGCTGCAATGACGGCTAGTTTGACCATAGCACCCGTGAGTGTAGGCAGTTTTCCCGCGTTTTCCCAGCCCTCGTCTTCGCGATACCATCCATGCAGTATCAGATAAGCTTGTGATACTGACAACATCCTCAGCAATCCACGCCATCCTCGTCTGCTGCACCTGGGGCTATCACTGGAGGGCCTTCAACGACGATATTTCCTTCGGTTGGCGCCCCACAGATCGTCCTTGGCAACATGACCATCACTCCCACCGCGCATCCTATCGCTTTGTCCGTCTTCAATGGCACTTTTGTTGGCACGGCCACGAATCTTGGAGCCGGAGTATCCCAGATCATTCTACCGTACCCATCAGGAACAGGAGCAGGAGGCAACGCGTCCAGCCCCTTCACCTTCCTTGGCGCCGCTAGCTTACATGGAGCTGACGCCTGGCTAAGTGTCTGGGCAGCTGCAATGATGGGAGTCGGTGTCCTTGTATTTTATTTGTAGATCAGGGGATATATGGGGATTGGACGCTTTACAGTCAATAGATACCTAATGTTAATGTGAGACGACTGCTTGACGATACCAGGGGTTTCCTGATCTGGCGCGTTGTGAATGAAGCTCATGTTACTTAAGTGATGTTACCCACACCTGGCACGGCTGGGTAGGCGCTAACGCGTCTCGCCCGCCTGATGAAACAGAACAATCTCCACCACCTTCCTCGCAGATACACACTCACTGATTGTATCGCATGGGCTGCATTAAACTACTTGATCAGACCACGAACCTGATCTCCTTATCATGAAATTTCAGTGTCTCAAAGCGTGGTGATGTGATCAAGGCGTACAACTCGATCCATACGATATCGCCCTTGAAAGCTACAGCTACCGCGAAGATGTAATTGAATCTCTTCCCTCGAGCGGATGGCTCAAGCGGGGGATGTTTTCCTTCGCCTTTTTTTATGCAATTCCTGTACCTCCCTTCATGATTTGCATTGGTTGAGCAATTATTTACCCCCAAGTGATATGGCTCGAGCTTCTCTCCCTTCGTACCCTAGGTCTCAATTCGGGCACCTCAATGGAGGTGTTGACTGTGTCCTCTGCCATGCCGCCCAGAAAACCCCAACTCGCCTCTTCACGTCCAAATACTCAAATAGGACGGGGTTGATGACCGGCAATCGATCGAGGACCGACCTTGGGCATGATACAAGAGAAAGGCGCGTCCCCGAACAAGTTTCCCAGATAAACATCCGCGGGTTTTGCCACAAAAGCTGATGGTGGAAAGTGCGATTTGGAATTCACAAAGGTCTACATGTCCGCTGATAGCGCTTTCACTCACAAGATCTGGGACTACATCCAGGAGCGACTGGGCTCAAAAGTGCAATATACCATGCTCGATAAGTCACGGGCTAGTGGTGAGACTGAAGAGGCGATCACGTTTGCTTTTTCAGTCAATGGATGCTGTACTTGGACGGCCACTCCTTGTCCTGCAAAGCGTTGATATTAGGACGCATACAGTTATGATATGTGGTGTTGGGATTGGCTTAATCAAAGATGTCCGAGCACAAATGCTACTAATCCACTTGATATCATCTACTGGATCGCTCGGTCACTGACTCGAAGAAGCAACGCTGACTCCGAATCTGTGCAAGTGAAAGTCAATTCGAATAAGGACTCCAGGGAATTAATGAGGAAGACCCTGGCTTTTGCTGCGAATGTGGAAGGAGGTCATTTACCGCCGGTCAAGGACATGGTGCTCGAGAAGTGACAAGCTTGGATGGGGGTGTAGAACTGACCTGCATAGCGGTGCGTACCCCAATCGGGCATCCCAAAGGTTTACATAAGTGGGAACATGGTGAAAGGACTGGAGCAGATGTCGTGCGCATAGAAAGGCATGCACTGAAGAAAGCCAATCTTTCTGTCTAGCTCAGTTGTCCTCGGCACGTCTGAATGTGTCCATGACTGTGGAAGCGGTCAGCTTTCCTTAAGGTATTACTAGAATGCAAATCATTCCACAGGTTTGTGGTTTTTCCAAAGCTACAAATCCAACGTCACGGTACATGCCACTCCTCTCGAGTCAGATAACCCACTCCAGAGTTGAGACAGGCCACAAGGCCTGTCATGCAGGACCTAGACGCCACATCTCCTTCGCGCTATCTTACCAACCGGCTGGAACGTCCATGAAGGTCGACAATGATTTTCCCGAAGCGGATTCCCCGTATGCGTTGTCAGCAAGCGACATGAAGCCACAGACGACGCTAAGCTCAAGTCGCAACCGCAAGGCTGCCGAATTCTACGTGTGCTTCTCTTTTGGGGCAGATACATGGCCACGTCTGAGGCCTGTCGATCTTCATGATGCTTTAGCGGCTTACTGCTCGACTTCGCATATGCAAAGGTTTTGGGTATAGCTTCTGGGGATGCCACGTCTGACCCTAAATCTCATACAGACGGGAGATCTGCAATATGTAGGTCAGAGTATTATCCGGAATGATGTTCACATTATCAGGAGCGCTTGTGGCATGCAAGCAGCGTTGGAGTGGCTCCATGCGCAATCACACGATACCGCATCTGGGCAACCAGTTTTTGGTTCGCATTGCGACTTTGAGATCGACAAAACATACCCGCGGTATAGTCTGGTCGCGAAGTCGAGTGTGTCGTCGGCGGATCATTCAATCTGTATGGTATACATTGCTATATGAGGCTCTAACGCATGTCACTGTACTTACTCTCTCCAAGTTCGAAAACAGAATCATCTACTAGTACGAACTCCATAACCTCCGATCGTCAGACTAATCAGTAGCATCTGGCATTTACACGCATCGCACCTATTAGTTGAGTGCAAAACAAACACCTCCCAATTCTCGGAATTCCCAAATGCAACATACTTTCACTCAGCCTATCTACATACATCTAATCCACTCAAACAACGTCGCTTCCGTCATTCCCCCTTCATATGTACATCCATACTTCTTCTGAGCTCTGCACGCAGCTTGGAACGTGGGGTAGCCATTAACTCACCTGCGCTTATCATATCAGTATGCAGAAGCACTTCTACCTCCATACTGTGGGGAAGGCACCATCTTTGCCATTCGCACCAGTACTATTGACATACGCACATTCACACGAAAGTGTCTCCCCCAACACCCTTCGCATCTAGAAAGCAGATATCAACTCGACGTTTGATAGGCTTATTGGTTGCATCTTTCTCCTTCTCTGAGTAACTACTTAATCCGCTAATACGTCTACTCTCTTATCTATTCCGATCAAAATCACACGAGGCAAAATCTGGCAACGGATGCTGTGGTATCTATTCAAAAACAGCAAAAAAATCGCAAAAACATACAGCAAACAGGATTCGCTGGTCGTCACCGACCCAACTACTAATTGTTCGATCTAAAGCTTGTCAATGGCAGAGCGGACGGGATGCCGAGTATTCTTCAGTCTGTGGCCGTATGTGGAAGAATTGACTACTATTTTGATATATACTATGAAGTGGTTGATGAGATTTCAAAGTTTTATGTGAGGTTCAAAGGGGCATTGTACTCAAAGATCTCATGATGCTGGACAGGACGAATAGTATTTCTACATAATAGCGGTATGGAGATGTCGCTGTGACCAGAGTTCTTAGAGAAGTTATCTCTTCTAATCAAATTCAAGCATATCGTGAGCTCAGGAATTTTGAATCCGTGTTCAAGTCACGCTTCATAATGTGTCTACCTTAAGGGTATACAACTTTTCCTTCTGGATCCTGCTGTCCGGACCTTTCTTTGCCTCTTCCAATACTGCACCAAGATCTTGCGTGACATCAATATATCTGCCACTCATATGCTTTGCATCCTTGTCGGCAACGAGCGCCACCAGTGTGTCTGCCGGTAATGCCAGGGTGTCAGTCATACTCGGTCCAAAGTCTTTCACAAAGTTTCTAAATTCCTCCACCCTATCAAAAGACTCTTCGTTGAGAGCCCCTTGTCCAAGATTGGTATTGGGTACCATGCCCGGCGCTACAGCGTAGCTGTAGATACCATGAGGGCGAAATTCCATGTCCATGATCTCTGTAGCTCGTAATAAGCCACTTTTTGCACAACTATAAGCTGAGAAGTATGGCAGATTCATGGTAGCCAAAACTGAGACGATGTTAATAACGACCCCGGATTTCCGCGCGATCATAGCGGGTAGCGCGGCATGGATGAAGGCCATTGTTCCCTGAATATTCACGTTGATGACATGAAAAGCGGTCGACATGTCTTTCTCGTGCTCAGTGTCGGAGATTCTGGAGATGCCGGCGTTATTTATCAGCACATCGATCGGTCCAAGAGCTTCCTCGATCTCCTTGACCACCCGCGCCGGCGCAGCAGGGTCAGTCACGTCTCCCACGACGGCCAATGCTCGAGGGTGTCCTTTTTGGGAGATTTCGTGGACGACAGCTTCGACATCTGAGCGCGTGCGAGACATGCATGCTACGTGGGCGCCTGCTGCTGCGAATGCGAGAGCGCTGGCTCTGCCGATGCCGCGGCCGGCACCCGTAATGAGAACAATTTTACTTGTGAGCGTAGCAGTGTACCTGGATGGGGAGATGTAGGGATATGTGTCCCTGTGGTGTGGGATGGTTGATTTTGGATTCTTGTATGATAACGCTAGGGCAGCCATGACGGTGATGGTCTCGAGCTTGCTGAGGCGGTGAGTAAGGCTCGAACGGTTCACGCCTTTCTATGTACGGATTTCCCGCCAAATCTCACTATAGATGAGGACAATATGGACAGACTTTATCGATCAAGGTAGGTAACTCAGATCTTGAGCATATGGAATTTAAATGGTTGAGACATGGCTAGTATAGTATCGAAAAGAAGGCATAACTTGGAAACATCGGCGGATGGATGGTAAGGAAGGCTGACTTGATGGAATCAGTCTAGTTGATGGATTTATAGTAACCGTATGAACCTGTGGCGTCGTCACAACTGGAAAATTGCTGGATAGAGACAAAAATGCAATCTTTGTGGTCAATGCTGCACGACTGGACATCAAAGAGCTTGAACAGGACTACTCACATGCACCAACCTTGATCTGGTTCAATTGCGAGACAAGTCACTTTGGATATCAAGCATGAGCGTACATAATGGGAGACTGGGTTCATCTAATTTGAGAGGCGTGAGAGGTAGGAAGTCTTGGCATATACAAGAGTAGAATATAGCGGCTTCAATTCCGCAGTCCAATCATTGGCCCTCGATACTGCCCGCGTCAAACACTTTCTTTGGTCGCTGACTGCTAGAATCCATGATGGCAGTACGCTGTATGAGATGATCATCGTCTGTGCCCTTTAACGGCACCGTGTTTGTGCCCATATGAGACCTGCACCTTCGCGGTATCACCGCAAACCTTCACTGTCCAAAGCATATCCACGCCCAGCGCCTGCTCCACAAAGGACCCTCCTATACACGGTGATTGCCGTCTTTACATTTGTAGCTATCCTCTTCTTTGCCTCGCCGTCAGTCCCCATCGTCCAAGACTTGCGGCTTTTTCACCATACACCAACACGTAAGTCATTTCGGCTCCGTTCTTCTGTCATCTCCACTTTACCAAAAGTCGCTACACTTCTAGATTTATATGTTGTGTTATGATCCATTACGTGCGTTGGGAGAGGTGAAGGCTGATTTTCGGATATCATCCAGACAAGCCCCCTGCGCAACAGAACAGTACCAGTGGAGACGCGAAATGGTACAGCGATTGGAAATGGCTGTATCCATTTTCTGCTACCGTAACGTTAGAGGAAGATCGCTCTTTGCTACCGAAATCGAAGCCGAGATCCCCAATCTACACGTTCTATGATGCGGACGCTGAGAAGGAAGGAAAGACAAAGGCGGCAGAGAATAAGCTTTTACTGTTGTGGAGGCGAGCATGGTGGGCCCAGGGTTTCAGGCCGGTCATACTGGGGAGGTCTGAGGCAATGAACAATCCGCTATACGAGAGCTTCCAGGTCCGCAAGTTGCAGCCGCAGCTCGAGGCAGAATTAGTGCGATGGCTGGCTTGGGGACAAATGGGGACGGGAGTCTTAGCGAATTGGCTGGTGCTGCCAATGGGTCCTCGCGATGATCCTCTTCTCTCCTACCTTCGAACAGGTGACTACCCGAAACTCACGCGCTACGAAGGCGTTGGCAGCGGGTTATACTCAGGCGAGAAGAATGCTATCAACGCCGCAATTACCGCAGCATTGAAGGCCCCAGACCTTGAATCATCGAAAAACCTTATCGGGATCCTTGAGCAAAAGACGATATCTGTAGATCCAAGACCGCACGCAATCGCATTTTACGATGCCAATGCCAACGCAGAATACTACAAAATCATCACCGCTGAACTTGCTGACGACAAAGCCTCCGGCCTACGGTCTCTGGCTCAGCTCATCACTTCACATCTTCATCTCACATTTCTGAATAGCTTCCCCGATGGTTTCGCGGTCTTGACTCCCTACTCAGACAATACCCACGTCCTCACGGAACACGCTTTATCGCTTGCCGATGCTCTAAGAGCTTGTCCTCCCTCGTCCGTACCGTCCTCCTGCCCCCCAAACCACCAAGATTGTACACCTTGCTCTAACCTCAAGCCTCCTCCCGTCAGAACCCCCGAGCATTTCACCAACAGCTCGACAGCCTATGCCATCGGCACCATTCCTCACCCATTTACCCTTGCTTCTCTCTTAGCAAACAACAAAGAGATCACAACCCGGCATATACGACGCGATACCGATCGTGACCCTTGGCTATTTGCGATTACCCAAAAGACCCTTGGCGAAAAAGTTGCTGGATACTCCCGTATCGTCAGCTTCAAGAAGACTGTGGCAGGCGAATGGGGCATGGCGCGGGGTTTGTGGATGACTGAAGACCCGCCTCCAGGGCACCAAGATCTGGAATACCATTTCGGCTTTGAGCTCGCGTCATTCAATGTGACGACGCCAGACACTGATACCCTTCCACTTTCGAAGAAGGAGAAGAAAATGGTAGACCGAACCGTGCAATTGCAGAAAGAACTCCTCGCAAACGCGAAGGTTGTTTTGAAAGAGCAGAGGGGAAAGAATGAGAAAACAGGGGTCAGAGAGATGGTTGAAGCGTGGAATTTGGCTGATACAGAGGCTTGGAGGTTTGTAAGAGCTTTTGGAGCGCGAAAGAAGGTGGAGAGAACGAAGTGGGAAGAGGAGGAGAGGGCCTTCGCTGGTGTGGAGAAAGGTAGGGAGCCGGGCTGGGGACAGTGGTTTGATCGCCGACGGTAATTTACAGCTGTACCGTGTGTTGCAATGTAAGTTCTGTGATCGTTAATCGTCCATTGTGGACGTCTCTTAACAACTTGGGCCAGTGTCAATCTCTATACATACTCGAGAAGCATGTCTACATGAGGAATGAGCTTTTGTTATAGGTTGTCTGGTAATTCTCTCAATTGTACGAAAGAGACTTACTCCGCGAGTCTTCCTAAACATCAAAGCGCAAGCAACAAGCTGAGCGCATCCTGCGAGGCCCTAATACCTGGGATTTGGCCGCTGGGCTGCCACATGGCATTGCACCTCAGCCTTCTGCCGATATATCCTGGAAACCGCATCACGCATTCAAGGATTGAACCCATAAACTCAGCCGCTGAGATCATCATATCTCGTTGGCTGATGTGCGAGACAAGCTTCTGGCTGGCGAATCCCAATTTGATATGAGCCGTTCGCTGGCGGTCATCCTTCTCAGCTCTACATACGCACACTTGAGGATTTGATCCCCTTCGTACCCATCTGGTTTACTACCCATGGCAGAACCGTTCAGCCCAAAAGTCTACTTCGCCGTCGCCGCTGCTGCACAAAAAGCTGTTAATAAGCTCATATACACGACATCGGCAACAAAAAAAGAGGAGCCCACCAAAAGTCAGAGCGGGGATTTGCAGGTTAAGGACGTTATTGGAGTGCCATTGAGCAAGTTGGTCGCGCGAGAGGGTCTGCGAGTTGGTGAAGATGGTTATGTTTAGTGGTTTATGGAAAGTCCAGTATACATAAGGCAGTGGTCGGAAGCCCAGGAAAGGGTATACTCTTTTTTGGATGAGCTTTGAGATTTCTATATGACTGCACTCAGCGCTGAGATTTGCGCGAGAGACGAATGGGAAAATGGAGTTTGGAGGAATGTACTGCCTTTGGGGTTGGACTTGGAGAGGTTGGCTGAGTCTTCTTAACTTCGAGTAGAATAGGGCGAGCGTTGGCGTCTAGGATTAGGCCTTTTGTAACGTCTGTGACGTCTGCTGGTGTGCTGGTGGTTCAGATGATGGTATCATATGAAGTTCGGAGACGACAGCTTTGCCGGAATGGCCTTGAACGGTCTCATGCTTTTCTGGACGAAGACTCTCTGCGAGATATCAAGATAGTTGACTTCATGCCGATCACATTGGAGGCTTGACGCAGCCGCGATGTAACGTCTGACTCGTGCTTTGATATGGGGATAACGATTACACCTCTAGTTCTTGTATCAACTCAAGCTCTAGCTCATCATTGGTAATACATCGTAATCATGTCATCGTGGTCCAGAAGCTCATTATGTACTGTCCCTCAAAACATCTCGCAGCAGGACCTCACTCACACCTCCCCACTTCCCTTCCTCCCCTCCTTCTTCCACCTCTCTCTAGAAACATCACTCGCCCCACTCCCCTTCCACGCACTAAGCAGCAACCCCACAATATCATCCACCCCCTTCCCATTCTTGACCTCCGCAAAAATCACCGGCCCCCCCTCCCTCATCCTCCCCGCATCCCGCTCCATAACCCCCAAATCCGCACCCACCGCCCCCGCCAAATCAACCTTATTAACAACCAACAAATCACTGCCCGTAATGCCCGGCCCCCCTTTCCTCGGCACCTTATCCCCGCCCGCAACATCAATAACATAAATAATAAAATCCGCCAACTCCCTACTATAATTCGCAGCCAAATTGTCGCCGCCGCTCTCGATGAGCAGGATGTCTGTCGTGAATTTGGCGTGGAGCGCTTGCAGCGCGTGCAGGTTTGCGGAAATGTCTTCGCGGACGGCGGCGTGGGGGCAGCCGCCCGTTTCGATGGCTTGGATGCGGGAGGGGGGGAGGGCGGAGTGGCGGGTTAGGAATTCGGCGTCTTCGCGCGTGAAGATGTCGTTTGTGACTGCGGCTATGCTGTGGTGGGAGCGGAGGGCGAGGCAGAGGGCGAGCATGAGGGCGGTTTTGCCGGAGCCTACTGGGCTGGTGGGAGATGGGGGATCAGCTAAAGTTGGAGGTTCTTCTTGTGCAAGTAACTGAGTGATGGCAGACAGTGGAGGATATTATCGATGATGGGAGCACTGGAGATGCGGTATGAAGGCTTACCCACCAATTCCCACTGTGAATGCCCTCTCGTTCCAGTCTCTGCCTGTGATTATCGGCATCTCGCGTGATGTGTAGGAGCCAGGCCCGTCAAGGATCTCGTGGGAGTGTCCATGTTCGGCGGCATTGAACTCGTGAGAGTGTGAATGCGGGGGATGGCCATCGTGGCTATGGGCTGCTGTTGTGGTCGACATAACTCTGGCGGTAGACGACCAGATTTGTGACTGAAGGTGCAGCCATTTGGGTGGGGCAGAAAAACGGAGATACTCCGGAGATTAGCTGGAGCACAACTTGGAGAAAGGGGTAGACGACAGCGTTTAACATAATCCTTACAATCTCCTCAGTGGTAGCAGCAAATCGCCTCGGTCCTCGAAAAGGTCGAAATGCCCCAGTGAAAGAAAACTACCCAACATCACAATGTCAAAATCTTTCCTCCATCATGCATCAACCATCCAGCAACAAAAGTAAAGAGATCCTGATCAAGCAACGGCCTGGTCCGGTACCCAATCGGGGCACCTATCGTGTCATACACTCACTCCCCAGCCAATCCATCCCGGCCCCAAATAGTATATCTCTTCACCAGGCTTGAGCGGGATCATACCATATCCATTGGCCCGTACACGCCAATCCTTCTCGGTAGGATGCTGCTGACGCCACGCTCTAAGAATCCAATATTTGTTCTCCATTCGCTCGACCCATGATTTTAGGCATGTAGTTTGCGACTTTGGGCCATCATTGGCCCCCTCCCAATCACACGGCGCGTCGTCCGTGACATGAATGGTATCAGTCCCGAGATCGCCTGGGTACTTGAACTCGTTGCGAATCTGTGTTCTCAACATTTCTTGGATCTGGTCCGTCCACTCTCCTGTGCAGCATAAGAGCTTGCATAGCAGACGATAGATATATGTGATGATACCGTGTTTGTGGGTGCCGAAGAACGCAATGTTGAGTAAACGTTCGATACGTGCATCCAGCTCTTGCCACTTTGGATCTGATTTTGGCCAGGAAAGAGTCTTGATATCATGAGTGACAGGATCGAAGAGCGTATAGTAGCCGCCATTGTTCATAAAGTAGGCCTTTTGCCGCTGAAGCTCGACAGACTTGAGCCCGTGAACACCATGCCTCTCTGCTATTTCTGGAGGCTTTGCAGAGAAATATGGTGGAGCTGTAGCGTGATCGATCACGCATTGCATGACGAGGTCCGGATCTCCACATTCTATCCAGTGTTCCTTGATGTCTTCAATCTGGTGCTCAAACGAACAATATCGGACGATTGTCTTTGGCCCACAGCCCTGGCAGAACACTGAAGATGGGTTGTGGTCCTCGACCAATGTTTCGCAGTCAGGCTTGCGGCATGGTAGCTGATCTCGATCGTGTCGCCAAACATTGTATCCAGCTGCTTCGCAAGCCTGATATTCGACCAATTTGCAAGGAGGAAGAAAATCAGGATGACACTCGACTGATCGGACGTCCTCCCAGGGTTCATCGTGTGGGATGATGTGGATTGCCTCTCCAGAGTATTCAATGTAAGGGAAGGACTTGCCAGTACTTTCATGAGACACGATGACTGGGGCTAAATCACAAGGGTTAGACATCTTTATCGAGACTTGATGAGGGTAGAAATATGTTTGTGGCTTCTCCCATAGCCACGCTCCCGCCTCGAGAAGAGCTTCGTCGGCATCTGTGTGGGTAGCGTATGCCCACGCTAGGCCATTAACTCCGCCGTTAGACGTGGGTTTTGGCTGTGCCGTGCGTGGAGCGTATCCTGCGCTATCCGGAGAGTAATGATGCGTGCCATTATATCCATATATGTTGTCGCTAATGAGATCGCTAAGCTCTTCCTCCAGGGCTCGATCTCTGGAAGAGACCAGAATTCGAGGGAGGTTGGTAGGGCCAGGAAGCGAGAGCTCAGAGATACAGGAGTCTGAAGCGCAGTCTGGCGCAGATTGAGGTGCTGGGTCTTGTGATGGCTGAATGGCTTCGCCATCTTCACGCATCGTATGTCGTGGCTCTATAGCTAAGTCGTCGCAAAGAATTGGGACTTCGGTTTCGATTTTTCCAGATCCAGTATCTTTGTTGCGTAGTGGCTCTCGCGACGTATGCGCCGCCTTTGATCTGGATTTTCTAAGTTTGCTCTGTTTCTTTGAGACGGCTGGTTTGGAAACAACAGCATTGATGCGTTCAGTAGGAGGGCTTCCGTCATCCTGATTCTGTACCAACCTTGGTTTGATCTCACGGGCTTTCCGCGTCGCAACCTCGTCATGAACAGCTCGGTGAGGGTTTACAAGCCCTGTGCTGTCATCTCTTTTGAGATTGCCCACGCTCTTTCTCCGTTTGGCTATTCGCGAGAAAGTCTTACGGCCATTGGCTTTTTCAGGATCAGCCTTTCTGGAACCATTCCTCGTGGGGCTCGTCTCTCGGAAATCGCTCTTGTCGGGCTTGGTTGTCTCGGAGCCATGTTCGTCAAGCTCACTTTCCCCTGCATGGACTATCGCCAGCCGATTCTTGTTGGAGTGGACCTTCTCTAGTGGTGGAGGTCTAAGCTTCTTCGGCCCAGGATCAAAAATCAGCTCTAGGAGACCGGGAATTATCTTGTTCTCATTGACCAGCTTGGCAGTAGCTTCCGCTGTCGTGATGTCCATATCTTCTACAGTGTTGAATTCGATGACGATGAGCTGGCCATGCTCTATGGTTTTCCTCGCTTTTGGATCGTCAGTGTCGAGAAGTTCTTGGGTGTTGCTGTGTGCTGAGCCCCATCTGAACGGCAAGTGGCATGACCTGCTACCCTAGTAACTGTGAATGTGATTCTCTCCCAAGCGTAAGGTCAAGCTTACGTAAGGTTTGGCGAGGAAAGTTTTGGCAAGAGGCATAAGATGCTCTGCGTATTGATTCTGTCAAAATTAGACGATAATTCAAAGCACGTGTTCATACTGACCGGGTTTCTCGTTCTTAGTTCCCTGACCGATACGAGGTGCTGACACTTGACATGAGATTGGGCGATCGTATACGCCAGGTGAAAGGGTATGAAGCTCGGCTCCCAAGTGATTGCGCAATCCTCAAAAAGACGGAATCCTCTTTGATCCGCCATCTGCCTCCGAGCGTTGGAGAGACAAGCCGCAAATAGAGTGGGGTTGTTCCGGACGAGGAAGTTGCGCTCTTCTTTGGTCATGGTGTGTAGTACGCTTACGCCCTCATACTGGAGTAGGATCGAAAGCTGGAGCTCGCCTCGCTCATTGGTCTCGAAGTGGTTTGGGTGAATCTGAACAGCCGCCCTCTGGACTTCACCCAGTGCCCGCATCAAAACCGTCAAAGGGATTCTAGATGTACTGATGCTTATCGCAGTGTTTTCATTCAGCGCGCCATCTAAGAAAGGTCAATTGTGTTTCATGGCAACGTTCCTCAAATGTGCGCTCACCCTCGAGCTCAGGCCTTGCACCAACACCATTGGGAATCATCGCGTCGTCTGCCATATCTGAGGAGCAAAGGGCCAAAAGCGATGCTGTAAAATCATGGTGCTGTTTTGTTTCGAGGTAGGAGACCGCCAGAAGTTTCCAGATGTTCGCATCGTGTTGACAGAGGCTAAGCGAACGTTAGCTTTCGAATCCATAGACACGTACATGGAAATATATCCCCAGCCAAACCCAACCCTGGCAAGACTTGCAAATATAGTCGCATATGGTAGCAAGCTTCAGCCTCCCAAGCTTGGGCCAAATGTCAGCTCATCTGCCTGGGAGACTGGGACGACCGTATTTGATGTTGGAGCCCGTCCAGCCAGGCTAGGCTAAGAGCGGTTGAGAAAGGCGAGAGATTCGCGATTGTGTTTCTACCAGAGGGGAGAGGATGAATTGCTGTCTCTGAATGATTTTCGAAATTTGAAACTTGGATTGCAGATTGGAATCATAATCAAACACCCGAACGATTTCGCAAGCTAGACCTAGATTCAATGCAGACCAACTGATTTACAACGAGAAGTCTAGAATTGGCAATGATTGAGAGCGAGCCCCACCAAGTTGATGTCGATCTGCCATGTTATGATAAGGGAGCCTTTGAAGCTCCTTACGAGATCTTTGGATACGACTTATACTCCGATTTTTTCCTAACACTACCTATCAACAGCATTGCAAAAATTTCTGCTGCGGCAAGTAGGCACATAAGATCAACACGCAGTGTCACTCCGGTCACAATGCAGCAGCATGATGAGAATGCTCCCATAGAGTGTCCATATGCAAGGGCTCAGCAAGTGCTGGAGTTGATATCACTCACACTCCCATCACCTGGGTCTGGTGCACAGACCATGATGAGCCTATTCCAGCAATAGTCCGATTGTGGCTGATGGCCTAATTTCATACATTTCAATTTTTGCAGCGAGTAGACTTCAGAAGCAAGTATCTGAATATCCGATCACCTGAGCTTCAATCAGACTCCTAGAGGATTGAGTATCTGATGGAGTCTCGCTATATTGCATGACACCAGCCACACTATTTGGCTTGCTTGCTTCTCGGCTCGATTTTGAAGGGATATCATGCAAAGGCTCTAGTGTTCGATTTGTCTTATGTCTCAGGAGATAAGCAAGACGACTGCCAGGCCTTGAAGATTCGCAGTAGCTTGTCACTAGGATCCAGTTGTATCATGACAGCTGCCTGACAGAATAAACACTTAGGGTCATGGACCATGTGTATGCCTAAAGAAGGAATTGGAATCGGGGTGCAACAACACGTTACGACTTGACGCCGAAACGCGCGGCAATCTTGTTTAATTTGTTACGTGCTTGCGGTTTTTTTTCACGTTGATTTTTTCATCGCAGTCAAAATCTATGCAGGCGTCGCTGCTACTATACCCCTTGATATTCGACAGGAAGATTTCCAATATGGCGCAATTCCCGCGGTATTGATAGCTGTATTCAGATATCGAGTCCTCACCATCCTCCCAGATTTCCAAACGCAAGAGCTACCATGTCAGATATTTCGCAGATTCTAGCAGCGCTAGGTATGTCCTTACAAACGCGCAGAGCCCATTGCGTAACTGATGATATCTCCGGCAGCAGCTCAACGACCTGCTGCTACTCCCACACAATCACAACCTCCACTACCACAACAACAGCACCAACCAGCACCGCATGGCTACCCTCCTTCTTATCCTTCAGCAGTCCCTCAGCAAGGCCCCCCTCAAGCTGCCATGCCTTATCCAGTCCCACAGCCAAGCAACTCGGGCAGTATTGATCTGAGCAACATCAAGCCCGTCAGCTCAGGCTCTGTCAGCTTAGCAGATGCAGTCGCAAAGGCTCGCGGTATCGCTGCAGAAAAGGGCGTGTCGTATGGGATCCGCAGTGGTGGCAGTAAGTGACCAAATATGTCTGCTTACTTACTTATGTCTACGCGGTAGTTGACAGATCCCTAATATAGCACCAACCCGAGATGGAGACTCTAGAATGGGTAGTCGAATGTACCGACGCTCGCGATCACGCTCAAGATCTCCTACCCGAATACCGCAGGGTTTTCGAGATAACTACAACCCGTATCGGGACGAGCGTCGCGATGACGCTCGAAGGCCCAACGTAATGCCATACGGACGTGAGAGAACCTTCTCTCCAGAGCTAAGGGGGCCTCCGCATGGCTCTGGTTTCACCCCTCCAGGACGAGGTTATGGTGGCCCAGGCGACAATTCTCCCATGGGCCGTCGTGGAGGCGATGAAGGTGTCGAGACCATTCCCATTGAATCGAATCTTGTGGGTCTCATCATTGGTCGCCAAGGCGAGAGTCTTCGACGTGTTGAGGCGGATACCGCTACGAGAGTGCAGTTCATTACTGGTCCCGAAGCCAGCGGACCCATGCGCCAATGCAAGATTACTGGATCGCGCCAAGCGCGGGACCATGCAAAGCAGGAAATTTTCCGCATTATTGAGGAAAATGGCAATCCAGGTGGCGTTCAAGGCAGTGGGAGAGCTCCTCCACCAGCCGATCGCGCTCTCGGCGGCGATAGTAGCAAGACAGCTGGCGCACACCAGCCTGCCCTTCGAGCTGGAGAGGACGCTACGCAAATCATGGTCCCAAACAGGACCGTTGGTCTCATTATTGGGAGAGGTGGTGAAACGATCCGCGACCTACAAGAGCGAAGTCAGTGCCATGTCAACATTGTCGGCGAGGAAAAGAGTATCAACGGTCTAAGACCGGTGAACCTGATCGGCACACCTCAAGCTGCAGGTATGGCAAAAGACCTCATCATGGAGATCGTAGACAGCGACACAAAGAGCCTTGCAACTCAGGGTAACCAGGGGAACCAAGGAGGCGCTCCTCGTGACAGACCTCCACCAGCATTTGGCGCAGGAGACGGCGAGAAGATCAATGACAAGATATTCGTGCCATCAGACGCTGTAGGCATGATCATTGGGAAAGGTAAGCAGAGCTACTATTCAACGGCCTATCCTTGTGTATTGATGCTTTCGTTTAGGCGGTGAAACCATCAAAAACATGCAAGCGGACACTGGTTGTAAAATCAACGTATCTCCAGCCACTGGACAAGATTTCGAGCGGGAGATAGGCTTGGTTGGGTCACGAGATGCCATCGAAGCGGCAAAACATGCCATTATGGAAAAGGTTCATGCAGTGGTAAGCCCACATTCATACAGTATCAAGAAAACCTCCGCTAATGGTCCAAAAGCAAGAAAAGAACAGCCGCCCGAGCGGTGGGAACCGCCGCACCGACGATCAACAATACAACAACAACAACCCCAATTTCTCCGAAGTGAATGCACGGCCATACGGCGGCCAACAACAAATTGCCGCCCAACAACCTGCTGCCGGCGCTCAAGCAGACCCATATGCAGCCTACGGTGGCTATGAGAACTATGTCGCGCTTTGGTATTCTAGCTTGCAGCAAAACCCCCAACAAGCTCAAGGTCCCCCAGGCTCGTGACGTGCTCGCTCTCGCCTGTGATTGTCGACATCCAATCCGTGACTTGAAGATGATTCGCGCAACATTGACCATGCTTGATGAGATGAGATTGATGACTTGATACCCACGGGCATGCATGAGATCTGCGTATAAACCGTCGACTTGGATCATGCAATGGTTCGCTGAAACATGCTATCTCTCTCAGTCAGGTCATCAACTTCGCATTCGTCGGCCTTTGCGTGACAGATGAGTTGTGAAATGATATGCTATTCTTGATCAGTATTGCCAACGCCGTGCTTGGTATCGCTTCATCACAAAAAACTGTTCAGCTACAGATACCTATGTTTCGTGGAGGTATAAGTTCCGGGATATTGCCGACAAGTCTAGCTGGGGATAGTGAAAATGTGATCTTTGCGAGCTGAAGTAGGGAAACTATAATGCTTCAGATTGGGTAGGTAGCTCCTGTCGTGCTTTTCGAGGGCTTGAGTAAGCAGTCTTTCCGCGCTTAAGATTCTCCTGTACATATATACCCACGATCACAGAACGGAATTCGCTGGGCAAGTTGTGTACTACGACCAAGGACCAGACTACTTATGACGCGGGACTCATCGCTAAAAGCCTGTGCAAGACTTCGTACCGAGAGGCAATCCACTCCATCAATATTGGGAGAAATAGTATGTAACGGTGATTATCCAATAGACAGTAGCTTATAATACAGACGCCGCCGTAATATCTGCAAAAAACGATTATGAACAGAGATCCCGTAAGCCAGATCGCATGCGGCTCGACCATCAACTCTGCAATCGGAGGATAGGCATCCGAATCATCAAAACGCCGGTCATACAAGTAAAGTAGATCTTTCACGGGGAAAACGCCATCGCTGAACCGTAATCACAAGAAACCCTCTCCATATAGCACTGCCACGTTCTTTTCGTCATCCATTAGCCTTCTGCCGCTTTCCCCCAGGCCGCGGACTTTGCTTCATTTTGTTCGCTCCCCCGCCAACTCCATTGATCTCGACCACCTCTTCGCCGCCTCCGCTTACAGGTCCAGTTACGCCACTAGGCCGCCGCCTTTTGTTTGTGACGCTCGGGCTTGCGTTGGCGGAACCGCCTGGTGTTCCGCCTGCGCTTGGGTTCGTGCCTTGATGGCTTGCTTGTGGGTTCATGGGTACACCGCCTTGTTGCATGCTGTTCTGCAAAGCGAGGTTCTGCATGCTGGGTGTAGGATGGTTTGATAGGGTTGCAGGAGAGGCGGAGGGGTTGCTATTTGGGTTTGGGAGGGAGAGATGGGCGTGGGCGGGAGAGAGAAAGTTGTTCTGTTGGAAAGCGTTCATGTTGTGCTGCTGAGGTGTTGGTTGGCCGGGATGGTGCATGGCGGGGTTGAATTGCGGATTCTGGGCGTGTTGTTGCTGTGCCATCTGCCGGTCATGTTCGTTGGTGGAGAACTGGTTGCACATCTGGGCAAGAGCTTCAAAGGGGTTGAGTTGAGGTCTTTGCTGGCAATACGAAAAAAGAGGGCCCATCAAAGATATGCAGCATTCGATCTGTTATAAAAAAAATTAGTGTTAGATTACTAGGTGGCGGCATGAACAATTACCTCGAGGAATCCCCAAACAGCGGGCGTTGTGCCGCTATCATGGAACGCCGATTCCGGTACTGAAATCTGGGGTGGCAGATTCTCCTGCTGCTGCTGCTTTTGCCTTTGCTGGGCTCGTTTGCCGGCGGTCTTGCTGGTGTTTGGCGATTGCTTGATCTCTGGTGACTCGGCGGCTGTTTGAACCAGCGTTGTTCGAGGTATATATTCGTTATGTTCGGTCGTGATAAGCTCTAGAAAGTCCATTCTCCCGTTAATATCGAATTGAGCACGGAGCCGACCCTTTGATACAAGCTGTAGTGGGTAAGCACGTGAATTGATGCATATACGCAGAGAACCTTACTTGGTGACCATTTCGAGACCAATAGATGAAGGTGGACTTCGCTTCCGCAATATTAATCCCACCGTTAATGCCCCTCTCACTAGCATCCTCCAATATCATCTGAATGTTCTGTATCCCACTTTGAAAATGCAAGAAAAAGTACCTTGCCAACGCAGCATTCGAAATCTCAAACTGTTTCGTAGAGTCATCTGAAGCTGACCACATCGCCTGCTTCAGCGTTCCTTTAGGCGAGAAGAAGCACTCCACGAAGTCTTGCCAATAGGAAAAGTCATCCGCTCTCCTCCGAGGTTGCTGTTGCCCATCAGGGCGTCCATTGGTCTGAAGCTTTGGGCTCATCGATGCTTGGCTTAGGCGATCCCCAAAGTTGAGGAGCTTAAGGACAGAAAGGCCGCTCTTGGAGTTTTGCATATGAGGCTGCTGCATCATGGCTGCAGCTTGGGCAGCTTGTCGTTGTTGATGCAATTGAGCCTGCTGTTGCGCTGTATGTTGCTGCTGAGCTTGCTGTTGCTGAGGAATGGGTTGTTGTTGTTGTAGTTGTTGGTTTTGTTGGTTTTGTTGTTGCTGCTGCTGCTGCTGTTGTTGTTGCTGCTGCTGCGCTTGCTGCTGACCTTGTTGCGGTTGTTGCTGTTGGACGGCTTGGCTTTGCTGTTGCTGCTGCTGTTGTTGCTGCTGCTGCTGTTGCTGCTGCCGCTGATTGTGCTGTTGCTGCTCCTGTTGCTGCTGCTGCATTTGGGCCTGTTGGGCTTGCCTCTGGGCTGCTGCAACGGCTTGTGCGTCTGGTCCGTTGGGTAGGTGGGGCTGAGAGTTTATCTGCGATTGCGGAGCCGGCTGACCTTGAGTGGTTGCTGCATTGCTGACTGCTTGCTGCATTGCTGTCTGCTGAGCCTGAACTATAGCCTGCTGTTGCAGCTGATTCCGCTGAGCTTGCTGGTTCTGTTGCAGCAGCTGCTGCTGCTGCTGCTGGGCTGCAGCGTGTTGCGCGTGTTGCTGTTGTTGCTGTTGTTGTTGTTGTTGTTGTTGTTGTTGTTGCTGCTGTTGCTGCTGTTGGGCCTGTAGTCTCGCATTGTGAGCCTGCTGAGCTGCTTGCTGCTGAGCTTGCTGTTGCTGTTGCTGAGCTTGCTGTTGCTGAGCTACCATGTGGGGTGGTAACGTGACACCACGCATTCCTTGATTGGTCTGAAGGAATTGTGCTTCGGTCATTGATGGGTTCCCATTATTCGGCATCATTCCGCCATTTGATTGCTGCTGTTGTTGCGCTAGCCGCTGCGACATCATTGCTTGTTGCTGCATGATTCGCTGATGTTGAGTTGCTTGAGCTTGCTGCTGTTGTGCCATAAGCTGAGGATTGTTTGCCACTGAAGATATTGTTAGTGACATTTGCAAAAGAAGCTAGATAATCTAATGCGAAGGTTGTGGAGAGAAAGAGTGATGTCACTCGCGTTGTTTTTATGATAGATACTAGAACAAGGTATAGCTCGTGTGCGGAATAACGTCGTTTGAGATAGGTGAATCATGAAATGTTGCTGTCACTGAGACCATGGGAAGAGATGAAGTGATTTCTGCGATTCACACGTTTATTTGTACCAAAAATGAACCTGGATTTAAAGTACGCGTACCAAAAATATGCGTTGATTTGAGATTGAAGACAGGGTATATGACTTACTTGCTTGTGGCATCTGCTGCCCTGCGAACATCTGCTGGTGGTGAGATTGTGGATTCAAGTGCTGCAAGGCGTGTGCACTCGGAGTCGGTCCAGAGACGCCTCCTGGAGGTCCACCACCTTGCAGTATTCCCATCATAGGCCCGCCCTGACTAACTTGTGGTCCTCCTGGCCCAGCGAGGCCTGGATGCATCTGCTGGCCCATTGAGGCATTAGGGTGCTGTCCGCCTGGTACACCTTGATTCGAATGGTGGCCTTGAACCATTGGTTGACCCCCATGAGCAATTCCTACGTGTCCAGCCATACTGTGGGATGTGGTGAATGGCTGAGCCATTGCCATCATGATCGAGTGGACGCCGCGCTCTAGCGATAGGTACGATAGCTATTGGACCCCACTCCTCTCATGAGACCGCGGGAATGTTTACCTCGTTATCGCAGCACCGACACAGAGGAATCCCTCACGACGCGGTCCGCGAGCTTGATCGACCAAGGTCCGATAGAAAGATGGGTGTAGATGTTTCAACTCTCTTCCAAACCCCAATATAGAGTTCCCCTCGTTTCCGGTTCTTGTTTGTGAGACCGACCTCTTTCTTCAAAGCTGACCAAATCGTGTCAACATGGTGATATCTGAAGCCGAATATCCATGGGGGTTCGCCAGGCAAGCCCACTGTCCAGCCCTAAAGATCGCAGCGAGGCGCAGGAACAAGACTGGCGCAGCCGATGCGAAGTCAGCAGAGATCGGTCGGGCAGGATCTGCAAAGACTCCAGACACCTGGCTCTTGGGCCTACAGTCGCCGGCCCCTGTATCGGTATAGTCGTGCTCTCAGGTGGTTCCCGAGTTCGTCCCCACGATTGCGACAGCGGAGGCGGGCGTAGCCTCCGTCAACGATTAAATAAGGTGGGTGCTCCCCAGGACTAAGTGAAATAGAATGTACCAAAGTGACCAGAAAGCGCGAGCAATGGTCTATCCTTTCAGCTTGAGGTGAGACACACTTGAATGGCAGTGTTCAGTCATCTCACGCTCGAACATGGGCTGGTGTGATGCCCCAGCCAGTCGATTTAGCACTAGATCGGTCTTGGCAACGCTTGCCGTAAACGTACTAGAAACCTACACAGCAAATCTTCGGGCGGATCCAACAAATTTTTCTTTCATTTTATCCTACATATTGTTGCACACGCAACAGTTATGGTGGGATATAAGCTTTGTGGTGCTTGTAGGAAGCTGCAGGTATGTCACCAGACTCCATTTCGCTCCTATCATTTCTCCATACATCGCAATGATGACAACAACGCAAAAGACTTCTTTTCCCACCTGAGTCGACCTTGAAGACACCCTCACTCGGACGTCCTTCGCCGGACGTCTGCTACTTGCCAGTATACCTTGTCTGACCAGATCATTACCATAAATTTTTCACTGTCAGTATCTTTTGCAAGTGCTCGACTGACCGAAAGAAGTTCCAAAGGTGTTTGACGCAGCGACCGAAATGGAGAGCTTTGGGAAAGCAACCACTGACGGTCACCAATCCTGAGCTCTAGCAGCCTTCGTTTGTGTTGAGCGATACCTACTTCTCGATCGGTCTACCCTTAAGACCTCTGCATATAACATCAGACTTTCTTCTACCTCGGCCTTTCTCAGGAACCTAGTACATAAACCTATCAAGCCGCCACAATATTTTACGCAGGACGTCTACCTGGTTACTTAACTCTCGTCTACCTCGCGTCTATCCACCACAAACACTCTAGTTGATTGGACTATGATGTCGTAATATGCCAATGTACGACAAAGCGAACAATCGGAGAGCTTAGGGAGACATCTATCATGGTCATATGCCTCGGACTCTCCAAGTGGGCACTATAAGGTAAGGAATCTCCATTCATCCCCAATACCATACCATCCACTCCGTTCTTCTATGATGAAACACGACCACATTCGCAGTTTCCACGCGAACTGGTGCACGAACCTATTAAGACGCCAGATCTATGTGCGCATATCTTCCTTGGATGTCTGACTGAAGAATTCCTTATGCTTAATATGCTACACCGCATCTTTTCCAGACCGACCAATATCAGTTTTTGGCTGACACAAAGCTGTTTTTAGGTATACTAGACCCACATTGTCGGGATGACGGAGTCATAAGAGTCGTCGATGACTTCCAAGATAACACCCAGAACGTGTGACCATCACAGGTTTCATCGAAGAATAACATTAGGTTGCCTTCGTTATGAGTCCATGCTAAAGTAGACAAGCTATGTAGGTTTTGGTAGTCATCGAGCTTTTGCCTGATTGTCATTGAGCGATCCCCTTGTTTACACACTTCAGGCGTTCTTGAGTTTTATATGTACATAATTGATAATAAGATTATAATCCCTTGTTGTTCGTTGATTGCCAAAGATACGCATATGAGCCCATAATGTGCGATCAATGTGCGAATTGCAGGTCATCCATTGCACTTATCATAAGTTGTAGCCTTACCATCAATGGTCAGTTTAGGTTGCCTATAAAATGAGATGTTTGTAGCCAATCTGAAAGGATCATTGCCGATTGAGGTTGCTTTTTGAGTTGGCGGGCTAGAAGCGGCATGGAGGGTCTCATCATCCTTCCATCGACCACATCAAGAAGGCGGAGCTACAACCTGGATTGACCATACCAGGACACCCCCTCCTCCTCCCAACCGCGTACCTATCACTCACTTTCCCGCTCTCATTGCCCTTCAATATGGCGAACAAAGTGCAGGATCCCCGCATGACCACTATTCAACCTCGAATTCGCTACAATACCATCGGGGGTGTCAATGGTCCTCTGGTCATTCTAGATAATGTATGAGGTTGACAGAAGCTGCAAGAATTAAAGCGATGTGCTCATCGGGCCGCTATAGGTCAAATTTCCAAGATACAATGAGATCGTCTCCTTGACGTTGCCAGATGGCTCAGAGAGGTCGGGGCAGGTGCTCGAAGCTCGAGGTATCACGACCCCACTTATTGCTGCGGAGGTTGCATGAGACTGATTGTACACATGCAGGGAGTCGAGCTGTTGTTCAAGTACGTCGGGCATGCCTATCTCAGGATTGCTACTAAGGCTGATCATGTCTAGGTGTTTGAGGGCACATCAGGCACCGATGTGAAAAAGGTTGGACAGTGCTCTTTGGTATGAGATCACGACATCTAACAGTCGGCAGACGAAAGTCGAGTTCACGGGGCATAACCTGAAGATCGGTGTTTCGGAGGACATGCTGGGGCGCATCTTTGATGGATCAGGAAGAGCTATTGATAAAGGACCAAAAGTCCTTGCGGAAGACTACCTTGATATCAACGGTAGTCCCATCAATCCCTACTCTCGGGTGAGTGCCAATCAGTACTATGGGGTACTTCGAAACTGATCTGGAGGTAGGTCTATCCAGAAGAAATGATTGCAACTGGAATATCTGCTATAGACACTATGAACTCGATTGCCCGTGGGCAAAAGATTCCCATCTTTTCTGCTGCCGGTCTTCCTCACAACGAAATCGCTGCCCAGATATGTCGTCAAGCGGGTCTTGTCAACAAGCCTACTAAAGACGTTCACGATGGTCACGAGGACAATTTCTCCATCGTTTTTGCAGCTATGGGTGTCAATATGGAGACAAGTCGGTTCTTTACCCGTGATTTTGAGGAAAATGGTAGCATGGAAAGAGTCACGCTGTTCTTGAATTTGGCAAATGACCCTACGTAAGTCCCACCGTTATCTGCAGTGGGGATCTCTTCTGACAGCAACAGTATTGAACGTATCATCACACCACGTCTCGCTCTTACAACCGCCGAATACTACGCCTACCAGCTCGAAAAGCACGTTCTCGTCATCCTCACGGATTTGACAGCCTACTGCGATGCCCTTCGAGAAGTCTCAGCCGCCAGAGAAGAAGTGCCTGGTCGCCGTGGTTACCCGGGGTACATGTACACTGATTTGTCCACGATCTACGAGCGGGCCGGTCGTGTGGAAGGGCGAAATGGCTCAATCACTCAAATTCCTATCTTGACTATGCCTAATGACGGTATTTCTGGCGACACCCCCTTTCTGACAAACGCTAACCATGGATCCTAGATATCACACATCCCATCCCCGACCTCACGGGGTACATCACCGAAGGCCAAATCTTTATTGACCGTCAACTCCACAACAAAGGTGTCTACCCACCCATTAATGTCCTTCCCTCTCTCTCCCGTCTCATGAAGTCCGCCATTGGCGAAGGCCATACCCGTAAAGACCATGGCGACGTCTCCAACCAGCTATACGCAAAGTATGCCATTGGACGAGACGCGGCCTCGATGAAGGCTGTGGTTGGTGAGGAAGCTCTGTCTTCTGAAGATAAGCTGTCGCTTGAGTTCTTGGATAAATTCGAGCGAACGTTCATCTCCCAGTCAGCCTACGAATCACGCAGTGTCTACGAGTCCATCGATCTGGCATGGAGCTTGCTACGCATATACCCCAAGGAGCTGCTGAATCGGATACCAAAGAAGATCCTAGATGAGTTCTACCAACGATCAGCCAAAGGGAAGAGAGGCAACAAGGACACGAGAGATAATGAGGAGCAGGATGGCGAGCAGCCGAAACAGAACGGCGAGCACCAAGAGGATCTCATTGAGACATAGTGGTCACACTCGGATGTCCATGTGTGAGTGGAGAGGAGCAACAGGCGCGTTGTGTGTACATATGCATGCTCGAGACCAAGTGTATTCCATCTCGTAGAGAACAGAGCTAGAAACACCAGCTATAGCTCTCATCCATATGCACAAGCAAGCGTCGTCCCAATCCATACCCATACAATTGCTCCTAATCTACAAACCCAGTATATGCACCCGCCCATACCTCCGTCGCTATGCCGCTACAACGCATCCACGCATATCAAACCACCACACCCTCTACCATTCTAACCGCCCACCCGCCCCCCCGCCCTTCCATCTCAACCCTCCCCCTCCATCCTCACACCCACCTCCCTCCCCAACAACTCCCCCAACGTACTCCCATCCCGCAAATACACCCACTCCCCCCCTCCCTCTCCCGCCACCCAATCATAACGCTTAGGCCCCGATATCGGCGACGAGAGCCA
>JAABUL010002475.1_pt1 | contig 30531 bp, 40 predicted proteins | sample 5559151 | NCBI WGS metagenome assembly JAABUL01 (sample SAMN10711876, study PRJNA513368) | rock metagenome | isolation source: Antarctica rocks | place: Antarctica: Victoria Land, Pudding Butte sud
ACGCTAAATTTATCAGCCCTACAGACTTTCCCTGCAACGTCTCCCAAAGCTTGAACTGTTTCAGCACGCTGTCTGTAGTGGCAGCAAGGGCCAGGTAGCGAGATACACCCTGCAGGCGAAAAGGAGATATTAAAGTGATACTCCACCAGATAGAAAAAGTTCGTCCATCACTACCATGCTCTCCGCCCTCGGCCTCGGCGCACCGCGCCAACTGCTCACTCAACTCCTCAACTTCGCCCTCGTGCTCTCGACCGCCTTCATGCTCTGGAAAGGTCTCTCCGTCGCCACAGCCTCACCTTCTCCCATCGTCGTTGTCTTGTCTGGAAGCATGGAGCCCGCTTTTCAACGTGGCGATCTGTTATTTCTGTGGAATAGGGGAATGGAAACGCAGATTGGGGAGGTGGTGGTATATAATGTCAAGGGGAAGGATATTCCAATCGTTCATAGGGTTGTCAGGCGGTACGGCGGAGGGTAAGTACAGCATCGTTGCTATGAGTGGGTGTCTTGGGCGAGGGGGCTAACTTGTTCACTGTGTAGAGAAGCGCCTTTGAAATTACTTACGAAGGGTGACAACAATCTGGCTGATGATACGGAGCTTTATGCACGAGGTCAGGATTATTTGACGAGGGCTGATGACATTATTGGGAGTGTGGTTGGGTATGTCCCGTTCGTGGGATATGTGACCATTCTATTATCTGAGCATCCATGGTTGAAGACGGTGCTGTTAGGGTTGATGGGTGTTATGGTGGTTATGCAAAGAGAATAAAAAATCTTGTTCAGGCATTTAAGCGACAAAAAACAGCAGTCATTGCTTGATTTTTGTTTATGCTAACGTGAGTGCTATCTTATGACAATTAAACCCAGTTCTATGGAGGACTTCCTGCTACGTTGTTGTCAATCACTTGAGAGGGGTTTTGGGCGAGACTTTTAAGGCTGGTATGACGATATTGGACCTCTCCGTTTTGGAGAACATGTTATCAACGCTACTTGTAAACACTTGTTGGAAGGAACACTATTGATAATCATGTGGTGAAATGTCTAAGTCCTTTCCAACTCTTTCGTTTCCAATTTTTTACAGTTAATACGCTTCTTCCTTCGGTTTGTGGTAAATGTATTAGTAACTTAGTGAGCAAAAGGCTGGAGTATAGGAGATACTCTTAGTAGTATAGATGTGACGATTTGACGCTCATTCGGGTTATCGCATAAACGCCGCAACTAAGATTGTTGTTAAGACATCGGCTAGTAGTCGTGGCTAACATCCCTCAAATCCCCCCATCCACTAGTTGGAGATGATATTGAAGAGGATATGACTCATTTTCGAAGGTGCGGCTTTAAGACATTAAGTACTCTAACGAAGTTGTTCCAGATACACACTGCTATGCAAGGGTTTTCCTGACCAAAGGTTGCTGGAAGGTTGGGTTACTTTGGGAGTTCAGCTTAGACGCTGCCAACTCTGAATTGGCCAGCCTGCAATACCTATCAACCAAATCTGTACAGTACTATATCAGTGTAGAACAGACCAGTCGATCCTGATATACTGGGGCAGCTGCGAGTCTCGATTATCAAATCCGCTTGGCTCAAAATGTAGTTGCTAGATGCCCTACGGGATATGAGCATCACTCTCGTATACTATATCCTGATTCGGTTGTTCCTGAATTTACTAGCGCCTAACCTTCCCGCAGTGCCTGGAGTTCCTCTCTGTAACACCGTCTACTTCTACACGCAGAATCGCAGCCATGGCCACCGCACAAAAGCGAATCACGAAGGTGCGAATGATTACACCACTGTCGCGTTAGTTCAGCCTGCTAATGGTTCTGCAAAGGAGTATGCCGAGCTCCAGAAAAAGCCGCTGGAGGGAATGAAGATCAGCCTTCCTTCGGAAGCAGACATGCACCAGTGGCAGATTCTTATTGACGGTCCTAAAGGCTCCCCATACGAAGTAGGCCATTGCCAGCTATGAAGTCTATTTAGTCGAGGCCACAGCGACACTGAGGACTCTCTGACACCACACAGGGCGGTGTCTTCACCCTACACCTCAGCCTCCCCACTGAATACCCTTTCAAACCACCTACCCTGAGTTTCAAAACGAAGATCTACCATCCCAATGTGACCAATGACGACAAGGGCAGCATGTGCCTGGGTATGCTTCGCGCGGATGAATGGAAGCCATCATCCAAGATCGACGCTGTGCTTAGTTTTGCAAAGGGCCTGCTCATGGATCCTCAACCCGACGACGCCGTGGAGGGAAACATTGGGAGAGAGTACAAGGAGAACAAAAAGGAGTTCGTCAAGAATGCTAAGGCGTGGACGAAACAATACGCTAAGAAGTGATGGTGCGGGTGGTGCAGGTTGCACTGGAGTGTTTTGCGTAGGCGGCAAGGGTGGCACATGAATCATGATTCAAGCATGCGTGCATCAGCAGGCGTCTAAGGGAGCATCTCAGTCGGTGTAGCTGGGATGCATTTGGGTTTCGTGTATCTTAGCATGCAAGCATGAAACGTCGAGAGAGCATCAGCGGTTAAGGAATACCTACTACAGGCAACGAAGAGCCCTCCCAGGTCCAGACACGAATACATCGCCACACAAGAGCGCCTTATTCCTCAATTGTCCAAACGCCAGGCAGGATTTCGAGTAGAACGGGAAAGTCGGTTGCTAGAACATTACTAGATCTCAACAACACAGACGAAATACGTATATGACACGATTCACGTATGACATCGTCTGCTCCGCTGCAACGCTGCTATCGATAGACTGATTCAAAATGCTTGGAGGCAAGCCGCAAGACCAACAACCAAAAACCAAACGCGAACACTGATTGGTCATATTCTAGGCGCGCGACTTCTGACGTTCAACGGTCTAACCCCGAGTCTAAATAAGACTACCACCGCGCCGCCGAGGTGATCCGTCGAGCTCAGCCGCAATGTAAGATATGAACGGGTCCAATCAACTCTAGGCCCCCTCGAAGGATGGAGATGAAAGTCGTATCGCAGATGCGCACCGCTTTTCGCGCAGCTTTAGCTGTCGAAAACAACCTCTATCCGTCTGTCGTTACCGTACCCTTCTGCAATGATCCTTCGAGAACCAACTCGTACACAACAGGCTTCTCTCGTGAATCGCATTGAGGAGCGGGATGGGCAACAATACCACAGCCGCTCCAATTGTGGTCACTCCTAGCCAATACTTGTGAGTTCCCATAGCCACCAACCTCAGGTATCTTTACTGACGTGATCACCAACACAATAGTGAAGGAAATGACGGGCCATGGTCTACCTTCAATATCCACGCCGGCACCCCTCCGCAACCCGCCCGAGTCCTCGTTGGGACCGCCTTGGGAGAATCATGGGTTGTCACTGCGAACAAGACAACGGGGTTCGGTGCATGCCCGTCTACTCTCACTTCATCGGAGCAGGTGACCTGTGCCCAAGTTCGTGGTGCTCTGTTCAACTTGAATGCATCCAGCACATGGCGAGATCAAGGGTTATTCGGTCTGCTTCAGGAGCAGAATCTTCCAGACTATCAGGCATCCTATGACGCGGGCGATTATGGCCTGGACACTTTGGGTTTGGGATTGCCAGGCTCGGAAGGCACCGATGAGCCCAATATGGTAGTCGCAGCATTAGCTACCACAGACTACTATCTTGGCTACCTTGGTGTCACCAGTCATCCAACAAACTTCACCCAGTTCAATGATCCGCATCCAAGCTACCTGTCCGCCCTAAAGCAATCAGGCAAAATACCGAGCCTATCGTATGGATACACAGCTGGGGCTCCATATCGTAAGAAGGCTCACTAGCCCTCCATGCCTCCGTAGAGCTGATCTTTTCTAGGTTTTAAAAAAGTCTACGGATCGTTGACTCTAGGAGGTTATGATGCCTCCAAATTCAAGCCCAATGAAGTCGATTTTCAATTTGCGACCGATATCTCTCGAGACCTTGTTGTGGGCCTACAGTCTATAAGCTACACCGATTCAACGAAATCGACGAATCAGCCACTCTCATCGGAAGGTCACTTGACCTACATCGATGCTACAGTACCACAGATTTGGCTTCCTCAGGATGCCTGCACACTCTTTGAAGATGCTTTTGGCCTTACATACAATGATACAATCAACCGGTATCTTGTGAACAATACCCTGCGTGAGCAGCTACAATCCCGGAACCCTAGTATCTCTTTCATCATCGGTAACGACATTAATGGCGGTCCGAATGTCAACATTACCCTACCATATCACGCTTTTGACCTTACACTCGATAAACCCATTGTTAATTCCACCCAGTACTATTTCCCACTTCGCCGAGCGGCCAATGATACCCAAACTACCCTAGGAAGGACATTTCTTCAGGAAGCGTAAGTCTTTACTGGTTAGCCTTAATATTAACGCTCACGATGACAGGTATTTAATCACAAATTACGAACATTCTAACTTCTCTGTTGCCCAAAACGTGTGGGTAGAAAATGCCCCATCTGAAATAATAGCCATCCGGGCTGCCAATTCGACAAATCCTCTGGTCACTAAGACCACCCAAAAGTCTGGAATATCCACTGGTGCAATCGTCGGTATAGTTGTCGCCGTTGTCGTTGTTTCACTCCTTGCCGCTGCTGGTGCTGCGTACTTCATCATAAGGAAGCGTCAAAAGAAAAAGAAGGAGATAGAGAGCAAGAAGGAAGAGGAGGAGGGATTCCGCAAGGCCGAAATGGATGGTACCGGCAAGCCACCGATCGGCGAGCTATACTCGGAAGATAAGCTCGGCGAGGCGGACAGCTCGTCGAAGATCGAGATGCAAGGCAGTCAGCCAGGAATAGCAGCCTACGATAAGAACAAAGCAGAAATGGAAGGAAGCAAAGGGGGCGTGGAGATGGAGGGTACGAAAAGTGGTGTGGAAATGGAAGGCAGCAGGTTACGTGCAGAAATGGACGGCGATTACCTATCGCCCGTTGAAATGTATGCTGGTCCTCAAGGACTCTACGAACTCCCCTCGCCTGCTACTTCCAGCAGCGAGCTACCATCTCCGCCTAATCCAGGCAATGAAAGGAGGAATGGAGCATCGCGATGGAGCAGGAAGTCAAAGCCTGTGCCGAAGTTGCCAGACTCCGAAAGCAGCGAGATTTCTCCTGATGCTGAAACACCAGGAAGAGGCATTTGGAGTGCACGCAGATCACCTCGAAGCACTACGCCTAACGACGTATCCTCTCCAAGTTCTGACAGCAGGGAACGCCGACCAAGCGGACCATTTGCGAATCCTATTGCCTCGCCTAGCTCCACCAGCCACTACTCACGTCCCAGCGACCCTTCTCAGCGAGGCTCACAGCTCGAAGTGCCATCCCGTACAAACACGCCTAGTGATGTACAGTCGCCAGCCTCGAACAGAAGAGAGCGGCAACGGAATGCTGGCAACGCTTTAGATAGGCGTATGCAGAATCGTAGCGCACTGGACGTGTCCAGTACGAGTGACTCAAGCGAGGGCAGGGGAGACCACGCAGAAGAACGGAACAGGAGGTTTGGAAGTAGAGAGAGGGTTTTGCCGTCAAGATCCGAGAACACGTCGCCATTCGATGCACCCAGTGAAGGTAGCATGGAAATGGTTGATAGGAGGAGACCAAGTCCGTTATCCAGCGGAGGAACGCCAAGGATGAGTCCACCGGCTGAAACGACGCTGAGAGGCGGGAGTCCGAAACCACCAGCAAACTTCTTCTAACTGAACTGCCGGACTCAAAGTTTGCGGCTGCTTTAGGTATTAAAGCTGGTGGACTAAAACTCTCGCATTACGATATTACGAAGCATCACATGGCTTGGCGTTATATTGTCACGTCCAATTGGTCTAACAGGACTATCGGGAGGATTCTCGTTATATCTAAACGCCATTTACGGAGTAGGGAAAGAATAATGGAAGTCGTTCCCCGCATCTATACTGCATATAGAGAAAGCTTTCATCATAACCTTCCCAATCGAGATTCATTCTTTTGCTGACTTTTCTTCGTCCTCCATTATTCTATTTGACTATCCTCTTTTACTTTACTCTTTCTCCCTCGTGACTACATCATGTCTATGCTGCTTGTACCGACTCTGGAACTTTGGACTGCAAGTTCAATCGTAGCAAGCACGGCGGATCGGCCAAGAGTAGGATTGTCACAAAGAGAGAATCTCCGACATGGTTGAAGCACAGATGCCGTGCTCAAGGGCAACACACTGCGATCAAAATTCCACATTCCCGATTGACACGTTCTCCACCAAACCATGCCAATTCAAAGGTTTAGACTCTGTTTGTCATGCAACGTAGGACCCAAGTCCACCTTTTCTTCAGCCCAGGACGTCATGAGATTTTCGACTCACCTCCTTTTCGAGAGGTGGTACGACCGCGGGTTTCTGGACTCGGAGCCGCTGGTGGTGTCACTTGGATGGCTAGGACTCCCAGTTCCAACGTAGTTCAGAATGTTGATAGCACCAAACCCAGGCGCATCTGTGTCATCGATGGCTTACATGGCAATTAGTTCAGCGGTTAATGGATATAGCCGTCATGAACAACTCTAGGTTGAAGCACAATGGCTGTGGGCTCTGCTCTATCGTATTCAGGGTATATCAGAGCCACAACCCTGTAGCTGCTTTCCGATCAAGTCAAGCGGCATTTGCTTGCAGCTAGTCCTTTCGATCGGTCTTCAGAGATGTTTGAGCAGCAAGAAGCGAAATTTAGTGGAGCTTCTTCACCTAATCTCAGCTGTATGCAACGAGTGGAAGTACCATCTCCAAGGCAACTTCCAGCTTACCAAGTAAGAAATGGCAGATTCGTCAACGCTCAGGCCGTCAATCACAACAATTTACATTTACAGAAAATGGTAGATTGTATTAGCATTCATGTTTGTCTGCAAGTCGTCCGGTATTACGATCATCAAGTAGCCATTGAAGTCTGGATGATAGAGCAGAAGTTTGCTTGCCGTAGGGCCAATGCCGCAAAAAAGTCCGTCCATAGCAACGGTTGTTTACAACCGAGAATGCCAAGGATTAGCCAAGGCATGAAACTCGTCCTCTAAAGTAGCTACCACAAGCGCTCGACACAGCTACAACTTCCTGTATTGTAGATCCAATTGCTAGATATACACGAGTAGAGCAGCTATGGAGCCACCGCCAAAGCCATCGTCGACATCTCTTTTCCAAGTCTACCTACGCCTTCGCCCTCCGCCATCGCCATTAGTCCAGTTGACAGCGCAATCCCTCTATCCTCTCCTTCCACCCCCCGAGCGATACCTGACAGTCGAGCCGCCTAGCGAAGATTCCCAAGATGGTATGCCTACACACATCACGCTCAATCCGCCAAGTGACTCGAGGAAGCGAGCCGTGGAGAAATTTGCGTTCACCAAGGTTTTTGAAGAGCAAGCGGAGCAGATCGACATCTTCAGAGGTACTGGCGTTGTACCTTTAATTGAGGGAGTCCTTGGGGATGCAAGAGATGGATTGGTTGCTACATTGGGGGTTACAGGCTCGGGAAAGGTCTACGCGCAACATACTGCTGGTGAAGTTGGCATGGTCTAACGTCTTGCCAGAGCCATACAATTCTTGGGTCTAAATCGCAGCGAGGCATTACTCAACTGTCTCTCGACCTGCTTTTCCGCTCTTTGAATCAACAGATTCTTCACCCTTCAAGCCACCCCTCATTGAATGCATCTTTGGCCGCAACCGATGCCTCGGAAGCGCAGATTCTCTCCGCGTCTGCCTTTCTCGACAGCGTTTATGGAGATGCTCAGCAAGAGCCAAACCGTTCGAGAGCCCCCACACCCATGATGGTAGGCGATCCTGCTCGATTCCTTTTCAAGGTTCCCCAATCGCTTGGCCCAAGGAGCCAATTGTCCATCTTGAGCCTCGAGGGTGCCTCATCCTTAAAGGAGCCTGATCACCCAAGTATCAGAGTTGTCGAGGCTGCTGTACCCAATGCAGAGCCAACCCCCAAGAAGACATGCGTCCCCCCATACCAATTCCCTTTCTGGGAGTCCCCTGCCAGGATTAGAAGAAAACAAGCTAAAGTTCGCTTCGGCAATGATTTACAGGATCCTACGTTCACCCCAAGCGTACCCAAGCGCAAGCTCCCACAGCGTCCTTCCGCCCTCCCTCAATTTCCCGATATAAGCGACCTTTACGTACCAGTGGGATCGAACGCTGAATTTGCCGTCGTGGTTTCGATGTATGAAGTGTATAACGATAGAATATTCGATCTGCTGGCCGTGCCGAACAATCAGAAAGATCTTCGTCGGCGTCATCTGCTCTTCAAGTCAACAGAAGCGTCTCCGGATAGGAAAGTAGTAGCCGGTCTTCGAAAAGTGACTTGTGGAAGCTATGAAGAAGCGTTGATGGTGTTGGAAACCGGCTTGACCGAGAGAAGGGTTGCCGGCACTGGGAGTAATAGTGTGAGTTCGAGAAGTCATGGCTTCTTCTGTGTTGAGGTGAAGAGACGGCCAAAAGGCGGCATGTCGAACTTGTGGTCTGGTGCACAGCTCACCATCGTCGATCTGGCTGGTAAATTTGCTTGAAAGTCTTCCTAACGGGATAGGGCTGACAGGTCTGTCTATAGGATCGGAGCGTGCTAGAAATGCGAAGACTGCAGGAGCAACACTGGCAGAAGCAGGGAAGATCAACGAGAGTTTGATGTACCTGGGCCAGTGTCTGCAGATGCAGAGCGATAACCATGATAACACCAAGGTGAGGATACTCTTACTTTCACATGGAGCTCACCTGACCTCGAACAGCCTTCTCTCGTTCCATTCCGCCAGTGCAAATTGACTGAGCTGCTCTTCTCGAATTCTTTCCCATCATCTAACCAACATACCGCTCACCCAGCACACCACCATCGAAACGCTCAAAAAGCTCTCATGATCGTGACCGCAGATCCACTTGGCGATTTTAATGCAACCTCTCAGATTCTTCGATACTCCGCGCTGGCTCGCGAAGTTACTGTTCCTCGAATTCCCTCGGTCTCTAGTACGATTCTTTCTGGTACACTGGGAAGAGTACCGAGTGGACAAACCTCGCCCAATGCTACCCACACGGACGAAGCAGTGGTGGAGATGGCATTCTCGGAGATCGCTAGACTCAATGAAGAGGTCGATATCTTAAATGTGAGACTGGCCGAAGAAGAAGGGCGAAGGAAAGAAGCAGAAGAGAATTGGCAGAAAGCAGAAGAGAAGGCAGAAGAAACAGAGTTGCAGGTTAGGGAGGAGTGCTGGAGGGAAATGGAGAGGTGGTCTGAAGATGCCCGGAGAAGATGGATGGGTGCTTGGGGGGAAGAGGTACGTCTACCTCATACATTTCAAAGAGACACGCAGTCGCTGATCAAACGACAGGCAGATCGCAACGATGAGCATCTGGATCGCAAGCTGGATATTCTTTCTAAAGGCATTCAAAGTAATGGTCATGCTTCTCTCGGTATCGACGGCGCTAACATTGAGCAGTACATGAAGACCCAGTAGACCACAGTGTGTACACTACAGAGCTGGAAGCCGAGAAGAAAGATCTACGCCGCAAACTCGAAACTCTTGAGCGCGAAATGCATTGCCGCTCACCCACAAAGTTGTCCAAGAAGGCCAGGGTGCCAAGTCTTAGCCTCACGGATGTACGATTGGCAGCAGGAGGAGCGGCTAGCAACGACGCCTTTGGGACCACTCTCTCAAAGCTCAACGGGATGAGCTTGACGGACCCCGTTGAGGTCAAATCAGCCGGGAAGACGCCAGGCAAGAAGATCAGGAAGCTGACAGCCAGGAAATGGGACTTGATGGATGAAAATGAGATAGATGCCTTTGAAAAGTATTGAGGGAGGGCTCTTGGATCAGGATCTGTTCAGGCGTATTGGATTAGAACCCGCCAGATCTTGGGGCCTGGTTTGCTCGACAAGAGCTGTTCATTTTGGGGCGAGCATAGATCCTCCCTTCCTCGTATTATTGGAGAGTAGCGGGGAACATAATGGGACCAATTCGGTGTTTTCCTGGTCGGACACGACTCCGGCGTGGAAGCTAAGCCCAAGTTTGCAGCCCTGAAACCCTACTATGGTATGTTGACGGAACCATCTCCTGATCTTCCCACTATGCGAACGTGATCCGGTATGCGAATGTCTTCCGATGGGACATTCTCCTAGGGGAACCGGATCTCGATCCGCTTTCCCTGTACGGCTGTCAGTTCCGGAGCTGTTCAGCAGTGGCTTTTTGAGAATGCCATGACATCTGTCAGATGTCTAACTTGGCCAGCGAAATCAAAATCTGAATCTGGAATTTGATCGGATAGATCACTCTTCTTGATGAAGCGATAAGTCAATATCAGAGGAGATTATGACCTGGTAGCCGGGAAGAGAGCCCGTCGACTGGGCGAGTGAACACCCCCACACGTGGGATGCTTAGTCAGCTATCCCGTTCTCTAGACTGGGTCTGTGCACTGTCACACGTTGGCTCTTCCCAAGCTTGCGGAGGATGTAAGAGGAGGGGCGGTCTGTCAACCATGGTTTACTCCAGATAGTATTTTCAGGAGCAGAAATAAATCATTTGCAACAGCGTTGAAAGTAAACAATGTTGGATGACCAGGGTCCTCTCTGCCTTGCATCTGCAATCATACATAAGGTAGTAACTTACCCTGTAGCGTGGATTCTGACGGGCCAATTGGTAAAGTCAATCACTGGAAATAGACAGGGAAAGCGGGCGCTAGGAATAATTTGTTTTGGAGCTGCTCAGTCCAGCGTGAAGTTGTCTGCAGGTATTACGTCGAGACTCCCTCTGTTGTACGCCCACCTTACTAGACTCCATATTACTGTGAATACCATGACTTGCATCTGTATCGGCTGACTGGCTTGTCGCTGAGCTCATTCACTTACGTACCAGAAATCCCATCACCTCCCGTTCCTTCTTCTACCACAGTCGGCTACTCCTGCCAACGTGATCAACCGAAAACGACACTCCCTTTGATCACCAACGACAACCTCAGGTACCGTTCCGCTACATACATAACATACACACCTTTGCGAGCAGAGGCATTCTTGCATCCTCCTATACACAAGTCGTTGTCTACGCATCATGTTCTCATCACGCGCAGCTCTACGCTCTACCAAGCTCATCAGCTCGGGGACCTCTACCGTCAGACTCACATCCACTCCCCTCCTGAAACCCATATACTCCACTCGGCCAATCACATGTTCGACGAAACTATACAAGGAGGATAAGCGCTCGCCCAATGTCGCTTCCCTGCTCCTCGAGAACGAGGACAAGCACCAGGGGGCCTTTGGCCGGACAGACAACACCATTCGCATTGAGCACCCTGATGAGTCCGAGCATCCACCGTCACAACCTATTCAAGGTCGAGGCGGTCTACATTTCAAGCGGACTCTAGCATCTTTCACCCTAGAAAAGCGCGTCGTCGTCGTCACAGGCGGCGCAAGAGGCCTGGGACTCGTCATGAGCCAGGCATGCGTGATATCAGGGGCGGACGTCGCGCTTGTCGATCTCAGCAGTAAGTCAGTTACAGAGATACAAGAAAGTTGCTGACAGCCCGAAGAGGACGAAGGTTCACGCCAGGCGGAGGAGCTCATGAGGCACTTCCGCGAAGAAAATCCGGGAGCTGAAGAGTTTGTTTTGTTCCCTTGTTCATCAATCTCGCTAATCATGGTCACAGGATTCCCAAAGTGACTGCCCATTATTGCGATGTCTCTGACAATGAGTCTGTAAAGTCCGTTGTCGCCGAGATCGTGGAGGACCATGGGAAGATCGACCATCTGGTCACCTCCGCCGGCTTCACTGAGAACTTTGATGCCATCGAATATCCTCCTGAACGACTGCAAAAGCTCTGGGGCGTGGATGTGAATGGGACGTATTTCTTCGCCTGCGCAGTGGCCCGCCATCTCATGGAGCGCAAGGTTAAGGGTTCTATGGTGATGATTGGGTCAATGTCTGGTGCCATTGTCAATGTCCCGCAGCCGCAAGCGCCTTACAATGCTGCCAAAGCTGCGGTGAGGCACTTGGCCGCAAGCTTTGCTGTCGAGTGGGCACACGCCGGGATCCGTGTGAATGTGATCAGCCCGGGCTACATGCTCACAGCGTTGTAAGCATTACTAAGCCCTCAATCCTAATGTTTGCTGACACATACCAGGACTCAGAAGATCATGACCGAAAACCCAGATCTCCACAAACAGTGGACATCGCTGATTCCTTCCGGTGCAATGGGTCGCCCTGAGGATCTTATGGGCGCAGTGACCTACTTACTGAGCGATGCTTCGGGGTACGTTACCGGTGCCGACTTGAGAGTGGACGGAGGCTACACCATTACCTAAGGTGGTTATATGATACCCAGCATTCGTTTTCTGAGAATTCGTTTAGCGTTGGGGCAGCGAGCGTGCAACAGGTTTTCGGTTTATGCGAACATGCAACATCACGGCGCCAAGGATTCATATAATTCTCCAAGCAGTGTGATAGATGATAAATGGCGCAAATGCAAGGCATCGTCATCCTGCAAGTACATGGTGGCAGGTTACGAAGCCCTCGGCTGGTTGCCATAAATAGATGACAAGGCAAGGCCATCAATATCTCAAAACATTTGGTCACCAAAAGTGTGGCACTTGAATAGTTTACCGGTAGAGCTCATGCAGTGTTAGTGCGGCATTTTGTTCGTGCCAATGAACTTGCATGTATGCACACAAGAGGATGATAGAAGCGCTCTTCTTACCCCGAAAACAGGAGTGCCATTTTGCAGCACCACGACTTTTCAACTCGTACAGCTAGATTAAATATCTATATAAAAACCTCCTTGAAACATCTAGTACGACGATTTGTGCGTATGTCCGTGAAGATCAAACCCCTCCAGTGAGGATATACAGTAGGAAAGATTCCTGATCTCGGAGACGAATGACACTTAAGAGCATTTGATGTAACACCGGTATTTTAAATTGCATTAAATATTAATTAAGGCTAATATATTCAATTCATCATGCAAAAGCGTCAGTGGTTTAGTGGTAAAATTCGTCGTTGCCAGATGCCTAGCGATCGAAATCGACGAGCCGGGGGTTCGATTCCCTCCTGACGCATGTCTTCTTTTGCTGATGAGGTCTTTGTTTTGTTTTTGGGCTATGAGCGTTGTCATTACATGGCTACCTACACGATAGTAAAATCTCTTAGTTGCAATTGGTGGCATTGGAGCATGCTAGCAGTTCCGTTCTACGTAGCAGACTTTACGACAGCTACCTATCTCTGCAGGAAAGCTACACTTTGGAGTTAAATAGAGGAGACGGCATACTCCCACTATTCTGCAACAGTAGCCATACGAGAACTCGCTCCTTGTGCTCCGAGTAGTACTACTGATAGAGCGCCTCTGGAGCCGTGTTGCTCGTAAGCAATCGCCGAGGCCTATTTCTGGTGTCAAAATCCTTCCAATACTGGACGGGATATCTGAACCCGGACGCTAGTATTCTTTATCGATGGAGACTTTGGAATGAAGAACGTGGTTCTTTCAATTATCTGCATGGACTGCAAGCAAAGACGGCCCAAAGCAAGCCTGCCTGGAGTGGACCAGGCCGCCCACAAACACTGCTGTTCTCTTCCTTGCGGACCTTTCCTATTTCGTTTGCTTTGGTAACAACAAGTCAGAGCCTAGCTCCGGCTCTTTGAGACTTCTTACAACTCCCGGTATCATAAGATAAGGTACTCGGTTTTATCAAATTCTTCTGGATCTTGGACGATCTTTCTCCTCCTACGAGCCGGCTAGAGTCATTGTCATACTCTTTGTTCCTAGTATCGCGAAATCATCATTCAGAATCTGTTTTGGTGTTCTGGGACATATCTCGAAATGTATGCATTATTCAGTTCTGGGATGACTCTTCTACAAGTCAAGCCTGCCTTCACGACAGGACTATCGCTGTGCTATTAGGACTATCATCTTGCTGTTCACTACATTTGAGATTGAGTCGCCGAAAAGTGACTCATCAGCCTGGTTTACTCATTGCCGCTACGGAGTAACCAGTACGAGACCAGTGAACCCCACTGCCTTCACCCAGACTATCATGTCATTGAGTCTCGGTTTTTGCATCACTCTGGGAATGTCTCACAAGATGATCACGTCTCAGTGAATATAGCAATATAGCAGCCTCTTTCATTCAGTTGGCCGCCTTCACCACGAACATTCAATGTGTGACGGAAATTGATCTGTATTTTTGAACTGTTGGCTTTGAATGAATGGTTACCATCAGTCATTCCGATGTGTCATTTTCAAAATTGAATAGCATTCGTGTCCATTCCCTCTGCTATTCACTGGATGGCAAGGTTTCCGGCTGGCGTCCTGCAGCATAAATACCTCGATTCTGTCCTTCCCAACCCTTTTTAAGCATCGCCAACGCTCATGATCTTACAAATTCGTCTCATGATCTATATATATATACCAACACCTTTCCACTATCATCATCATCATCGTCATCATCATCATCATCTTCTACTTCTTCTTCTTCTGCGCTCCTCACAGCCCATTTTTCATCATAAAGAAGTCAACCACTCCAATACATTCTAGTATAACGAGGCGGCCAGGATTTGTCTACTCACGGTATCTAGGCGCCTGAGGCGTTCTGTATATCGACAGATCGAACCGATTTTACCGTTGTACAGCAAGACTAGAACTACCGCGAGACTCTCTGCTATCGAACACGTGGTCTCTCAACAGCTGGGGAGCTGGGTACCCGGGTTCTAGCTCCTTACGTACTGGACAATGGAGGATCTGGGGTCCGTAATAGCGCAACTGTGTACGAACCGGAATAAATAGCAAGATCATTTCCGGCTCCTTATACATGATCTGCAATATTTGGACCTCCTCAACCCCCGGGTGTGTAGTGATCTTCTCCTGCGCAATTCGTAGTGCTAATCGTCCATAGGTGGCAAAGCGCCTAATGACAGCAAAGCCAGACTTGTTAACGCTAGACCAACAGCGGATCCTCGCACGGTTGTATGAGCGTTTCGTAACTGCTGAAGCATTGGTGAGTCAATCACCTAGGATGGGATATACACGCCTTGAACGTCATCTCGAGGGGAACCAGTGCAACCTTGTAGGCTAACGTGGAACTGCGAGTGAACAGGAAGGTTCAGACCCAAGCGGTAACGATGTCGGAGCTCGACAATGGTGCTTTGAGCGGCGTACAACGAAGCTGGGTTGTGGACCGGCCAGAGGCAGCACGCCGCTGCGAAAAGCCAACGGGTTCCGACTGGTTTCCGCCGGTCAGACAACAACGGGATGCTGTTCCAGAGAGGGGCGTGGTTGAAACGCCAACGAATTACTTCAGAAGAGCTCGGTCTTCGCTAATCAGTGACCATGAGACTTTGGTCGCGGAACAAACGCCAACGAACCGCCTCGAAAGGGCCAACGAAAAGTGTAGCTCATCTAATAGCGGATACTTAACGAGACTATCAGCGTGGTACACCGGTACCAGAATATATTTGAAAACGATCGTTCATATATTGCCAAAGCTGTGATTGGCGCTCCAGCACCCTGCTCGCTACACCGCCGTGCCTCTGTGGCCACAACAGCGGATGCGCACATTGGAACCCATAGCGGAGCAATAACACTGTAGGTCTTCCGCTCCGACTATCTCTGAAGTGCTAACACCATGAGTAGTGACAATAAGCAGAGAGCAGTCCACAAAAGGTATGGTAAGCGGATTCACGCGGTTTACCACAGTATGCTCGATCAGGCGCTCAACATCGACCCAGACAATATGTGTTCTTCGAAAAGTTTTGCATTTCTCCCTACGACACTCCCTCTACCCAAAGACTTTCAAGGCTTCTTGAAGTCAATACAAACCTACGATCGCGAGGACCTTCGTGCCATCTCTCGGGCGGCATATAAGAACGTGGCCACCGTCGAAACCCACTTTTATTAGAACATCATGAGGGAGCAGGTAACGGCGATGGAGGGAGAGAGTTGGATCTACCTCCAAGAGTATATGAAAGGACGGCACGACGAGCTGGCTCTAATTGAGCAAGACCAGGCGGCGACGGCCCTGATGGCGGGTGATCCAGAGCGGGAGGTGTTATCGGTGGAGGAGCGTCTAGCAGAGACCGAAAAATGTTCTACAAGAGAGCAAAAGTGCCGCTCCCGTCCACTACAACATCATCAGGAAATCGTGAAGTACCACCTCAGGCCCGAACGTAAATATACCCACAGCAAAGACGCCATCTTCCAGGCACTCTACTCTCCCTCACCCTCGTCCTCATCTACTACTCACCAAAAACCTCCACATCCAGAGCATAACCATCAGCAAAAGCAAATCGATCACCAAACAATCACCCCCTCAGAATACTACCCAAAACTCCAAAAATCCCAACACACGAAAAAACAACAAGAGGAAAAAGAGAGAACACACCCTCGAAGAAAACAACCAAGCAAAACCATCCGCAATTCTCAACAGACACAGTGACCAACCCAGCGAAGAAGAAGACAGCGCCCAGGACGGACGAAGAAGCACCAGAGCTAGAGCTACAAGAGGAGATAGACGACAACCACACTGTACCATAACACCACCACGCCATCCAACCCAACCATCCAACCTCGCCAATTATCCAATTCCATACAGTCACTACATTACTTAACCTTTCACACAGCAACTGCAGCTTCCTAGTATCGCCTTTCCAAAAGCCGAGAAAGTTGTAATTGCAATACCACGAGGGCTATGGGTTAAGCATCGAATCGATTCCTACAGCCGGGTGCGGGCAATCGGGAGTACCATGATGCAGCTAGTATTGAGATATGGCGACGTAGTTTGAGATGCTGCTGACTGATCGAGGTTGGGGGAGCGGTTGGCAGATTGTGGTATTTTGCGCTGTAGCTAGGCGATGAGGTTGGTTTGTGTGCTTTATGGAACGATTCTCCGGCGTGACGAAGGGAAACCTATATTATTGATGCTGAAGGGGGCCCGGAGCTTGATTGATGTCCAGGCGTAGGGTATGGAAGTAGGTAGAGATGGAGCCGAAGGAACATGACGAAAACTGGCGACACCACGGCCAGGAATGGTTTTCCTTGCACGAAGGTTTAAAAGGAAGAGGTATATAAACATCATTCAGCTATGCATTACGAATGCGCCCATAGTAAAAACAAGGCCTTTCGAGCCATATCCAATAACCATACATGCCAAAAAAAACTTGTGCAAAAACGCTCAAAGACTGTCCATGTTCAGTCCTGCCGAACCGGCAGAACAGTAGGCCGTTCCTGCTTTTTCCCAAACATGAGATCCTCGGCAGCTTTGGTGATGCTTCCAAAGTATGGCTCCACTTTCATCGCCCAAAGGTGCGTCAGCGAAAATAATACTACAAAGAAAACCGGCATCGTGATGAAGAACATGGTGTAGCCTGGGATCGGGTATCTCATGAGGACGTAGACCTGATCGCCGGGTCGATCTTCTATTTCCGCCAGCTCCGATCTTGAAAAGAGCAGCCATGCGAGGATGGTGCGCATGACGGACCCGTGTAGGAGGTATAATGGAAAGCTGATCTTCCCAAGCCACAGTAGATATGGATGACTCAACATTCGGCGCAGGTGAGGAGAGAGCACACAAGTAAAAATGAGCAGCTGCGCGCCAATGGAGGGCCAAAATCTTTGAATCTCAGCGTTCGCAGGAGCCACCATATAATGCCATCTGAGAAGAACCTCGGACCATTTGGCATGGTTGTGGAACTGGGAAGGAAATGACATAAGAATCGAGGCTGCAAGAACCATTGGAGGCGCGAAGTATGGCGAGTATGAAGACAGGAGGAGAGGATATCGCGAGAAGTTGAACTCTGCTAGCATGACACCGGCGAAGACGTTGATGCCGACCATTGCTGGAAGGGAGTCAGCATAGATCATCAGAGTAGAATGGATGCCGTACGGTCACCGAGTCTGATGCCCCAATTCCACGACCAGAACCAGCAAACCATGAGGCACATTGATCGAAAACGGGGCGTAAGGTTGATTGTAACTAGCAGAGCTGTGAATACGAACATTGAGCCCTGCAGAAGATATAGAAGAGCCCATTGAGGCTGATCGTAAGGATTGTCGGGATTGTATGTCCAAGTTTTCCGTATTGCAATGACGAGGTCTTCGATGGCTGTTCCCCACGAGTAACTCGGGCTCGGGCTTGTGATATACAGCCAGTAGGCGTCCGATTGTCTCGCCGTCTCGTATCCGCCCAATTGGCATATGAACCAGCTGATTATTGTAGCTGCAGTTGCCGGAAGGAAAAGTCGCCAAGACCGCCTAAAGGAGCTCACGGCGAGATTCGATAAAGCTGTATCGATCTGTCCCGACCTAGCAAGCTTGATAGGTTTCAATGAGTTGACGAATCCAGAGAGAATGAAGAAGCAGGCGACCCATGCGGGGCCCTGGCCGACAAGTCGGAAAATGGGGGCTTGCATCCACCGCGAAGGGCCGCCAATTCCATCACCGGGTCTGACAATATATCGGGCGAAGGCGATAGTCAAATGGCTGAACATAACAAAAACAGCTGCTATGCCTCGAAGGCCCTGCAAGAAAAAGTCAGCAACAGTGCCAATGCTTCTCGAGACACAAGACTCACATCTGCCCAAGCTGAATCTTGGAGGGCCTTTCTCGAGGAATCTTTGTCCGCCAACGTCGGCTTCCACTTGGTGGTGTCGGCGTATTGGGACAGCATGCCCACCGTTGCTGACATAGTCATCGTAAGCGAAACATCTGGCGACGATAACAGTAGGGAGTGCGGTGCTAAGTCACTGCCTTGAAGCCATGACTTTTGTTGTACAGGCGTGCGGAAGGGGCACTCTCGCCAAGAAGGCCAGCATCAAACGCTCGACCAATCAAAAGGAGATTAGGAGTATGGCGCGAACCAACGTCTCGGACTCTCGGATACCCTCCAAGGCTTGCGGGCAGAACAAGGAATTGGGAATTGGGTCTTTCAGGCGAGAAGCCCCACCTAAATCAGGGGCACTCGCGCCCTGGCTAGAGCTCGGAGGGACCTTACAATCCGGAACACTCGGTAGAGACGATCTGGCACTGCGAAGCCCGACTGAACCCCACCAAGCTCTAATCATTTGGGACATGATCAGTTGTCCAATGGCAATGCTCTGCCGACGCCGATTTATGATTTCACAATGATGTCCCAGTAATCTATTGTCTAGGGGTTCATCTACTACAAAGAATAAGTCCAGGTATCGAACCTTCATTTGGTCTTGGACCCCTTCACTCAATTACTTCCTGCCATGCATTACACAAAGATATACCCCTTTCATGTCTCCTTCGCGTGATTTGCCCTACTTTGCCAAATATTGCACTCCAAAGCCCGAGATCTTCTTGTCCGCCGACCATGTCCAGCACGCAAAAGTCCATCGAAAGTCCCAATGTGCTCGTACTTACTTTCGACGTAATTTACTGACCTCGTCTTGGGTGGACGACGCATCTGCTAACCCTGTATCTGATCCATGACTATGTGAACACACCCGAGCTCTGCAGCGAAAGACCGTATATACCACAGGTAATACGGCATATTCAAGAAGTACATCGTTGATGGCTAAATCGGGGGTGTGGGAAACAGTGCCAGAGACCTACAAGCTATGATTTGTAGAAAGGTGGATTGAGTGGTAAGCAGACAGCCAAAGTTGACGATGATGAGTGTCGGGGTCGGCAAATGAGCGTGTGCTGTTACGTTCATACCTTTTAAGCCCAGAAAATTGGATGTACGCATTTCGCATGGCGAGAACTTGTGTCGGACGTAGCCTCACCCTCATCTTGTGACGGAGATCAGGTGCATTGAATTTCAATACCAGATTCAAGGATTGGATGAAGGAAGCCATATCGATCCATGGCGGCGTAGAGGTCCAATTGTGGGGGCGGCTCGCATGTGGGGAGGAGGTGAGTGAGATTTTGCAGGCGGCAGAGTAGGAGTATCATGTATCATGTAGAATAGTACCAGGTCAGTAGCTATGCACGTTCGAAGGCGATACAATATCGATCTTGGCACCCTGAGGTGGGCCCGGAGCAGCCTCCTTGTACCTGAAGTCAAAAGAATACTTACTAGCCACAATGGCCGTTGGCCTAAAGTACCCGCAACCGATGTCGCCAAAGTCAAAAAGCCCTCCTGACAGTCTCTTCGGAATCTGGTCATCGCGGTGCGGGCACCCTCCCAACATTGTTTTGGTCTTCCAAGCAGTATTGACACTCATATCTGGGCCGGTGATGGTTCCAAGTGTAGCGTCACATTTGTCCTACCTCACAAGAGTACCTGCTTGGGTACTTGGCCCCTCATCCCGCTTTTCATTTCGTTAAGATTGCTGCAACTGCACGCAAGTGACGCAGCTTCCAACAGCCAAATTTCATGAAAAGCTTCGTAGCCTCTCTCGTCATCGAAGCATGATCAAGCTGTTCTGGTTCTCAAGAGTTTGGTGGTGATGAAAATTTTGTCAAAATACACAATGGCCTTCGTTTAGAACTTACATCCCCGAACCATCGATTGGCCGAGAAACAAACGGAATGACAAAGCGTCTTTGCCAGCCTTGGGAAGCAAGTAGGGTCACTGTCAGCTTGGCGGACGGCCTTACCCTACCCATCGTGAGCCTCTGCTCATGAAAGACGTCGATGCTGCCAGCGACCGACAACACAATGCCGTCGGGAAGAGGAGGATCTGGAGAGCAAGCAATAAACACAAGTGGTCAATCGCCAACTCTGAAGCCGCTGGGAAAAAAGAAAAGCATTGTAAGGCTATTCTCTACATCTACCCAGTCGTCACGGAAGTCATCGCGATCGGAGCCTCCGTCGACCGAAGACCTCCATGCCCCAACCACGCCACCCATACCCGCGCAATTATGGCCTTTGACGTTAGAAGCTTCGCCCAGGATCCCGAGTATGAATTTCGACAAATTCATGAGCCAAGTCATTGACCAAGATCATGCCGAAGTGGACCCCCGGGTGGAAGAGCAAAGCCCAAGCGCAAACAAACCTCAGTCAAAAAAGCATGAGAGGCCTACCATCCAGGCCAAGGGGTTAATGAGGAACTTTTCTGAGCCAGCGAGCCGCGAAAGTCCTCGAAAAGACAAGGATGAAATCGTACACATGGCAAACGGCGTCCGAAAACCACCAGCTGAGCCACCTGTAATGCACCACGCACCTACATTCCCTATATATCCAAAATCATCTAAAACTGGCCTGCGGATGCCCTCTACCTTTTCCTCCATCTCAAGAGATCGAGGAGCATCAGTCACGTCGCCAAATCTCAAGGCTTCCCCAGTCCCAACCCAGATATCAAGGCCTTCTACCGCTGGAGGCGAGTCTACTTCAAGACCAACAGGGAAAAGGCGGCCAAGTGTGAAGACGACGGGCTCAGATGGGGCATTCCCTTTTTCGACTTTTGACGGTCTTCCCAAGATTCCACAACGTCCATGGCAAGCCAACTATAGCAATGACGAAGTTAGGTCGAGTTTCCGCTCCGCGCTTACTACAACTTCGAGTCGCATAGATACCACAAGCACAGAGAGAAGCAGCGTTGCGACCAGGGGCACTTCCATCACGGAATTTACAGCAGACGCACGGTCTCGGCCAGGCTCCAAAGCTGGGGGAATGACGGTCGACGATGCCATTGACATGTACGCCGCCGGATTTGCAGACGATGATGAACCTGACATGAGCGATTCAAGAGACACATCAATAAGCGAGGAGGACCGGCGGAGATCAATGAGAATAGCGGAAGCTGTCAATGATAGCATGGGCGGCTTGATTACCCCGTCGAGGCCTGTGACTGGGGAGTCCAACGGCTCGCTTGCAATCATGTCAGGCGATGCTTTCAAGAGCAACGACCTACAGATTTCCGCAATAGCCTCCGCCACTTCCAGCCGTGACCAGTATGGGTTCCTAAAAGCCAGCCACCACATCAATATCCAGCAGTACGATAACTGGAACGCTGTCTATCTACCTGATCAAGAAAGGCGAACAAGGAAATGGAACGCATACATGCGAGACCTGGGCCTACCTACTGACCAGCCCAATCGGTTCCCCAATCGGTCAACCAAAACCGAACGTTTCATCCGGAAAGGCATCCCGCCGGCGTGGCGAGGCCAGGCTTGGTTCTTCTATGCTGGTGGTGATGTCTACCTTAAGCGACACGCAGGCCTCTACAGCTATTTGGTATCCCGATCAGACGCAAAATTACCCGACAACGACAAAGAAGCTATAGAGCGTGATCTGCACCGGACATTTCCGGACAATATTCAGTTCAAGCCCGATTCTCATCGATCAGACCCTTCTACCGCAGAGCCACCCATCTTGGCGTCCCTCCGCCGCGTCCTTCGCGCCTTCGCCTTCCACTCACCTCGCATTGGCTACTGCCAATCCCTCAACTTCCTCACCGGTCTCCTCTTGCTCTTCCTCCCAGAAGAAAAGGCCTTCTGGATGCTCCATATCATTACCACGGTCTATCTACCGGGTACACACGAGATAAGCCTCGAAGGCGCCAATGTCGATCTCTGGGTGTTGATGGTGGCGCTGAAGTCGACCATGCCAAACATATGGAACAAGGTCGGTGTAGCTGGTACGTCGGCCGATGGACTCGATAGCAGTGCCCGGTTACCTCCCATCAGTCTCTGCACCACGAGTTGGTTCATGAGTCTATTCATCGGTACCCTGCCCATCGAGAGCGTGCTACGTGTTTGGGACGTGCTGTTTTACGAAGGCAGCCGGACGCTCTTCCGTGTTGCGCTGACGATATTCAAGCTTGGTGAGCAGCGCATCAAGGCTGTGGGAGACTCGATGGAGCTGTTCCAAGTGGTACAAGGGTTGCCGAGAGGGATGCTGGATGCCGGTGCATTGATGCTTGCGGTGTGTCGTCGCGGTGGAGTCTCAAGCGAGTGGATCGAAGCGCGAAGGTGGGAACGCAGGGAATGGTACGCCAAAGAGAGAACGAGGACGCTAGTGTCCGTGGACGAGGGTGTGAGGAACGAATACTTTGCGCAAAAGGGCGATGTGCCACCGAAGAACGAAATTGAGGGGCTCAAGCGGAAAGATTCGTTATGGAGACGCAAGAAGAGGAAAGGCTCGGTGCCGGAAAAGAGGAATTCTCCTCGAATGCACCAAGCTGCGGACAATTCCATGCCCTCGCCTCGTGATGGGATATCTACGCAAGGCCGCGACTTGCTGTCGATATAATCGGACACATACACGAGTTAATGGAATATACACTGACGAGACCACGAATTGGAATACGTATGGAAGAACACGATACCCATATATGTAAGAATACGGAACCACATAAAAGAAATGTAAAAACAATGAAGACTCCAATCTAAAGCTGCTTATACTAGCATTAGTGATTGCAATCGATACTCTGACATACACTCTATTAAACGAAGTATACCGCGTATTATCAATCCCGATCCACATGCCACCCTACCACCAACCATCCATCCCCAAAATTACCCCAAAGAATCGAAAAAAGGAGAGAAACCATATATATCATCCCCCCCACAACACCACCGATCCTTTATCAAAACGCAAAATGCCTCCCTTCCTCCCCTTCCCCATTTCCTTTCATCCCACTCACAAAAACCAAACCCCAACCAGCGCACCCAGCGCCAAAGACATCACCCCCGCCACACCATTCCCATGCGAAGCGCTCGCAGCGCCTAGAAAGGGCGTAGTGGCATTCGTACCGTTGGCGCTGCCGCTGGCGTTGCCGGCGCTAACGGGGTAAGGGGGTATGACGGTAGGGACCTGTGAGGGTGTGAGAAGGGGGAGTGTGATTGTGGAGGTTGTGGAGATTGTTGTGAGGTGGGTTTTTGGGGGGGGTGTTTGACATGTGGCTTTTGAAAGAGAAGGGGGGTTGGTTGTTGGGTTAGGAGATTGAGAGGGAGATGGAGATGGAGATTGAGAAGAAAAAAGAGATGCCGCCTGGGCTGTTGTTGAGGAGGTGAGAGTAGGAGATAGGAAGGAAAATGCACGAAGGGCGATCTTGCCTGAAGGTGCTGTGACGGTAAGACTATTGGTGGGACCTACGCTCATTGAAGCGGTAGAGGAGGCTGGGTCACTGCTCATCGTGGGGGCAGGGGCTTCGGCCGAGCTCATGGGGGCTGAATCTGCTGGGGCTGAAGCTGCTGGAGCAGCAGCAGGAGCAGCGTCGTTCTTTAGAGGCGCGCCGGCGGAGGTGCAGACTTGATCGGCGAAAGCGAGGGTCGCCTTCTGGTCGTCGGGTCCGCATGAGGTTTTGATTTGAGAATCGACGCCGTCTATGAAGCCTGTGGAGTGGCAGATACAGGTGTAGTCGGTGAGGGAGCAAGTCGTTGATGTGATACCTTTCTCTATGGCGGGTTGCTGCGAGTTAAGTCAGTTGGATTTGCTAGAAGTTTCGGTAGGTGGTGGAATTGGGTGGACTACTTACAGCACAGGTAGGGAGGTTGGCAAGACTTTGCCGTGCGGCAATGGACGAGTGCCGTACGGCAAGGCTTTGACCTTTGGCAATAAAATGCTCCACGGCCAGACTTTGCGTAAATGCAATCGGCGCTGCTGCCAGAGCGGTGATGGCCACAAAAGAGTTGAGGGAATGCATTCTGGTAACGACTGGATATGTAAAGACAGCCTGTGGAGAATGACTCGAAGCGGAGAGTCCGAGAAGGATGCCCAGCAATTACAGTATAGGATAACGACAGCAGCAGGAACGAGTTGTGAAGGGGAAGGTTTGGTTGCTGCAATCGAGGATACTTAAAGGGGCTGGCACTACATTCCGGATAAAGAGAATCGGAATGGACGCTTGCAACGACAACAAAGACTTAATTTAGACGACGCGCCCATTGCGGGAATGCTAATGTCCTGAGATCTTTATGTAATTCTTTGTGCTTCGTCAAATCGTGGAGATTAGTGGCAGCACTGGACGCTTCGGACCATTGCTGAGTATGATGGCAGCGGACTTGATACCTACTTTGACTTTCTTACCTTGAATGGCTATTCTATAGGTGATAGATAGGACGCCAAGGTTCAGTGGTCCTGCTAGCAGTATCTGCAAATATGTGCAGTCATCATAGTGATCATTGCCAGTGATGGGCTTCGAGCGCAGGGAATACTATTCGGCTGAGCCTCCTTTCGATCCTTTCGAAGGACAACAGTCTTTGGACTTGACACAGAACAAAAGATAGATATGATGGACTGATTATGGTCAGTCATTGGGAAGATTCAATGGCCAAGGGACAGCTTCAGCACATGCCTCTCATTAAGGCCCGCGTAGCAGCAGTCGTCATACGCATGCCCCGTAGATACAATGATTCGCTGGCGTAGTCTTGAAAACCTGATATATGAGCAACGGAATGCCTCCACTGTGCGTTTGGAGGACGAACATTGGATAGGGAGTGGGAGAGCGAGTCACTCCACAACCCCAAAATTATCCCTCGTCTTGAGCAGAGGTGACGGATTACTGGTGTCAATCTAAGCCTAGAGACATCTTGTTTTCCTTCGCGTACACGAATACGCGTCCCAATTGCGTCAAGCTGCAGACAGTGACAAGTATCAAGTAATCATAATCCCAATATCGAAGGCAATTAATAAACGAGCGACGACCGGAACCTTGCAACATTGAACGATGGAAGTAACACCGTCGGTTCCATTCCAAAACTTTATTAACGTTTGCAAGGTGTCAAGCAAAGTAGCAAGGTATGCCTGTACATCTGACAGGAAATGGGCGGCATCTCTTGATTCGATTGCCTTCACTCCGTGCGTCTCATTGGTGTGGGGCTGGAGATGCCAAGGTACAACATGAAGGGTGGGATTTTCCATCATAAGTGATGATTGGTACCCGATAGTCCTTGGCTGATGGATGTCAGCTTGCTTGCCTGACCCGGACCTCAAGCTCGATGAAGTCTTCTACAGTCTTGAAGCAGGTGGCCATAGCAGACCCAATTTGGACAAGTCCATTCTCATCAATTATCTGCGGTGCTGTTAGCGGGCTTTCCCCGCAAAAGCTGGCACGTGAGCGGAGGGGTTTGGAAGCTCTTTTGGCCGGCTGAGGGCAACGGCGCGTGGCTGAGCAGGGATCGATATGCGCAGGATGTGCCTGTCTGCCTGAAGCCTATCGACCGTGGACTGTGACGACTGACGAGGCCGGAAGGATGCGGTTAACATCTGACCGTTGCCAATCCGATCCAAGCGACGGTCGTGTGTGACTAAGAATCCACGCTAAGCACCGGACGCCATCAAGTGCCGGATGGCCCAGCGGATGAAGCCAGCCATTTTGGGACAGCATGGTCGATCATTGATCAATCCTTTCAGGGCCGCTAATTTCAAGGCTGACCGCCAGGGAGGCGAAGAGAATAAGAATAGTAGTAAAGTAGGTACTACTAAACTAAGGTAGGTAGAGAAGTGACAGGTCAAGAGTCCGAGTGCTTCTGATGACCGTGTGACCTGCTAGCAGACCAGAGTCCTGCTCCCAATGACATCAGATCGGCGCCGATCCTGATGCCCAAAAGACAAGATACTTGCTACTACTCATGTAGTATAGTACCACTATGCTGTCGAGACCGATCTCCACTTCGAATCTAGGGTGCCATGTGCGCGGCTGGGCTTTCTGCTCTGTCTGAGCATAGTCCCTGTAGATCGCCACCTCCCGTATCGTTCCAAGGGGCTTCTAGCTCTTTCAAGCGTCCACTTACCTGGTCTACCCGGTCACCCGAACTCCCTTCCGAGAGCGTAGCCTGTCCCAGAGTCGTGGTAAGTGGGTGAATGGTCCTCCTCCCTAGACCCTGCACACAGACTAACGGCCCAGAACCGAGGGTGCTTGACTGGTTGGGTCGATGGGTCGAAGAGCAAGAGCAGCTGACGCTCTCCTTGGAATTCCTTTGTGACAGTAATATCCTCTACCATCGCTTGTCATGCTTTTCCTTCCCTACCCTGGACTTCATTTGCTGGCAAAGACCTCTTGGGTAATGCCTTGTTTCCCACCCGCTGACTTCCACAGCCTCTTTCCTCATTCACTGTGCCAAGTCCATGCTTGTTTCGATAGAGCATAAACACGAACCACACTTTCTTCAACCTGCTAAAAGAGGAACGGCTCTCGTTACTTTCCCACCTTCTTCTAGCGTACCAGACTGATGGGTGACCAATGGCCGCCACCCAATTGACCACTTCTGCCCTCCTTCACTTCCTGTCTTGCAAACAGTCATGTTGACCGTATAAAAATGATATCGCGCTCACTGCGCGTGAGCCAACTGTGAGCGATGACGGTGGAAGGGTTACCGGAAGGTTTGTTGAGCAACAAGGAGGGCGTGCAGCCCGCTGATGAGGGAGATGATCGTGTCGAAGCCGAGCAGGTTGCATACCTCTGGCGTGGTATAGGCTCCATCAAGAATACACATCGTACCTCACAGCTAATAGTATGTCGCCGTAGTCTACGCTTCGAAGAAGACGGTTCTGGCGGACAATATAGGCCGGAGACTGGAGAATTTCTTCTGGCGCATTTGGAGCAATGAGCGCTTGCAGAAGCGACTGAGCGGCACTCAGGTCAACACTTTGTTCGAAATCATAAACGAGGGAGGTTTCCTTCGAACTACACCTCAGTCCTCACCACAATCTTCCAAGAGTCTTAGTGTCTATTACAAGAAAGCTCGCTTGCGGACACCTCCAACTACGCCACCCAATATTGAAGTTTCGAACGAAGGTACACTCCCCACCGAGTCTGGCGCCTCATCGAGCAAGGAGGCTTCCGGTGACAGTGCGGCTCCTCCTGCTGTTGCAAGATTCCTTGCCCAAGTTGGGAGGTTGCATCACCCTGGTCCTCTATCAAGCCACGGCGATGTTGGGGATGGCTCTTTCACACCCACCTCAACGACCCCACTGACCGCTATTGAGAAGTCAAGAAGCGCCATTGGACGTTCTCCAAGTCATAGAGGGTCAGAAGATAGCTCCGTCACTCCCACTCCTACAAGTCCCTTGGCCGCACTTGAAAAGTCAAGCGAGGTTTCAAAGGAAAATAAAGGAACGTTGCTGCCCACCACTCGACGGCCTCCGATCCTCAAAAAGGAAAGTTCAGGATCGAGTAGATCGTCTAAAAGCGCAAAAATGGTGGGCCACTCATTCGGAGAGCCACAAATTGATCCTGGCGCTGGACGCGAGGAAGTTGTTTCACTCAATGATGAATCAAAAATTTCCACGGGTACGAAGCTAAGCTACGCTCGCCGCCCAATAGCCACGCGATTCAATGAAGAGGTAGCGGTCTCTATCCCCAAATCTTCAATGTCGACTCCGCGGAATAGTGGTGAAAGGCTTGCAAGGCCCGGTGGAGAGAGCAATTTAAGACCGGGAAAGAGAAACCCGGTAGTTGTGGCCAACACTGGAGCTGGTAAGACTAGACCAACGTTCGCACGGCAAAGATCTTCTACAGGTGCCTCAAAAGAGGTTCCTTCCAGAAGCTCATCTTCCCCAGATCTCACAAGAAACCCTAAAGCCCCTTCAGCAGCTACACCTACAGCGAGTCAATCTGCCCAAAAGGCTAAGCAAAGCCAAGAATCCCCATTGACCAAGAGGTCTCGAGCCGTCAGTCCACATCCTTCGAAGCAGCGCAAACGACCATCGCCAGACCCTCCATCAAGCGAACGTTCACCGACAGAGTCAGATTTAGAAGAGGCTGAAGCCCATTCCAAGTCCAAATTCAGCGAAGACCTATCCGAAGTTTCGGCGAGCAAGCAACCTGAGCCATCGAAAGACCTTGTGGACCCTGACTTCCGAGCCAAGTTTATCGATAGGACCCGAGCTTCCCAGCGTTCTTTCACAGATCTCTCTACCCATTCCCGCAAGTCTAGTGCCGCAGTGCCAACAGCCGCCTCTTTTCAAGCATCTGGTATGATGGAGAGTATACAAGCGACAGCATCTGCAGGGAGGGGCAAGGGTAGAGAGGCATTCACGAACGTGACTGCGCCACTAAAGGCTCCAGGGCCTGCAGGTCCCGAGGTTGCTAGCGGGCAAGATCCGCGGCCATTGCCACGGACGAAAAGCCAGCTTACACTACTCCTCGAAAAGGAAAAGGTTCGGTCCGAGAATGAGGAACGAAAAGCTAGGAAGAGCGAGCCGTAGGGTTCGAGGCTAAAGTCAACCCTACTAAGTATCAGATCTTTCTGTATCACCATGGTGGTATCATCACTTCTGCCAGGCTTCTGGCATTGCATTGTTGAGCGTGGGAGCGAGGTGCATGGCATTGCATGGCGCGTCAAGGGCTGCCGTTGGCGGCGGATTGGTTCGGTGTACCATACATAGCTTATACCCCTTTGCATTGCTGGCGTTGGCTATGTTTCAGTACAGTATACTATTTACCAAATTCGCCGTCTCTTTGCTTTGATGCTGAACATGGGCCTGCGTTCTAATCGAGACCTTAGGAACAAATTTCCCCACCACAACATTCACCACATAAACAAGCATTCGAATCCACCATATGTACCTTTGAGAAGCGAATTATAACCAAGCTCACTTCATCGACAATGCGGCGCTGCACCGTCGGTTTCGAGGACTGACGATAACGCCGGTGTTGGGAATTTCGCAATGGGATTCCTTGTTCAGGAAGTCGGAAACTGATGATGACGGATGGGTAAGGCGATAGTGGCTATGGGACTCTGATATCTGAGAGGAAGAGAGGGAGAGAAGAGGTGAGTTGATCTGATAGGAAAGGGAGGGAGATGTTGTGAAGACTGCGTGGTTGGGTTGGGACGTGAGACCCGGTGTTTTTATGCCTTTGGTGGTGTTATGGATATTAGAAAGGTTCAGAAGCCGATTCTGCGTCGGTTTTTGGAGATGTTGAGATTTTGGATTTAATGCTCGCGTGCTACTGTTTTTGAGGCTGGGGGTTGCGAGGGGATTGGGATGGGCCGTTGTGGAATGGATGGCTGTGGTGGAATGGAGACTGGAAGGGGGTTGGGCTTTTGTGTGGGAAGGAAGGTATTTCGTGGTGTGTGGTTTGATCTTGGAGGGTGTTTGGATGTGTGGGGTTTTGATTATGCAAAAGAAGGGAGTTTAGTTGGGTAGGGGGTGAGGATGGGTTTTGTATGGTTTTTGTTTTTTACTTGAGGAAAGCAGTATTTTGATGAGGGGCATTGTTGGGGTGTCTGGGAGTACTACTGTCGCAACTGTGGTGGGGTTGGGATAAGCCTTGATGGCTATAGCTGCACTCATTACAAGAGTGGGCAAGCTGCTCCTGGTTATGCGTGACAGGCTTGGATTTGTTGGTAGTGTTTTAGCGCGGAAGGAGTTTTGGGTCAGATGAAGGTAGTCTATCGTCGGTATATGGTGATGGGGAGTGTACTGTCAGGCTACCGTGATGGAAAGTGGACGGCGCGAATGCTGGGTAATAGTCATGTGGATTCATAATGTGCTCGTAGATGCACTCGGTAGCTTGGAGGCTGGGGAAACGAGGACAGTGTTACTGGGGTTGCAATCGGATAGTAATATGGCTAATTTTCTTTATGATCCTGGTATATATTGTTTAACTCGTGCATTGCAAATGCTGATATTGCAGTGTATTTGCTTTGAGATATACTGGACGCATGTACAGGGACGACATGATATATATCGATGAAAAGAGG